>Ga0105099_10002116_pt1 | contig 11971 bp, 13 predicted proteins | sample PPLLak3cmMay2015_2_FD_79138 | JGI IMG/M metagenome (GOLD analysis project Ga0105099, IMG submission 79138) | Freshwater sediment microbial communities from Prairie Pothole Lake near Jamestown, North Dakota, USA - PPLs Lake P8 Core (1) Depth... | ecosystem: Environmental > Aquatic > Freshwater >...
AAATTCTTCAATGGCTTGATCGTGATCATTGGACAGGATGTATTGAATGCCTTTAAAAAAAGCTCCATCCCCCTCCCGGTCCAGTTTGCTCCGGCGCTGTTGCCGCAAACGGCCCAAACGACCCAAAATCATGCCGAGCATGAAGGCACCTGCAATAATGAGCTCCCAGCGCAGATGCGCCGGATTCGAAACCCATTGCCAAAGGTGCTGAAGCATTGACGCTTACCTTATTTCATTTCCTCTTTATATCCGGGTAACTCATTGGAAGTAATCGGCAGGTTTCTGAGGGAGTTTAATTCTTTGTCTTTTTCCTTAATGGCCCGCTTGATGGCGTTAATATCCCTCTTTAGGTTGTAATGGTCCATCACGCTGAAAATGGCCATGGCCACAAGCCCAGCGGCAAAGAATACACCGATAATCGCCCAAAGCGGCACGGACAAACTGAAATTTAAGAGGATCAGTTTACCCTCGAACGGCACGCTGGTCGTCAAAGATTCGATATTCTGAACCGCTAAAGCCAGTAAGATAATGAACAAGATAATAACCGCAAAGCCTTTCGCAATTTTCATGATGGACCTCCTCAGAACTGATATGGATGATTTATTTTAATAACTGATCCAAAATGGATAGTTTTAATATTCTTTGCTTCTAATAATGCTCCAGCAGTTTTTTATATGTTTGTTCAATGTGCTCGGGAATAACCCGGACATCCCCCATAACCGTCATCAGGTTCGTATCCCCATTCCACCGCGGAACCACGTGAAAATGAAGGTGGTCTTCCATCCCGGCGCCGGCCACGCGGCCCAGGTTCAACCCCACGTTAAACCCTTCGGGCTTCATCACTTTCTTCAATATCAAAATGCTTTCGCTGACCAAATGCATTAACTCCGCCAATTCCGCTTCCGTCAGGATTTCCAGACCCGCGGCATGTTTTAGAGGCGCAACAAGCAGGTGCCCGTTGTTATAAGGATAGCGATTCATCATCACCAGGCTGTGCAGCCCGGTTTTTAAAATGAGTCTTTCTGCATCGCTCTTGCGATTCTCAACCGGACAAAATATGCAACCGTTCTCCTTATTGTCGGAAAGAACATATTCCACTCTCCAGGGCGCCCACATTACTTTCATAAAAAAAGGTCCTTTTTCAGATCCGAATGATCTCGCCTTGTATGTGCTCCCCGATATGCAACAGGCCGATGGAATGGGCGCCGGAAGAGGAATACCCGAAAGCCGCTCCCGGGTTGAAAAAAAGCACACCGTCTTTCAGATGATTGGCGGCCCGATGGGAATGGCCGTAAACGATCACATCCACATCGTCGAATTCAGGACTAATCCGGTCCTCGATCAGGTCCGGAGCTCCCCAACCATGGATCAAACCCAGGCGATAAGCATCGATTTGGATCACTTTTTTAACCGGCAAAGCCGCTTTAACCTCCGGATGGTCCATGTTGCCCTGAACCCCATGAAAGCCTTTGCGATTAAAATAGGCCCAGAGGTCTTTGCCGATAAAATCGCCGGCATGAAAAATAAGATCCACATCCTTTAAATAATGTTCGCAAACTTCAACAACCCTGGTTTCGACTTTTTGCAGGTGCGTATCCGACAAAACGCCTATCTTCATGGCAAAGATGGGTAACCTCGCTTAACTCCTTAATTTCTTTAAGAGTATAGCAGCCTTGAAAAAAAAGACAAGCATTATCCGAGTTCGATCCTAACTATTTATAAAATAGAGAATTTTTAAATAATTACAGCTGGTTTTATCTAAAATGGACAAGTTCCACATCACCCCAAGCCGCTATTTTATCTTGCATAATAGCCACAACACCGCTGACCCCTTTTAATGGTTGGGCCCATTGGGCAATATGATCCAGATCGGCTTTTTGCTTGATCCGATTGCCTAAAGCCGTGGCCGCGCTGTCCGCAAGAACCGCTGATGCCGCCAAAATACAAATCGCATCCGCCCGGCCGAAACTAAGCGAATGACCTACGGTTCCTGACGAACAACAGACACCCAGAGGCATTTGTTTTTTATGAACTTGGATGCCGATTCGGCCGCTAAAGGGGGATGAACCGGCTGATATGGAAACAGTCGTATCCCGATCGACCTTTAAAAAAATATCCCCGCCGTTTTCAATAATAACTTGTTTTGTAAAATCTTTGAGAAGCGCCCGGCCGACAAATTGCGCGATGGCGCCGGCCACGGCCGCCATGGGGCCTACACCGGCGGTTCGGGTGGCCTCAATCATCTCTTGAATCATCTGGGGGGCAAAAGGATCAATCGGATAGGGTTCCAGAGTGGTTAAAAAAAGCGGATAGGCCTGGATATAGGTCTCAAGTTGATGACGATATTCCAAGACCAGATCATGGGTTGTTTTAAATAAGTCATGGTCGGCACTCACCCATAAATCCGTTTCTTTGACCATGACCTGAAATGAAACCAGTCCGCGCGCCTTAACCTGTTTACGATAAATGCGTTCCATCTTTAGACTTCTTATTCCAAAATATCGACAGTTGTCGATAACCGGAAGGTAAGTAATGATCGATACTCTATCATACGGATATATTCCGGCAATTCCTTTGCCGGAATGCATGTTTTATTGATCCTGGATTTTCAGGATCGATAAAACATTTAGATGGCCCATTTGACGATTGAGGAACCCCAGGTCAATCCGGCTCCGAAAGCAGCCAGTAAAATATGGTCCCCCTTTTTAAAATATCCCAACCGGTTGGCTTCATCAAGAGCGATCGGCACGGAAGCGGAAGAAGTATTTCCATACTTATGAACATTGGTATAAACTTTTTCCATGGGGAATTTCAAAGCCTTGGCCATGGCTTTGATGATTCTAAGATTGGCTTGATGGGGAACAAAAAATGAAATGTCATCACTGCTTAACCCATTATGCTTCAAGGCCTCTTCGGCAATGCCGGCTAAATATTCAACCGCTCTTTTAAAAAGGGGGTTGCCGTCCATATGCAATTTAAACGGTTTTTGCGCCACATCGCGCAAAATATCCGGGACCGGGTTGTTCCCGTCCGAGGCATACAGCAATTCCCAAAGATTGCCGTCGGCCTTCAGATGCGTGGACAGAATACCGGTTTGTTCCTGACCGGCGCGCAACACGACCGCGCCGGCGCCGTCGCCTAATAATACGCAGGTACTCCGGTCTTGCCAGTTCAGGATAGAGGAAAGCCGTTCAGCCCCCAAAACAAGAGCGATTTTACCGGATCCGACTCGAATCGCATTATCCGCCATGGCCAAGGCATATAAAAAACCGGTGCACCCGGCCGAAATATCGAACGCCGCCGCATGCACGGCTCCCAACTCCTTTTGCACCATACAGGCGATGGAAGGAAATTGCATATCCGGCGTGACCGTACCCACAACAATCATATCGATTTGATCAGGTGAAATCCCCGCCATTTCAAGGGCTTTTTGAGCAGCGCGCGTTCCTAAATCCGTGGTCGATTCTTTTTCGTTTTTTGAAGCGATCCGGCGTTCCTTTATCCCGGTTCGTTTCACAATCCACTCTTCATCGGTCTCGACAAATGATTCAAGCTCTTTGTTCAAAAGGATTCTTTTGGGCGTGCTTGAACCGGTTCCTATAATTTGGGCCCTTAGCGCCATTTTCATACCTCATTTCCTGTGAAAAAATTCACTATTTTGAGAAAAATTGAAGATAGGAAAAAGATGAAGGGCTGTCAAGAAATAAACAGGTAGGATCTAAAACCTTCCAAAAACCTTTGGGGATCAATCTTTTTTCTGAACCTCTTCCGACACTTTCTGAACCGATTCAACCACTTCGGCGATCAGGCTTGGAATATCTTCCTCGCCCAATTGCAGAAAAGGCATGGTCTCGGGATCGACGGAATACTGCATCCCGTCTATGCCGGTGCCGATACCGCTCATCAGGGTGATGACATCGGCCATATGGATGATATGCGCCAGCTTGCTTTCCCCGGAACGCGAGGGCTGATGATGGTAGCGGATGGCGACGGCAAAGGAGTCGGGAATATTCCAATTCTTGCATAATTCCGCGGCGATTTCAGCGTGGTCAAAACCCAGCGCCTGTTTTTCAGCCGCCAGAAAATTTCCCGCGGCACTCAGCAGAACGTGCTGAAAATCGGTCCGCCTTTCAACCACATACTTATCGAGCACCAGTTTGCCCATGTCGTGAATAAGCCCTGCGGCAAACGAGTCATCTTCCAAAGCAGGTTCCTTTTTTCTGGCGATCATTTTTGAAGCAAAAGCGACTCCCAATGAATGTTGCCACAATTCACCCGGGTCCAGACCGTAACCCGGCATCTCGTTTCCTAAAACACTTAAAGATCCGGCCATGGTGACTATTTCATTCAAGGTCTTGTGGCCCAAAACCATTGTGGCATGTTGAATCGAGGAAATCTTGCCCACAAACCCGTAATAAGCGGAATTGGCTAATTGCAGGATTTTGGTCGCAATGGCGGGATCGGTTTCAAGTACTCTGGCCAGAGTATCGAAACCGGAATTGGGATCCGCCATAATTTCCCGAGCCTTGAAAACAGTCTGCGGCATGGGCGGCAGGTCTCGGACGGTCTTTAAAATTTTCTTCTTCAACTCATCGCCCACCGGATGATTCGGTTCGGTCGGGTCGCTTCCGGCCGCTTCAGGCAGCACGGAACGAAGATCGATCTCCACAACGGTCTTACAAGCCTGACAAGGAAAAGCAAACGATTGATCCTTCGGTAACCGCTCTTCGGGAATATTGTAGATTTTTTTACAGTTGGAGCACTCTATTTTCAAACCGGCAAACCCTCGTGAACGCGCGAAAGCATTTGTTTTTCAATAAAGGCGGCCAAACGATGACGGCCTGTTTCTCCTTTTAAGTTACTTTGATCTTACCGTTGTCAATATCCAACACCATGGACCTGATACTGTTGCCTCCGGTCTTATCGAGTTTGATGTCGAGATGCACGCTGGCCATGGCCTCTTTGACCGCCGCGATGATCTTCCCGCTCATATTGGCCGAATCCTGCATCCCCAGCATGGTTGCTCCGCCGGCAATGGCAACCGAAAAAGGCGGCTTGCTGCTTTTGGATTCCATCAATTTCACGGCATGCGGAATGGCCGTATTGGCATACATAATCGGGTTTTGATTTTTAATCGTTGCGGCCCTTGCCGCCAGGATGTGTAAACCGATTCCCACTTTGTGAGCCGGATCAAAAAAAATTACACCCACTCCATAGCCGATATGGTCGATGCGCAACAGGCCCGAAGTGGCTAATACACACTGCAAAGCTTTAACGGAAGTTTCACTCATGAATGAAAAGTTTTCTCACACGATAATCATGATTGGTTAATGATTAATTTTATCAAAATTGTTTAGAATTGTCAATAATTATTAAGTTAAACAAAATATTTCAAATTTTTACATAATTTTATAAGCATTGACTGTTCTAAGTGTATTGAGTATAATGATTCATAATATTTACACTTTTAAATAATCCATTTAATACAAATTGTCAAATATCATGGAATCACATAAAAAATATCTAATTGATCTTCTTACTCCTAATATTCATGCAAACCTGAGTCCAAACACCTCGATGAAGTGGGATAAATTTATAAAAACAGCATTCGACCAAGGCGTGGCCGCTGCGATTTATCCGGAAATCAGAAATCTCCCGATTCCATTGCCGATTAAGTCTGTTTTCGAAAAAACGTATGAAACCGCCCTGGTCTTGAATTTGTCGAATTTGCAGGTCATTGAGCAATTGGAACAGTTTTGCCTGAAAGAACATATCGAGGTCATGACCCTCAAAGGCCTATCGCTCTTGGACCAGGTTTACCCCCAAATAGGGTTGCGACCCATGGCCGATATCGATTTGATGATTCGCCCCGATGACCGCTCCCGTTTCGAAACATTGTTGAATCAATGGGGTTATCGACGATCCGCGCCCTTGGCCCGCCTATTCAACAAAGGTCATAGTACCATCGACCTCCATACTCATGCTTTAAACATTGACCGCATTGCCGGCCGGGTTCTGCTCTTTCCCAAAGGCATGGACCCGATTTGGGATCACGCGCAACCCTGGAAACCCGGTTTTCGGTTTGTCAAAAAACCGAATAAGCCGGATAATCTCCTTTTGCTGAGCCAGCATTTCATGAAACACTCTTTTTCAAAACTAATTTGGCTGGTCGATATTTATCGGTTGCTGCAATCGTTTGAAAAGCAGGACTGGCAGATATTACCGGAAAGGACCTCGTTTCTGAAACAGGAAAAATGCCTGGCTTATGCCCTTTTTCTTTTAAAGGTGTGTTTCGATTACCGCCCGCCGCCCGGAGCCAAGTTTGTTCCCGGCCGGTTGAAATTAAGCCGAATTGAAAAAACGATTTTAAAAAACAGTCTATGGAACCCCGTTCAGACCCGCACAGGCCCTTTGACCGCTCTTTTTTGTATTCCGGGCATTAAAAACCGAACTCGGTTCGCATGGGAGAACCTGTTTCCCGATAAAAAAGTCGTGAATCATGAGTTTAAAAGATATTATGCCGGAAAAAGAATACGGCTTTACCCCATGCGTCTGGTTCAGGCACTAGGCATGACAACCCGTCAACTGATTGGGTTTTTCATAACCGGTTTTTTTAAAAAATAAAACGGATTGCGCTTTGCATATGTCTAAAACCTTCACACTGCTGACTCGCATCATCCGACAGGGAAAATCTTATATTCCCTATTATATTCTCCAAGGTTTTATCGGATTGGCGACCACGCCTTTGGACGCTTATGGGATACTCCTCTCCATCCGATTGATCGACAAAGGGCTCTTGATGCAGGATTGGCCTGTCGTCCAAAAAACGCTGCTGACCTTGTTTATGCTTTTCATGGTACGCACCGCATTAACTTCAACAACGCCGTTGTTTTTCACCCGGGTGCAACTGCGGGTCAACCGCTCTTTTCAGGACACACTTTTTGCCTATCTGTTGCATTTACCGATCCGCTTTTTTTCAAAGGAACCGACCGGCCGGCTGTTGTCCAGGATTTTTTCGGATGCGACCCTTTTTTCAAATATTTTCACGATTCTTTTCAACAAAGCCTTGCAGGATCCCCTCAAACTGATTTTTTGGATCGCGGTTCTCTCCTATTTTAACCTGCAACTATGCGCTTTGACCCTCGTCTCTTCGGTTTTCTTCTTCCTGATCATCCGTTATACCGGCCGGAAATTTCATTTTAATGCCCAGGAGTACCAAAAACAAAACGCCGCCGCCTTCAGCTTTGCGGAACAGGTCCTGGCCAATATCGAACTGATTAAAATAAAATCCACGGAAAAGCGGACAGCGGCGGCTTTCGGCAAAATCCTGGATCAAATGATCCAGTCATCGTTAACCATTCTCAAAATTTCCCTGATCACCCAGCCCGTGCTGCAAGCGATCACATTCTGCGTTCTCGGGATCGTTTTCGTCTACGGCAGTTGGCTGCAATCCCAAGGCGTTCTGACGATCGGAACCCTGGTCACGTTTCTTCTGATTGCCTATCAATTCTTTTTTAAAACCATTCACTCTTTCGGAAGTTCATACGGATCGTTACGCGAATACCTGGCGCGTTTGGAAATGATTTATGCGATCTTGGATACGCCTCCGGAACAAACGGCAAAACAGAGCGGTTCATCGTCGCCCCTCAAAATCGCGACCCTGGCCTTCGAACGGATTTGTTTCTCTTATGAACCCGGCCGGCCGGTGCTCCGGGACATCTCATTCCAAGTACGGAGCGGCGCTATGTTGGGCCTCACCGGGCAAAGCGGCAGCGGTAAGACGACCCTGCTCCGGCTTTTGGCTCGTTTTTACGAACCGGATTCCGGTGAAATCAAATTAAACGGCCGCCCGTATCGCGATTGGGACCTGCCTGCCCTCCGGTCGGCCCTGGGGGTTGCTTTTCAGGAAAACCTTATTTTAGCCGATACCGTCTTGAATAATATCCGTTACGGCAATGAAAACCTTTCCGAGACCCGAATCGAAGCGGCCGCGCAAATCGCGGGGATCGACGATTTTATCCGTTCCCTGCCGAATCAATATGCCACCCTGATCGGCGAAGGCGGCAAAAGCCTCTCCGGCGGCCAGCGTCAACGCTTGGCCATTGCCCGCGCGCTGGTTTCCGATCCGGAAATACTCCTTCTGGATGAATCGACTTCTTTTATCGAAGTAGAACAGGAATCGCGGATTCTGAGAAAAATTAAAGAAATCCGCAAAGACAAAATAACCATTCTGATCTCCCACCGGCTTTCCGCCATGCAAATCGCCGACCGCATTCTGACTTTGGATCAAGGCCAATTAATGGATGTGGATTTTCATGCCTTGCAGAAAACCCTTTAGGCTTTTAATCCACACATCGACATGGGGATTTATAGAAATAAGCTTTTGAGAATTTTACGATTCGATTCTCAAGGCCGTTGCCGATAAAGTGTATTTTGAAAAAGAGTTGCTCAAACCGAAATTTTTTTTGTGTCCGACGCGTCCGCGCTGGACGCATGACACGCAGAACCGCCCGCCGGCGCTTGGACGGGGGAATGGGTTTGATCATTTGATTTTTTAAAAGGAATTTGATAGACTCTTTTCCACGTAGACCGAGAAAAGATCAGGCTCCCATGACCGAAGTGATGAAAACCCCGCGTTCGATAGACATTGCCGTCACCAATCGCTGCAACTTGCGCTGCCGGTACTGCAGCCATTTTTCGAGCCCGACCGATAGCGGTTCGGACCTGCCGCTTCGGGATTGGCAACGATTTTTCGAAGAACTCGGGCAGTGCGCCGTCCTGGAGGTGACCCTTTCGGGCGGCGAGCCTTTTTTGCGTCCGGACCTTAAGGAACTGATCAAGAGCATTGCCCGAAATCATATGCGCTATTCCGTTCTCAGCAACGGCACCCTCATTGACGACGATTTGGCCGCTTTCCTGGGCGCAACCGGACGCTGCAACCGCGTTCAGGTTTCGATTGACGGTTCCGTCCCCGGCACCCATGATGCTTTTCGCGGACAAGGCAATTTTAAAAAGGCCGTTTCCGGAATCAAGCTTCTCAAAAAGCACAAAGTACCTGTTGCGGTCCGCGTCACTATTCATCGTCAAAATGTGCGAGATCTCGAAAATATCGCCAAATTACTATTGGACGATATCGGCTTGAACGACTTTTCCACCAATGCCGCCTCTTTTATGGGACTGTGCCGGCAAAATAAAGAAATGGTTCAACTCCAGGTATCCGAACGCAGCCTGGCCATGCAGACTTTATTAAAACTGAACAAAAAATATAACGGCCGCATCAGTGCCGCCGCCGGGCCGTTAGCCGAGGCTCAACACTGGATGAACATGGAAAAAGCGCGTCTCGAAAAACGGGCAATGCTGCCGGGCCGCGGATATCTGACGGGCTGCAACGGACCGAAAAAGACCTTAGCCGTGCGCGCCGAAGGAACCCTGGTCCCTTGCATGCAGCTGAGTCACTTGGAACTCGGTCGAATCAACCGGGATTCCGTGCGGGACATCTGGCAAAACCATCCCGAATTGGTGCGCCTGAGAAAACGCGAGCAAATTCAGCTGAGTGCTTTCGATTTTTGCCGGGATTGCGTCTACATCCGGTATTGCACCGGGAACTGCCCCGGTTTGGCTTATACGTTGACCGGCAATGACGAACATCCGAGTCCCGATGCTTGTCTAAAAAGATTTCTCGAAAGCGGCGGGACCCTGCCGGAGCAAGCAGATCCGGCCCAAAACGCGTGACCCGTATGCGCCTTCAATTTCTCTCCTTTTTCATGCTTCTTAATCTGGATTCGGGAAACAAACCTTGTTGGGCGGCTTGTTGGCAAAACCAAAAAGGAGCCCAAAGACTGCCTTTTGAATAATAATTCTGCGCTACGCAGGAGCCCAAACATCGCGATTGCATCAAACAATCGGCGCAGACACCTTCCAATCGGGTGGGCAAACCCTGCCGAAGGCTTTGCAATACCGGATGATACCGCCAAAGCGTTTCCAGCGGATCCCTTCCGATGGCGCCAAAAACCAATTCCGGAATATGTTCGCCGATTCCGCAAAGAGCATAATGACCGGTGGGCAGCACACCCATGACTCCTAAAATTCCGCAAATAGTGTCGCCGTGATTCGCCAAGCGGCTCAAGGGACGAAAAGCCAAAGGATAATCGTAATGAAGCGGCAAAGGACTCGCAGAAGCCAGTTGCATGTCGATATGCCGGCCTATCCGGATGTATTCGGATAAACTCAAAACTTGACCGGTGTCCTGAAGATTTTTTCCGCGCGCGGTCGGCTGAATCAGATTGAATTTGATTGAAGAAGCGCCGAGATCGTCCGCCAGGCGGATTAAAGGTTCGACTTGATCTTTATTAAACCGTGTCAAGGTCATGATGATCTGCGGCTTAATTCCTTGAGCAACCAGATTTTCAATTCCCCGTTGGGCGGCTTCAAACGATCCCGGAACGTTGCGCAACTGTTCATGAGTTTGAGCGTCGGCTCCATCCAGGCTGACCGCTACGGATGGATTGAGGGCGGCGCCGATTCCTTGGGCGATATCCGGCGTGCAAAGCGTGCCGTTGGTTTCCAAGGCCAATTCGATGTTTTCTTCACGCAAAATATGCAATAACCGTAAAAAATCAGGATGCAGCAGCGGTTCCCCTCCGGTCAATTTGACTTTTTTCAAACCCAGCGGCTTGCCTTCCTCAATGACCGTTCTAAAACCACTTTTCGAGAGATGGCGGGAAAGGGCCCCGGTTAAATCCCGTTTGGGAGCGAGCCAGCAATGCCGGCACGCCAAGTTACATCCATCGGTCAAATAGAAATAAATCTGAGACAAGGCCGGGATCGAATCTCCATAAGGAGTGTCGCGCTTATTCATCTTTTCTAAAGTGTTCACGGTCATCTTTTATGAACCCCTGTTTGCTCAATGAATCGATAAACTGCTTAACATGCTCACTTGCTTCTTCAGGGATAGGGGCATACGACTCGCCAATGGCTTCGACCATCTCTTCCAACGAGCGTTTGCCGTTCATGAGTTTCCACAAGGTCACGCCCATGGCATTGATGCCCACGCTGTGCCCGGTATCCGGATCAAAAAGGATGGCCCAATCGTCGAACTCTTCTCTTAAAACAATGCGATTAATACGTTGAGGACCTTTCAAGTCGGGCATGACGTCATCTCCATTTAGAGGTCAAACTTTTTTAAGATTCATGTCGACGCTGCAGGACAAACGGTTCAAAACAATGTTTTCGCCATAGAGATCGTGAGCTCCCGTTAGCATCCTTCATTACGCTTTTTCTTAATGCCCAACCGGTTCGCTATGGTGCCGCCTTTTTTGTTACTAAAAAAATGAAAAAAAAGAAACCGGATGATGCGTCCCAAACGTCGTTTTAAAATTCCATACATCAAATTATTTTTGCTTAAAAGGGCCATTTTTTTTCCGGTCATGGGCCGGCATAAGTTTTTCCGCTTTCCCTGCACCAGAACGACCTTATAGAAGAATGGACCGGATAAAGCAAAGACTTCATCCATGTTTTCCAGGTTATCGCCTTTGGCCTGAAATAAAATTTTGCCCTCTTTGCGTTGAATGCGGATGACGCGATGGGTAATATAATGGTCTTCTTTCAATAGGGCGATAATATCGCCGGGCCGAGCCGTATCAATGGATATCTTCTGCAAAAAAAGGAAATCGCCCGGTTTTAGGGCGGGATACATGCTGTAACCGGTAAAGGGGACTATTTTAAGGGAATGAGATTCTGAAATAAACTGTTTTCCCATCATATTCCTTGAACCCAAGCCGGCACAACCGCTCTATTGCCCGGTTTTATCGACCGGTATTGCCATGCAAAAAGGAACCCGGGATCGCGGATCATGCGACCGGATCGAGCAAAGCCGGAACGGCGGTCAGACCATCATGAAAACGAAATCCGATTATCCCAGCATGCCTCCGGTGGTGCAGTACCGGACATCGCTACCGGATGCGCAATTTCC
>Ga0105099_10002117_pt1 | contig 11970 bp, 6 predicted proteins | sample PPLLak3cmMay2015_2_FD_79138 | JGI IMG/M metagenome (GOLD analysis project Ga0105099, IMG submission 79138) | Freshwater sediment microbial communities from Prairie Pothole Lake near Jamestown, North Dakota, USA - PPLs Lake P8 Core (1) Depth... | ecosystem: Environmental > Aquatic > Freshwater >...
ATTGTCCGGTAACGAATGTACCCAACGCATAAAGGAGGCCGTTCTCGACGCCAACAACCACACACAAGAACGAGTCGTTAATCGGTTAGCTGTTATTAAGCGTCCATTTAAGTTCAAAGTCCGTCAATTCGATGAAACAACTGAAGATGAGGCAGTGAGGCGTTACGACCGCAGTAATAACGATGTCGTCCGTGTTTTTCGCGACATGCGGAAGATGTTGGCACCTCAGTGCGGCCATGAGTGCGAAACATGGTTGCAAGTAGTGCTCATTGGAGATGTAGCAATTGTTGGCGTGCCTGGAGAGTTATTCACACAACTCGGCCTCGATATCAAAAACCTTTCTCCATTCCGTTACACTTATGTTGCCGAGTTAGCGAACGATTACATTGGCTACTTACCCGACATAACTGGCTTCAAGCTGGGCGGCTACCAGGTATGGACTGGCTACCATAGCTACGTTGAACCCGGCACGGGCGAACGCATAGTGGATGAAATAGTAGCTATGCTGAAAGAGTTAGCTGATGGCAATCCTTTTTAACCATAGCAACAATTATTTAATGAGTTCGGGTTGTCTTATCAAATGTTTTGTATGAGATTATTGAAAGTAGAACCTGAATTTGCCGGATCCAAGTAAGTTATTCTAAAAACTGATGTTTTAATGGTTGACTAATTATTCCCAAAAAACTGAATGGAGAACATAATACTAGCTGACTTTGTCAGCAATCCCAGACTATTATATGATGAAACTCAAGTAATGATTGATTATAATTTAAAATGATCGATTGTATCTTGAACTTACTTAAGTACTTTTATTAGCTCATATTATATATGTATGCAAAGACTGAATAGTAAAATATCATTAATAGAAAGATGTTTTTAAGTTAACCCAGATCAAGATTATTTACCAGACATATTAAGAACGATATTTTATTAATAGCTTATTAATGATCTGTATATCAATGACATGGTATTTATTGAAAAATTTAATAATATCTTTTAAAAAAAGATCAAAAAAATTGCATATATGATATGATATGATTATATTTGATTGATTAAATCATTTATTCTTTGATTTATAGTAGTAAGATTTGAATAAGATTCTGAAAATCATGTTAAAAGAGTGGGTGAGGATGGAGAAACAAAGACCTGGGATTAAATTATTTGTTGGATTTTACAAATACTTATTTTGGTTCCCATAGGAATCTAACGCAGACAAGCAAAAAAAAGGTACAAATATTAAGAACAAATTTATTAATCTAACTTGAAAAATTATGAGACTATTGAAAACAACAGCGCTCTTTTCCAAATTACAGGAAAAGAAATGCAAAATCTTTAGTTACTTGAATCTGACAGTTATGCTGCTACTTTTATTGACCTTAAATCTATCAGCATCAGGATTCGGAGGAGATAAATCTATTCCTGTAGATAATCAGCAGCCGGTTAGGGTCAGCGGGACTGTAACAGATGCCTCTACGGGCGAAGCATTGCCAGGAGTAAACGTTATTATTCCAGGGACAAGTATTGGAGTAATAACTAACGCTTCAGGTAATTTTACCATTGAGGTGCCAGATGCTTCAGTTACACTTCAATTTTCCTTTATCGGTTATGTTACCCAGGAAATGAAGATTGGTACGCAAACTCAAATTAATATAGCGCTTAATGCGGAAATCACTGCGCTTGATGAAATTGTTGTTATTGGTTATGGTACCCAAAAGAAAGTAAACCTGACCGGAGCAATAGCTACCGTTAGTGAAAAAGAATTGACCAGACTGCCACCTGTTGCCAGCATAACAGGTGCGCTTGCAGGGGTTATGCCTGGACTAACCGTAATTCAATCGACCGGGAAACCTGGTAGTGATGGAGCATCCCTGAAAATTCGTGATTTTGGAACTGCACTCATTATTGTGGATGGTGTTGAAAGCAGTAGTTTTAATATACTTGATGCAAATGAAATTGAGAGTATCTCGATTTTAAAAGATGCCTCTGCTGCGATTTATGGATCCCGGGCCGGTAATGGAGTAATATTAGTGACTACAAGACGAGGCAAATTGTCCAAACCAACCATCACTTTAAACAGTTCTTATACACTACAAAGTAACACTATCTTTTTGCATCCGGTTTGTTCAGGTGATTATTACACATGGAAAAGGGAAGGTTGGATTAATGGAGGTTCGATTGGTACCCCGCCTGTTACAGAGGAGGAGATCGCTAAATTATATGATGGATCTGATCCGGATTATAATAATACCAATTGGTTTGATATTCTATTTAAAAAACGGAGCCCGCAGCAACAGCACAATTTATCCGTAAGCGGGGGAACCGATAATATTAAATATTATGGTTATTTAGGCAGTTTAAATCAGGGATCATTTTTTACATCAAATGATGGAAATTTTAAACGATACAACTTCCGTTCAAATATTGACGCTAAAATAACTGAAGATTTGTCGGCTCAGATGGATTTTTCAACAATCATAACTAATGATAGTTTTTCTGAAAGAGCATCTGGTCCTTATATATGGCAAGATGTCTGGGACAATCTTGATCCCAGATATGGACCTATTCCTGATAAAACAAAAATGCCCTTTACTGGTGGTGGAGGTTTAACTAATCCGGTTGCTCTTGCATCCAGTGAAACCGGGACTCGACTACAAAACATTCATAATTTAAAAAGCACTGTTGGATTTAACTATAATGCGCCATTTTTAAAGGGATTATCAGCAAAAGCAATCGGGACCTATGTTAAGATTTATTCCCAAACATCAAGCAGATCAAAGCCTTATAGCACCTGGGAATATATTTATGCATCACAGACTTATGTAGAACACCCCGGTTTGTCAGGTAATACATTAAGCGAAAGCCGTAATACTGACCAGACTCTTACAGGCCAGGTTTCACTAAATTTTAATCGGTCCTTCGGTACCGATCATAATGTTACAGCGCTCTTACTTTATGAAGTAATTGATTATGCCACAAATAGTATCAGTGCAGGAAGACAAAAATTTTTAAGTTCAGATTTGGAATATTTATTTGGAGGATCTTCAGATACGCAGACAAACAACGGGAGTGCAACTCAGATGGGGCGTGCAAGTATTGTTAGCAGGTTGAACTATTCTTATAAAAATAAATATCTGCTTGAGGCCACTTTACGAAGAGATGCTTCCGCTAAATTCGCCGAAGAAGGACGATGGGGCACTTTCCCGGGCATTTCTTTAGGATGGAAAATTTCCGAAGAAAATTTCATGAAAAATAATGTAAGTTTTATTGACAACCTGAAGCTACGCGGAGGTTATAGTGAAATGGGAAATGATGCTATTGGAAACTTTCTTTACCTGTCTGGTTTCAAATACGGTAGAAATGTTGTTATCGGTACTTCTGCACTAACAAGTCTTGTCACAACAGGATTGCCAAATCCGTATCTGACATGGGAATCAATGAATATTTCCAACCTTGGACTGGATATATCGTTATTTAAAAGAAAAATCTTTGGAGAATTTGATATTTTCAATAGATTTCGGGATGGCATAACGGGGAATGCATTGAGTGTGATTCCCAGTACTTTGGGGGCCAATCCGCCCTTAGTCAACATTAATAGTACACGAACCAAAGGTTTTGAAGCATTAATAGGTTCCAGTAATACCATAAGTGACCTGCGATTTGATATCGGTGCAAATCTTTCATATTCAAGAACAAAATGGGTTCATTATGAAGAATCTGAATATACCGACCCGGATCAGATAAGACAGTCGAAACTGTCAGGTGAGTTTGTTGATCGTATTTTTGGCTACAGGTCAGCCGGGTTGTTTTCTTCACCGGAGGAAATTGCCAATCTGGGTTTTGACCAGGACGGACGCGGAAACAGTACGCTTAACCTTGGTGATATAAAATATATAGACATAAACACAGACGGGAAACTAGACTGGAGGGATCAGGTCGAACTTGGGAACAGTTCACCTCACTGGTTTCTTGGAATCAATACTCAATTAACATTCAAAGGTTTTAATCTTGCAGCAGTTTTTCAGGGTGCATTTGATTATCTTTCATCAATGACAATGACGCCACGCGGAATACCGTCGGCAGAAGGATTTAAGAACAGATGGTTACCTTCTGTTAATGATCCTGATGGTCTTGTGCCCAGAAATGGCAGCAAAGCTGCAACAAATGGGTATACCTCCGATTTCAACCTGAAAAATTTTAACTATTTGCGTTTAGAAACTGCAAGCATTGGCTATAATCTGCCGGACAATTGGTTAAAGAAAATCGGTTTGACTTCCGCGCGCCTTTATGTTGCAGGCACAAATTTATTTACTTTATCCAAAGTCATGAGAACATATGGAGTTGACCCTGAGGCTCCTTCAGGACAAGCAGGATACTATTACCCGCAGCAACGTACAGTTACCTACGGTATAAATTTATCATTTTAATTTATTGATCTTTTAAAAATTTAACCATGAAAAATATAATATATAGCTTTCTGATGATGATGCTTATATTTCAGGCATGTACAAAAGAAGTTCTTGATAAAAAGCCATTGGACATTATTTCCGATGCAAACGTTTGGAATGATCCGAGTCTTACAAATGCGTACATCCGTGGAATATACGGTCAACTGAATTTTTTGTATTATGATAATCCTGGATCAGAAGGGTGGGTCAATCCGGATATGAACGGATTAAATATCGCTGATGAAGCAGAACCTTTTTGGGATTCCGGGGGTGCCCAGCAAAAGTATGGCAATCTAAAAATTGGCGGCGGCTTGTTTGATTGGTGGGGTTACTCGACTATAAGAGCGATAAATATAGCTTTGGAAAAAATACCCGCTACCACACTTCCAGACAATACTAAAATAGAAATGCTTGCCGAAGTGAGGTTTCTGAGAGCTTTATCTTACTTCCAGTTGGTGAAACTCTATGGTGGCGTCCCACTGATTACATCTGTACAGGATATTAATGCTCCCTCAGAGGAAATAATGTTACCACGGGATACTGAAGAAGCAATTTATAACTTCGTTATCTCAGAAGTTGATGCCATTTCAGGTGATCTGCCCGAATCATGGAGCGCTGATTACGGACGGGCCACCAGATATGCGGCGCTTGCGTTGAAAAGCAGAGCAGCCTTATATGCCGCAAGCATTGCAGATTTTGGTACAGTAAAACTGGATGGGGTCGTGGGTATTCCTCATGATAAAGCACAATCGTTTTATCAGCAATCATACGATGCATCTTTGGCCATAATAAATAGTAATAAGTTTGTATTATATGATAAGCTCCCTGGCGATAAAGTAAAAAACTTCCGGCAGCTTTTCAATGAAAACAGAAACTCTGAAAAAATCTGGGTAAAAGCTTATGTCGGCGGAGCTGCCGGTCTGGGCCATAATTTTGATTTCTGGAATACCCCGAATTATGTTCATGAATGGGGGGGGGGGTCTGCATTAGCTCCATATCTGGAAATGATGGAAGAGTTTGAATATGTTGATGGTACCCCGGGCACACTGGATCGGGCTGCAGTAGCCTCTAAACTTTGGAAAGGTAAAGATATTTGGGCTGGTAAAGATCCGCGATTTTATTCTACCATATATACACAGAATTCTGTATTTATGGGCGATACACTTAAATACTGGAATGGAATAATGGACGAAAACGGCGTTCTGGTTGCTTCGGGTTATTATAAAGGCATTAAAGTTATACCGCAGGCAAAGGCTGCGTGTACTGGTATGTGGAAAAATGTCCAGGATAAAAATTCTATGTGGAGTAACATGAGCACAAATGACATAATTGTTTATCGTTATGGGGAAACATTGTTAAATTTTGCCGAAGCTGCATTTGAACTCGGGAAATCAGCCGAGGCATTAGATGCCATAAACCAGATAAGGGCCAGGGCAGGTATAGCTTTATTGACCAGTATAGATCGGGAAAAAATACGTCATGAACGAAAAGTTGAATTGGCATTTGAGAGCCATAGGTATTGGGATTGCAGAAGATGGAGAATAGCTGTAACTGAACTCTCAAAGCCCAAAACCCGGATTCGTTACATTCTCGATTATAATACAATGAAACTCATAATAAAGTTCGATCCTGCTGACAATGGGAAAACCGCGGCATTTTTTGAACAAAATTATTATATTCCTATTAAATTATCAAGAACAGCAAATAATCCGAATTTAGTAGAAAACCCGGGTTATTAATACTTTATAACTAAAAAAGGGAAGTCAATTAGACTCTCCGCAGATAATGGATTAGTAGGTTAGTCAGAAGGTAGAAATCAGGTTGCTTCTCATTAAGCAACCTGATTTTTTACAATATTCTAAATGATGGCTTCTTGAAAATAAATATTGATATGATAGGTATTATTGTTTAAAGTTCTGTCTTAATATTTTTGTGGATAATTGCCTAAAATTAGTATTGGATAATTTATATAACCAATAAATATGAAAAATAAGTCATTAATAATTTTGATTTTATTTTATTCTTTTTGCACCCAATTGGGATTAGCACAGAATGAACGTCCGCCCTATAAGTATCCTGCAGAACCTGAGGTTTTACAAAAAATTAAAGAATGGCAGGATTTGAAATTCGGGTTATTTATGCACTGGGGGCCTTACAGTCAGTGGGGTGTCGTCGAATCATGGACCCTGTGCCCGGAAGACCGGACATGGATTAATCGCCCGAAAGATAAAAGCTATTGCCAATATGTGAAAGATTATGAGAACCTTATCACAACGTTTAATCCGGTAAAATTTGATCCGGATAAATGGTCTCGTGCAGCAAAAGAAGCAGGGATGAAGTATGTTGTTTTTACAACAAAACACCATGATGGATTTAATATGTTCGATACCCGGCAGAGTGAATACAAGATTACCGGAAAGTCCTGTCCTTTCAGCCTAAATCCACGGGCTGATGTCGCGAAGGAGATATTTAATGCTTTTCGTAAGGAAAATTTTATGATCGGGGCTTATTATTCTACTACTGACTGGAACAATGACGATTACTGGTGGAGATATTTTCCACCCTTTGACCGTACTATTAATTATTCGCCAGCGAAATACCCCGAAAAATGGGAGCGATATAATAATTTCATTTACAAACAACTTGAAGAATTAGTAAGCGGTTACGGGAAGTTAGACCTTTTATGGTTTGATCTGAACGTGATTTCAAAAGAACAGAAGGTTGATTGGCAACGTTTAACGACAATGGCACGGGGATACCAGCCTGGAATTATGATGGTAGTGAGAGGTTCCAATGATCAATATGAAAACTACCGTACCCCGGAGCAACGAGTACCCGAAGAAGCCCTAGATTATCCTTGGGAAACCTGTATGACAATGGCCGGTCAATGGTCATATAAACCCAATGACAATTATAAACCGGCATATCAACTCATTCAGCATCTTGTCAGGATTGTCTCAAAAGGAGGTAATTTTTTGCTCAACATAGGACCAGGACCTGATGGAGATTTTGATCCGGTAGCTTACGAACGTTTAAAAGAAATTGGGAGCTGGATGAAGATAAACAGTGAGGCCATTTACGGAACCACCCCTGTAAAACCGTACCAGGAAGACAAAATTGCATTCACCCGAAAGAATAATACTGTATATGCAATATATTTACCTGATGAAGATGAAAAAACAATACCAGCCAGTGTGTTGATTTCCTCCATCCAGCCTGTAAACAGCGGTAAGATATATCTTCTGGGGTATGACAAACCATTGGGCTCGGAAAAATCATCGAAAGGTACAATTATAAAAATTCCAAATAACCTGCAGCACAAACCTCCATGTCAATATGCCTGGACTTTTAAAATCCAGGTTCAGTAATGTTCCAGGCAACATTATTAAAATAAACAGGTTAATCGGTATAAAGAAATAATCCATATATTTTAAAATGACAGATATAATAGAAGTACTTAACCCTACAGGTTAGATCAGATATTAAATCAATATTAAATTTCTGATCAACCGTATAAGATTAATGAAACAAAAAATATTTTATTTCATACTTCGATGGATTTATCAGTGACTTATTTTGGTCCCGATAAATAGAAGCTTGCGATGATAAAAAAACTTGAATTATTAAGGATTAACTAAAATCCAGAGACTATGAGATTTTATTTTTTGCCGGTAATCTTACTTCTGAATATCCTGATTGCATCAGCACAGAAAGAAGACAATGATAACCGATTTGGAGAGAACAAAAACAAACCTGAAAGGCAGGAATGGCTGCGCGATCTGGGTTTCGGGATGTTTATCCACTTTAGTCTCGATAGCCAGTTGGGTATTGTAATCAGCCATTCAATGGTAGGTTCATCAGATGACTATATGAACAGGTATATCCATGAATTGCCAAAAACTTTTAATCCCTATAAATACGATGCTTATCAGATGGCAATCCTCGCAAAACTGGCTGGTATGAAGTACGTGGTTTTTACAACAAAACATCATTCTGGTTTCTGCATGTGGGATACAAAAACTACTGATTTTAAGATAACCTGTACACCGTATGGGAAAGATATTTTAAAAGAGTATGTTGAGGGGGTAAGAAAGGCAGGGCTGGCGGTAGGATTTTATTATTCACCCGAAGATTTCAAGTTTCTATATGATAACCATATAACAGTAAAACGTGGCGGATTGCAACTGGATGAAAAAAAGGAAGCTGCTTATAATGATCTGGTTCGCCGGCAGACTCATGAATTGTTTACAAATTACGGAAAGATTGATATATTGTTTATTGATGGAGATCACAATGAACCATGTAAGGAAGAAGCCTGGAAACTTCAGCCTGATCTGGTCATTACCAGGGGAGCGGTAAATACTCCTGAGCAGACGCTTCCAGGTATTGCCAGCAATACTCTGTGGGAATCATGCATCACCATGGGCACACAATGGCAATATAAACCAACCAACGATGAGTTGAAACCAGCTATCAGGTTAATCGAAATCCTGATTGAAACGCGTGCCAAAGGAGGTAATCTGCTTTTAAATGTCGGACCTCACCCGGACGGGTACATTGCTTATCCTGAGGAGACCCGCCTCAGGGAGATAGCGGCATGGTACTTTATTAACCACGAAGCATTAGAAAACGTGCGTCCATGGATCATTCCCAGGGAGGAAAACATTTGGTTTACGGCAACAAAAGATCAGAAAACCGTTTATGCCATTATCACTGGATTTCCCAACTGGGACAGAGGCGACCGAAAAGAATTTATTCTTGGTTCGGTTAAAGCTTCTTCTGAAACTAAAATCAGTGTTCTTGGTCAAAACGATCTGGTTGTTGAATACCAGAATGAGAAAAATGCAAAATCATATCTAAAGCAGGAAGATGATGGACTTCACATTTCCATAATAAGGGCTCAACGTATTTACAATAACAGTAAATGGCCCAATCCAATTACCGTTAAGATTGAAAATGTGGTTCCTGCCCTTGATCCTCCGATTGTCACAACATTAAAGGCAGAAGTTACTGAAAATAAGGTAATACTGAAAGGGAATCTTGCTAAAAAAGGTGATTCTGAATCAGTGAAAGTAGGTTTTGAGTACCGGCTCTATGCAGGTTTTGTGGAAAACCTGTACAGCACCAGTTGGAACAGAACGCAATTTAAGGAGATGACAAAGGAGGGAGATTTCTCCCTTGATCTTATGGGTGTTAAGAAAGATGAGCAATACGAATTTCGTTCAGTGGTAATTCATCCGGGAATGACAATATATGGTGATATCAAACAATTTAAATAGTTAATCTTTAATTTACACTGAAAAAATCTTGTTAAATATTGTATCACAAATATTTAATAGGAGTAAAAAAACTTAAGAAGGGGAATAATTTCTAAGAATAATTTTAATATGATTATATTTGATCATTTTAATCATATTTTTCTTAATATAATAAATAAGATATATGCAACAGGAAAGACGGAAGAAGATAATCCTCGATATGTTAAACAGTCAGGAATCTATAAGCGTACAGGAAATTGTTGAAAAGTGCAATGTTTCTGAAATTACAGCAAGGCGTGATCTGATCTCCCTTGAGTCCAGGAATCTGATAATAAGGACACATGGAGGGGCAATAAAAACTAAAGTCACAGATAATTTATTCAATTATAATTTAAAAATCACTGAAAACACCGAACAGAAAATAGCTATTTGTACGAAAGCATCCGAATTCATATCAAATAAGGATGTTATTTTTATTGATTGCGGTACCACATTGATTCATTTGACAAAATATTTAACCAGGTTTGATTATTTAACAGTTATTACTAATTCTTTACCGGTTGTCTCGGAACTTATAAATTTCACCAATATCAAGCTGGTTATAATTGGGGGCGAAGCCATAAGTGAAAGAAAAGCGATTTACGGCAATGTTGCTGAACGGAGTATAGGCCAATATCATGCTGACAAAGCATTCATTGGGGCTACAGGTATATCTGTATTAAAAGGGTTGACTTCATCAGATGAGAATGAATCTGCGATTACTCTGAAAATGGCTGAGAATGCTGACCAGGTGTTTCTCTTATGTGACTCATCCAAGATTGAACGAGACTCTTTTGTGCAATTTGCACCACTTTCAAAAATTGACTATTTAATAACCGATGCTGGCATCGACCAATCGCTGGTGAATACTTATAAAGAGCATAATGTAAATATAATCAAAGCCGTATAATCTGGCATGTTTGGAGGTTATTATAATCAATTTAAGAAAAAGGAATGTCAAACAATTGGTGGAAAGATAGTGCAAAAGGACTTCCGGGACTTATTACGGAAGTACCAGGTCCCATATCCAGGGTAATGCATTCAAATACGGCCAGATACATGAAAGGACTTAGCAGCCAGGTAAAATTATTTCCTATCTGTTTTGATGAAGGTTATGGTATTATGCTGAAAGATGTTGATGGAAACAGGTTACTGGACTTTTCTTCGGGAATTTATGTGACCTCTCTGGGGCATTGTCATCCGAAAGTATCGGAAGCTGTTTCTTATTGGGCAAAAAGGTTGATGAACGCACACGATTTTACAACACCGGTGAAAGAAAGGCTCATGGAAAAAATGGCAGCAGTGCTTCCCGGGAAACTCAATGCAATCCAGTTATACTCCGACGGGACTACTGCTGTAGAGGCAGCTATCCGTGCAGCCCGTGCCATAACTAATAAGCATGAGTTTATTTCTGCCTATCGTGATTTTCACGGTAAAACACTTGGTGCAGTGAGTTGTGCCCAGATGTACCGCAGCGAAACATACAGTTATGGACCAACCCGTGCAGCAGGATTTTATATGGTGCCACGTCCTGACCCTTATCGGCCTTTATGGAAAAAAGCTGATGGCGGTATTGACACAGATTCCTATATTCAGTTCTATGAAGAATTTATTAAGGAAGGAACCGTTGGGAATGTAGCAGCTTTTGTACTGGAACCCGTACAGGGATGGGGAGGAAGCATTTTCCCCCCGGATGATTTCTTTCCTAAGTTAAAGAAGCTTTGTGATCAAAATGATATACTTCTGATTGATGATGAAGTACTTGCCGGCATGGGACGTACAGGAGATTGGCTTACATTGAATCACTGGGGGGTAATCCCCGATATAGTAACTTTTGGTAAATCTTTCGGCAATGGATTCCCGGTTACAGCCATGGTTGTGAGTGAAGAGAATGGAGAAGCGCTGGAAAAAATATCTGCCTCTTCCAGTTATGGAGGCAGTCCTATGGCCTGTGCAGCTGCTCTGGCGTCTATTGAAGTAATTGAAGAAGAGGAGATTCTTCAAAATGTACGCACAGTAGGCGATTATTTTTTACAGCGTATGGAAAACATTAAAGAAAATCATCCGATTGTAGGAGATGTAAGGGGAAAAGGATTCTTACTCGGTATAGAATTGGTCAAAGATAAGAATACAAAGGAGCCTTTTGATGAAGCAGGCAAGCTTGTTTATCAAAAAGCATTCCGTAAAGGTCTGGCATGGATTCCTGCCGGTCATATCCTCAGAATGTC
>Ga0105099_10002118_pt1 | contig 11969 bp, 11 predicted proteins | sample PPLLak3cmMay2015_2_FD_79138 | JGI IMG/M metagenome (GOLD analysis project Ga0105099, IMG submission 79138) | Freshwater sediment microbial communities from Prairie Pothole Lake near Jamestown, North Dakota, USA - PPLs Lake P8 Core (1) Depth... | ecosystem: Environmental > Aquatic > Freshwater >...
CGTTGAGGCGGAAAAGAAAGATCGAACGCCGCGCGAAAAGATCATCGTCAATCTTCATCGATCCTCGAATCTCGGTCAAACGAGCCCGATATTCCGGTCCTAAAACAGAACGGGCCGCACGGAGGCTCGATCCCGGACGGGTCGTCACGATAAAAAAATACTGATCGAGAATGCGTCGCCATTCCCGCCAAGTCTCAATCTCACGGAACGCATCAGCGCCGAGGATGAAAAATAAACGAGCTTCCGGGAAAAGCTTCCGGATTTTTCTCAGAGTGACGACCGCGTACGAGGTTGAGCGGGATCGCACTTCAATTGAATTCGCCTCAAACCCGGGCTGCCCTTGAACCGCGAGTTCCACCATGGCCAAACGGTCGCGGGCCGGAGCCATATTCAGCCGGCGTTTATGGGGAGGCGTATGAGAGGGAATGAAGAGAATTCGATCCAGGCCGAAACGAGATCGAACAACCGAAGCGGCCCGGAGATGTCCGATATGAATAGGATCAAAAGTCCCTCCAAAAATACCGATCCGCAGAGGATTCTTCATTTCTTTTCCGGAGAGGACGACCGGCCGGCCTTCATCTGAATGATCGCTTCATCCAGAGCCCCGACTAAACGCCGGAGGCCTTCCTTCTTCATCGCCGAAATGGCAAAGAAGGGCGCGTTCTCGGCCTCGGCAAGCTTCTTGACGGCCTTGAGCAGGGTTTGATCCTCCCCGAGGAGGTCGATTTTATTGGCGACGATGATCTGTGGACGAGTGGCCAGTTTTGGGTCAAAGGCGGTTATTTCCGCTCGGACAACGCGATAATCGACGATCGGGTCCCGGCCGGTGTAAGGAGAAAGATCGAGGATATGGACGAGAATTTGAGTCCTCTCGACGTGTTTCAGAAACTGGATTCCCAACCCTTGACCGGAATGGGCGCCGGCGATCAACCCCGGAATATCGGCCACGACAAAACTCCGCCCCTCTCCGACATCCACAACCCCGAGATTCGGGATGAGGGTTGTGAACGGATAATCGGCGATAATGGGTTTGGCTGCAGAGATCTTAGAAATCAAAGTGGACTTGCCGACATTAGGGAATCCGATCAAGCCCACATCCGCGATCAGCTTGAGTTCAAGGAGAAGTTCTTTATCCTCACCGGGACGGCCGGGCTCATGTTCCCGAGGAACTTGATGGACGGCGGTGGCATAAGACGCATTTCCCCGGCCTCCTTTGCCCCCTTTAGCGGCGATATATCCCTGGCCGGGCTCAATCAAGTCACAGAGAATATCCCCGGTGACCGCGTCTTTAACCACAGTTCCAAGGGGTACCTGAAGCTCAATGTCGGCGCCACGCTTTCCTTGGCGGTTGGCGCCGCCGCCGGAGGCGCCGTTCCGAGCTCGGGTGATCGGATGAAATCGAAAATAGGCAAGCGTTGTCAACCCCTCTTCGGCGACAAGAAGGACGTTTCCCCCGTGGCCTCCATGGCCTCCGTCGGGACCGCCTTTAGGGACGCATTTTTCGCGCCGAAAGCTGACCGCGCCGTTGCCGCCCTTGCCGGCTTTTAGAAAGACTTTGACTTGGTCAATAAACATGATTAACCTAGACTATTCATAAAAATGCCGAGAGGTCATACAAAATCGAGAGGGAACGATGATTTTCCGACTCAATCAATATCTCTTTTGGTTTCATCCCATTCGTCTCGATAAGGATGGCATTTTTCCCTTCAGGCGAGCCGATCCGGCCATATCTGCTTTGTTGCGAAGGGTTCGCGGCACCGACAGTCCGGGCTTTGCGCCTCGCATCTATGGCCGCCTCGACTCGTGAATAATCCAGGCCGGCAACTCGATAGATCTCCGTTTTAGGGGAGGCGAAGGGAATTCAGAAAAAGAATAATTTGAGTCAGGCCGGAAGAACCAAAACAAGCTTTCCCCTCTCGCCTTTATCAACAAACCTGACCACTCCGGAGATTTTGGCGTAAAGGGTGTCATCCTGACCGCGGCCCACATTCGGTCCGGGCTTGAACGGCGTGCCGCGCTGGCGGACAAGAATTGTTCCTGCTTTGACCACTTCGCCCCCGTATTTCTTAACGCCCAGGCGTCTGCCCGCGCTATCCCGGCCGTTTCGCCCGACTCCGCTTCCGCGTTTTGTTGCCATCGTCGTTTCCTTTACTTACCCGTTTTTTGAGCGCGGGTTTTAGGTTTGCCGGCATCAACGGTCTTTTTCGGCTTCGCTTTCTTGACAACCGCTGGTTTTTCAATCTGCGGTTTCAAGACCACGGGTTTTGGCGTCGTTTTCCTGATCTTGGTCTTGGCTTTAACCGGAACAGGGGTTTGAGGAACTTCCGGGACTGGGGCCTGAACAACTTTCAATTCCTCGGCCGGGACGATCGTCCGGTCGGGATAGATCTTCTGGATTTGCACTTTAGCCAGCGTCTGACGATGGCCGCGGGTCCGACGAAACTGTTTGCGGCGTTTTTTCTTGAAGATCAAGACTTTATCATCGCGGAAGACTTCCAGGACGGCCGCTTTGACGACCGCATTCGGAACGATCGGAGTCCCGACGAGAGTTTTTCCGTCATCATCAATTAGGAAAACCTCTTCAAGGAGGAATGTCCCCCCGGCTCCAACGCTGAGTTTCTCGACATGAAGGATGTCGCCTTCCTTGACGACATACTGCTTTCCGCCGGTTTTAATAACTGCAAGCATAGTCTAAGTCCTCGAATTGAAGTAAAACACACGAAATGGGCCATAACTTTAGCATGGGCTTGCGTTTATGTCAAATGGCCCCTTTTTGCGATTCTCGAAAGAGTCTTCTCACCCCGAAGGTCCTGTTTTATTGTATAATCCGTCTGCTCACCGGGCGGTTAGCTCAGCGGCAGAGCATCGGTCTTACACGCCGAGGGTCGCAGGTTCGAACCCTGCACCGCCCATCCACGTCGGCCGGAGCCCTTCTGATTCAGAAACGTCATCCTGATTCGGAAGCCTCATCGAGGACTGCGAAGCGCTGTGAAAGACGACAAAATGTCGTGGAGGACGGGTTTTATCCGGGAGCAACTCCTCGCGGACTCGCCCCGGGATTCCAAACCACGGACAAGGGCGGCGAGCCGAAGGCTCGGCCCTTGACTCGGAAACAAGATTTGCGGCTTCTTTCTCCCCTCCCCCAATAAAGTCACGGTCGCGTCTTTTGACTTCCCTTATTCATAATGATATAAATGATCCGGGAAGAAGAGTCTTGGCGAAAGAAAAAATTCTGATTGTTGAAGATGAATATCTCGTCGCTCATGATATCAGCAATATGCTCGTCGAGCTCGGATATACCGTTGTAAATATCGTTTCCACGGCCGAAGCCGCCATTGCCGGCGTCCGCGAGACGCGGCCCGATCTCGTGCTCTTGGATATCGTGCTCAAGGGTTCGGTTGATGGAATCACCGCGGCTACTTTAATCAAGGAAGAATCGGCAATCCCCGTCATTTTCCTCACCGCCCACGCCGACGAAATGACTCTCTCTCGAGCCAAGATCGCAGATCCGCTCGGATATCTTCTCAAACCGTTTGAATTGCGTGAACTCAAGACCGCCGTCGAACTCGCTCTTTACAAGAACGCTCATAAACATGATGCCTCCCCATGGGCCGTTCATGACCTTCAATCCGGTCTTCCGAATAAGATCAGTTTTCTCGATCACTTAAAAAAATCGATCTTTCTGGCCGAGCGTCGCAGTCGGAGCATCGCCGTTCTGGCCTTTGTCTTCGCCGAGGCCAAGCCTCCCGAGGACGACTCCTCCGCCGGACCGGAAGATTTCATCTCCGTCATCGCCGAGAAATTTACGAGTTCCCTGCGGAAAAGCGACACCGTAACCCGTTTGGAAAGCGGAGAATTTCTTGTTCTTCTTCCGGATCTCGACAATGACAAGCAAGCCTTGAGCGCTTTTCACCGGATCTGCGGGTTATTCCAGGAGCCCTTATCCAACGGCCTTCGAAGGATCCCTCTTCACGTCACTTCAAGTATCGCGTTGTTGTCCAAAGACGACCAAGATCCCGAAATTCTCATCAAAAAGGCTCTTGACGGCTTGCTGTCCGCGAATTCGGACGACAAAGGATGACCTCATGAGAAATCTACAAATCTTGATCGTCGAGGACGAAAGTCTTGTCGCAAAAGACATTGTGAACATGGTCCGCGGCCTCGGCTATACCGTCATGGATATCGTCTCCACCGGGGAAGAAGCCATCGCCAAGGTTGAAAAATCCCCGCCCGACATCGTCCTCATGGACATCGTGTTGAAAGGCGAAGTGGACGGGATCGAAGCCGCCAAACGGATTTGGGAAAGCTTTTCGATCCCTGTGGTTTATCTCACGGCCTACGCCGACGAAGCAACGCTCCAACGAGCCAAAGTCACGGAACCATTCGGGTACATCCTCAAACCTTTCGATGAGCGCGAACTCCAGACAACGATCGAAATGGCCTATTACAAGGCCCAAATGGACAAGAAGCTTCGCGAACGCGAAGAGTGGCTCTCCACCGTTCTCCGGTCCATCGGCGACGGCGTCATCGCCGCCGACAAGGATGGCCGGGTGACGTTCATGAACGCCTTGGCCGAACGGTTGACCGGATGGTCCCAATCCGAAGCCATAGAAAAACCGATAAACGGCATTTTCCAAATTCCCGCCGAGGTTCATCACCCGAGCCTTGAACAAGCCCCCTTGGTTACGGAGAATTTTATGACGACCCGGGACGGCGACCGGATTCCCATCGAGCAATCGGTCTCTCCGATCCGGGGCGGGAAAAAAGAAACACTCGGCAGCGTCTTTATTTTCCGCGATATCCGCGGTCGAAAAAAATCCGAAAATGAAATCCGGGAGAGCTGGATCCGCCTTCAAAAGGCCCTGGCCGGGACCGTCCAAGCCATGGGGTTGACCATCGAAATGCGCGACCCCTATACGGCCGGCCATCAGCGCCGCGTCAGTAAACTTTCGTGTGCCATCGCCGCGGAGATGGGGCTCGAATCTTCTCGAATCGACGGTGTTCGGATGGCCGGGGATATTCATGATATCGGGAAAATCTATGTTCCCGCCGAAATTCTAAGCAAACCCGGCCAATTGAGCCAGATCGAGTTTTCGATCATCCGAACACACTCTCAAGTCGGTTTTGATATTTTAAAAAATATCGAATTTCCCTGGCCGATCGCCCAGATCATCTACCAGCATCACGAGCGCCTGGATGGATCCGGATATCCGAACAATCTCTTGGGCGAGGCGATCCTTTTAGAAGCCCGCATCATCGCCGTAGCCGATGTCGTTGAAGCCATGTCCTCGCACCGTCCTTACCGTCCCGCCCATGGGATCGACAAGGCTCTCGACGAAGTCGACCGAAATCGCAAACGACTTTACGACCCGGACATCGTCGATATCTGCCTCCGCCTTTTTCGAGAGAAGAAATTCTCCCTCGACTAAATGCCTAAATCCTCAACCGCGCTGGTAGCCGGAGTCTCTCTTGCCTTGTCTCTCGCCGGACTTGTAGGTTTCATTCTGCTCTTGGCCCGTCGACTGACCTTTTTTTGGCTCATCATCGCTCCGGTCATTTTCGCCGTCTATCAAATCCCCGCCGTTGTCGTTTACGCTTACTGGAAGAAAAAAAACAGGAAAGATCGTATCGAACCCGAAATTTTCGAGGAACGCCCCCCCGAAGAGGCCGTAGATCACGGGGCGAGTATCGACTGAAATAAAAAATAAAGCATCCGGCGCTTAACTCCGCCAAAAGTATCTGGCGCCCCCGACGGGATTCGAACCCGTGTTGCTGCCGTGAAAGGGCGGTGTCCTGGGCCTCTAGACGACAGGGGCGCAAAGGCGATGTGAGCCGAGCGGGATTCGAACCCGCGACACCCGCCTTAAAAGGGCGGTGCTCTACCAGCTGAGCTATCGGCCCCCAAAAACGATCTCTATTTATAGCGGAAACCTCCCGGAGAGTCAAGAAAAAAAAGACCAAAAAATAGAGTTCCCCCTGCCCCGGAAGGGACAGGGGGAAAGAATGTCGTTAGAAAATCCCCGGAATCAGAGGGTTTCGAACTTGGTGATTTTCCACTGTCCACGGTGAACGAGTCCGGCGGCTTCATCTTTCATCGTGTACTTTCTCATGTAAATCTTGATGTTCTTTGTTTGCCCGTCTTTTGTTTTGATTTCGATTTGGACGTCTTTCGAGGCGATCTCGCCGGTCAATTCGCGGATATTGGGGAGTTGCCTCAAGCCAAGAGAGAAAGCCATGATTTCCTCTTCCTTGGCCGCCGCTTCTTTGGCTTCGCTGGAGCTTTTCAGGAGCGCCCGATTGGCCGCATAGGCCGTATCATATTTTTTCTGGGCTTCATCCTGTTTGGCTTTAGCCGCGGCTCTGGCAGCGCCTGTTCGAGCGGACGTGACTTCGTCCTTGGCTACGCTCAGGGCGTCCTGAGCGTCTAAGGCCGGAGCGGAACTCGCATCAAATTGCTTCTTCAGATCGATTTCTTTTTGGTTCAGATCACGAAGAACCGCCGGTTCAATCTTTTCTTCACTGACACTGACGATCTTCCAACTTTCCGCTTCGATCTTCATAGGCTCAACGGCCATGGACGCCATCGTCGTATTATCATCCATCCGGATGGCGTTGAAATAGTTGCTGAGCAGGGCCTGTTCAGGCTTTGACTTACAGCTCTGAAGGGCAAGCATAGACAGACAAATCCCGAGAACGATCAGGCTTTTTTTTCTCATAAGTCCTCCTCTCCACGAGTGATATTCTATTATTATTATTCAGAATTTTTAACAATTTGCAAGCGAAAAAGCAAATCTCTCAAGGAGGATGAGGATCTTCATTTGAGTCCGGCTTCTTGTTGTGCTATAAAAATGTTTCTTTGTAATGTTTCCCTTAATGATAAGAGGTTTCATATGCCGTCGAAGGGACTCCTTGCCGCCATCATCGGTCGCCATCGGAGCGACCGGACCCGCTTGATTGACATCCTAAGGGACGTTCAGGCGGAATTCGGACGCGTTTCCTCCGAAGCCATCGCCGAAATAGCCGCCCGTCTCGATATTTCCACCGTCGAAGTCGAGGGGGTAGCCACCTTCTATCACTTTTTTACCTCTCGTCCAGCGGGGACCTATGCCGTTTACTTGAACAACAACATCGTCGCCGTCATGAAAGGACGGGCGTCCGTCGCCGCCGCTTTCGAGAAAGCCGCAGGCTGCAAGTTCGGCGAAACAACGCCGGACGGTCTGATCGGGCTTCATCCCACATCCTGTATCGGAATGAACGATCAGGAGCCTGCCGCCCTGATCAATGGAGTGGTTTTCACCCAACTCACTCCGGCCAAAGTCAAAGTGATCGTCGAAGCCATGCGAGCCGGAACGGAGGTTCAGGCCATGGTCGCCGTCACCGGCGACGGGGCCAATGCCTCAAAACTCGTCCGGTCGATGGTGAAAAACAACATTCGAAAAGAGGGCGCGGTCGTCTTGTCTCCCTTTCGCTCAGGGGCGGCGATCAAGAGAGCCGTCCGGATCAAACCCGATGAGGTCATTGCCGAAGTCAAGAAGGCCAATTTATTGGGCCGCGGCGGCGCCGGCTTCCCTACCGGGCTCAAATGGGAGTTCTGCCGCCGAGAACAAGGCCAAACCCGTTATGTCGTCTGTAACGCCGACGAAGGGGAGCCCGGCACGTTCAAAGACCGGGTCATTCTGACCGAACGGCCTCATCTTTTGTTCGAGGGCATGGCCATCGCCGGATACGCCGTCGGGGCTAAAGAAGGCCTCCTTTACCTTCGGGGGGAATACGCCTATCTAAAACCTTATCTCGAAAAAGTTCGGGAAGACCTCCGCAAGAAAAATATTCTCGGGAAAAAAATCGCCGGGAAATCCGGCTTCTCTTTCGACATCACGATTAAACTCGGCGCGGGGGCTTACATCTGCGGCGAGGAATCAGCCCTCCTTCAATCCGCCCAGGGTGAACGGGGGGAACCCCGCGACCGTCCTCCTTTCCCCGTCCAATCCGGATATTTCTTCCAACCGACAACGGTAAATAACGTCGAGACCTTATGCACGGCCGCCCGCATCCTTGAAAAAGGCGCCGACTGGTTTAAATCCATGGGGACGCCCCGCTCGGCCGGGACCAAAGTTCTGAGCATATCCGGCGATTGTAAAAAGCCGGGCGTCTACGAAATCGAATTCGGACACACCGTTCGAAAAATACTCGAGATGGCCGGAGGCCTTGACGCCCAAGCCGTTCAGGTTGGCGGACCCTCCGGGACCTGTATTTCCCGAGGACAATTCGATCGAGCGATCTCTTTTGAGGATCTGGCTACGGGAGGCTCGATCATCGTTATCGGCCCCACCCGGAACCTTTTCGAGGTCGTCCACAACTTCATGGAATTCTTCGTCGAGGAATCCTGTGGATGGTGCGTCCCTTGCCGGGCGGGAAATCCCCTTCTCAAACGCAAACTGGAAAAAATCATGGACGGGAAAGGAACGACCGGAGATATCATCGAACTCGAAGCCTGGGGAAAAACGATTAAGGCCATGAGCCGGTGCGGTCTCGGACAAACCTCGCCGAATCCGATTCTAACCACGATCCAGAATTTCCGAGAGATGTATGAGTCCAAAGTCCATCGCGAGACGGATTTCCTCCCCGAGTTTGATTTGACCGCATCCGTCCAAGCCGCAGCCGCCGTTACCGGACAAACACTCGTCACCCATAAACCGGAGACCGCTCATGAGTAAGCCCAAAACCCCGCTCTCCTTTACCATCGACGGCCGGGAATGCAAAGCCGTCTCGGCCCAAACGATTCTCCAAGCCGCCAAAGACAACGGCGTCTATATTCCCGCCCTCTGCCGCTGGGAAGCGTTCAAACCTTCCGGGGCCTGCCGCGTCTGCACGGTCCGCGTCGGTGGCCGGTATATGTCCGCCTGTACCCAGCCCGTCGCCGAAGGCATGGCCGTCGAAAACGACGTCCCTGATATTCAGGACATGCGGAAGGCCCTGATCGAGATGCTCTTCGTCGAGGGCAATCACATGTGCCCAACCTGTGAAAAAAGCGGAAATTGCGAGCTTCAAGCGCTGGCCTACAGATTTCAAATGCTGGTCCCCCGTTTCCCCTTCCAATTTCCCCTTCGCAAGGTCGAGCCCGCCGGAACGAAAATTCTCCTCGAGCACAACCGGTGCATCAAGTGTTTGCGGTGCGTTCGCGGCGTTCGGACAAAGGACAACAAAGCCGTCTTCGGAGCCTTGAAACGTTCCAAGGATAAAAAAATCGCCGTAGATCAGACCCTCGCCGCAGCCCTACCCGAGGCCCAAGCTCAAAAGGCCATGGATCGTTGCCCGGTCGGCTCGATTCTGAGGAAGGAAGTCGGGTTCGTCGTCCCCATCGGCAAGCGAAAATACGATAAAACGCCGATCGGCAGCGACGTCGAAAAAGCCAAGGGCTGAGGAGATTCCCATGAGTAAACCCGTCATCGCCACAGCCTCCCTGGCCGGTTGTTTCGGCTGTCACATGTCGTTTCTGGACATCGATGAGCGGATCCTCCCCCTCATCGATCTTGTCGAGTTCAACAAATCGCCCATCGACGACATCAAGACGTTCACCAAACCGGTGGACGTCGGAATCATCGAAGGCGGCTGCTGCAACAGCGAAAACGTCGAAGTCCTCCGCGAGTTTCGAAAGCACTGCAAAGTGCTGATCTCTCTCGGCGAGTGCGCCATCATGGGCGGCCTGCCCGCGATGCGCAACGGCATTCCCGTCCGGGAATGCCTGGAAGAAGCGTATTATCTGTCCCCGACGATCGACCCGGCCGATCCGAAAATCATGCCGGGCGACGAGGATCTGCCCATCATCCTGGATAAAGTCTATCCTCTGCATGAAGTTGTGAAGATCGACGCCTATCTCCCCGGATGTCCGCCGTCGGCCGATCTGATCTGGAAAGCGTTGACGTCCCTCCTCGAGGGCAAGCCCCTCGACCTGACCTACGACCTTCTCAAGTTCGATTGATCAGGACTTTTCATAAAAAGAAGGACATTATGGCCCGTAAAATCATCATCGAACCCGTCACGAGAGTCGAAGGCCACGGCAAAGTCACGATCCGCCTCGACGACAATAATAACGTCGCCCAGACCCGGCTTCATATCGTCGAATTCCGGGGATTCGAGCGCTTCGTCCAAGGTCGGCCCTACTGGGAAGCTCCCGTTCTGGTTCAACGACTGTGCGGAATCTGTCCCGTCAGCCATCATCTGGCCGCGGCCAAAGCGATGGACATTATCGCCGGTATCGGCCCCGAAGGCCTCTCCCCCACCGCCGAAAAAATGCGGCGGCTCATGCATTATGGCCAGATGTTCCAGTCCCATGCCCTTCACTTTTTCCATCTGGCCGCCCCCGACCTGCTCTTCGGCGCGGACGCCGATCCCGCCATCAGGAACGTCATCGGAATCGCCTTGACGAACAAGCCCCTGGCCACCCGAGCCGTCCTGCTCCGGAAATTCGGACAGGAAATCATTCTGGCGACTGCGGGCAAGAAGATCCACGGAACGGGAGCCATTCCCGGCGGAATCAACAAAAACCTGACTCTTAAGGAACGGGATTCTTTCCTCCACGGGCCGGACCCGCTCAATATCGACACGATGATCGACTGGGCCGAAGAAGCGGTCGAATTTCTCAAAGGCTACCACGCCGACAACCGCGACCTCATGGACGGCTTCGCCGCCTTTCCGTCCAATCATCTCAGCCTCGTCCGCAAGGACGGCGCTCTCGATTTCTATCATGGGGCGATCCGGGCCGTTGACTCGAACGGCAAGAGAATTCTTGACGACGTCGATTACCAGGACTACCTCCGGTACATCGGCGAAGAAGTCAAGACCTGGTCTTACATGAAGTTCCCCTATCTCAAGTCTCTCGGTAAAACCGAAGGCTGGTACCGGGTCGGGCCGCTGGCCCGGCTCAATGTCTGCGATTTTATCCCTTCTCCTCGCGCCCAGAAGCAGTTCGAAACGTTCCGAGCCTATACGAAAGGCAAACCCAACAATATGTCGCTCCATATGCACTGGGCTCGGCTCATCGAGCTCCTGCACAGCGGAGAGGTCATCAAGGAATTGCTCCTCGACCATGATCTCCAAGGAACGGAACTGGTCCGAACGGGTAAAAAAAGAGGCGAGGGCGTCGGGCTGATTGAAGCCCCGAGGGGAACGCTCTTCCATCATTACCAGGTGGATAAAAACGACCAGATCTCGATGGCCAACCTCATCGTCTCGACGACGAACAACAATGAGCCGATGAACCGGGCGGTCAACTGGGTGGCCATGAACGTGATCAGCGGTAAAAGCGAGATCACCGAGGGCATGCTCAACCGGGTCGAGATCGCCATCCGGGCTTATGATCCCTGCTTGTCCTGCGCGACCCATGCGGTCGGACGAATGCCCCTGACCGTCGAACTTTATGACTCCGCCGGGGTTCTTGTCGACCGGAAAACTCGGTGACCGCCCCTGACCGACATCGTCGGCCGCACCGCCGGGGGTAATATAAGGGCCTTAAGTTAAGGGACGAGCCGTCGCGGCGGAAGATATCCCCGCGGCCAAGCCCGCCCTCCTTCGTTTCGCGAAGGAGGACGATGAAGTCCGAAGTCGGCCTTCACATCGTTAAACCGAATGAGATGTTGTTTCTTCGGATCAAAAACTGAAATGGCTTGAATTCTACTGGAGATTAGTGTTTTTATAAGTTTGCCGAAAAAAACGTTTGCACGCATGAACATTCTGGTTATCGGAATCGGAAATCCCGGTCGGCAAGACGACGGGCTCGGGCCGGCTCTCGTCGAACGATTGACCGGATCCCGGCCGCCCGAACGGTCGGTCGTCAAGGGACGAGCCTTCGGCTCGCTACTCGCCCGTGGCCTGAAACCACGGGAGAGAACTGCAGAAATTCCCGGCGGGACCATAGACGCTGTCTGGACCTATCAACTCAACATCGAGGATGCCCATCTCCTCAGGGAATA
>Ga0105099_10002119_pt1 | contig 11969 bp, 7 predicted proteins | sample PPLLak3cmMay2015_2_FD_79138 | JGI IMG/M metagenome (GOLD analysis project Ga0105099, IMG submission 79138) | Freshwater sediment microbial communities from Prairie Pothole Lake near Jamestown, North Dakota, USA - PPLs Lake P8 Core (1) Depth... | ecosystem: Environmental > Aquatic > Freshwater >...
GAAACCGGCGTGGGCAAATCATTGGTCGCCGAATTGATCCATCGCTATTCCGGACTGACGGGAAAGTTTGTCACGGTTCATACTCCCAGTATTTCTGAAAACCTTTTTGAGAGTGAACTATTTGGCCACCGGAAAGGTTCTTTTACCGACGCCAAGGAAAACAAAAGTGGACTGGTTGCCGAAGCCGAAAATGGTGTCTTGTTTTTGGATGAAATCTCTGAAATACCCGTCTCTTTTCAGGTAAAATTATTGCGGCTGATTGAAACGAAAAAGTACCGAGTGATGGGAGAGCCCGAAGAAAAAAATGCCAATATCAGAATCATTACCGCCACCAACCGGGATTTAAGCCAGTTGGTCAAGGAAAAAAAATTCCGCGAAGATTTATTCTATCGCATGCAGGTGCTGGAAATACATATTCCACCGTTGCGCAATAGAAAGGAGGACATCAGACCCCTGGCATTGGATTTAATTAAACATTTGAAGGGCAAACAAATCGGCCCGGGTTTTTTTGAAGAATTGAATCGTTACGAATGGCTGGGGAATGTCCGTGATTTGAAAAATTTTATGGTCAAAGCCGGCATTCACTGCAACAGCCCCATTGGTGGTGATGAGATTCGTACCTTGCTGCTGCAAAATGAAAAAAAAAGTGTTGGTATTGAAAATGAAAGCAGGAGCCAGGAAATAATCACTGAAATGAAAGCGGGTAAAAGCTTCTGGGATGTGGTTTATAAGCCTTTTTGCAACCATGATTTAACCCGTGAAGATGTCAGAATGGTTATCAATTTTTATTTAAATGAATCAGACGGAAAATACAGCAAGATTTTAGGAAAAATGAATCTGCCCAAAAGTGACCATAAAAAATTTCTGAACTTTTTATTGAATAACAATATCAAATGATCCATCCATTTTCGCAACTTTATTTTATCACTGCCGATATGTCATGCAATTCCCGCAAAACAATGGCTGTTTCGGGCCGGATTTGCGGATCTTTCTGCAGCATCGCTTTGATTAAATTTACCAGGGAATCGGGGAGAACTGTGTCGGCAGAAATAAAATCATCCAAAGCCAAATCATTCATGATTCGATAATTCATATCTTCGGGTCTTTTCCCAGTCAGCAATTCATAAAAGAGTATGCCCAGTGAAAAAATATCGCTTTTAAGTGAGGGTGCCATGGCTTTATTTTCTTTAATCTGTTCCGGAGCGACATAATTCTCTGAGCCCATAAAATTCCCCGTTTTCGTCAGCCGGGTTTCATAATTGTTTATGGCAATGCCAAAATCCAGAAGCTTGACAAAGTAACAATCTCCGTTTTGCTCAATGATCATGATGTTTCCCGGCTTGATGTCGCGGTGAATGATGCCCTTGCCATGGATTTGCACCAGGGCGTCGGTGATCTGGATTATAATATGCAGGGAATCCGGTAAGGACAGCTTATTTCCATTTTCCTGCATGATATCGCCTAGGGACCGGCCTTCAAGAAATTCCATGGCGATATACTTGGCGTTGGATTTGGAATCGACGCCACGTTCATATACTTTGACGATATTGGGATGGGACAGTTTTTCAATATATTCGGATTCCTTGACAAAACGTCTGAGATTGGCTTCATCTATGATGTCCTCGTTCAATATTTTTAAGGCCACGGTATGGGTCTTATCCCGGATATTATGAGCTTTGTATACAGTGCCGAATCCGCCCGAGCCGATCTTCTTCATTAACCGGTATTGCCCGACATAGGCATGCTTTTTCCAAAAGGCAAAGAGATAGAGATATTTATAGAAAAGAAGCATCAGGATGGTGAAAACAAAAAGCAGGCCGATGATAAAAACATTGCGGGTGGCCCGCTCTTTTTTAATTTTCAAGATTTGGATTTCTTCATTTTTTTTCAGCAGAGCAATGTCTTTTTCACGCTTTTCAGCACTGAATTTTTCCTGCAGTTCATTAATCTGCTTACTGCTCTTTTCATTAAAAATTTCCTTATCTGTTTTTTGAAAAAGAACATGGTACTCGAGAGCCTTTTTGTATTTGGATTGAATTTCATTTAAAGTGAAAAGAGTATAATAGATAGACATTGAAATCCCTTTTGTTTGCATTTCACTGGCAATCTGCAGGCCCCTCATTAAGTACAATTCGGCATCAGCATATTTTTTTAATTTAATCAAAACCTCCCCGGTGCAATTTAATGCCTCAGCATATGCGTTTTTATCTCCCATTTTTTCAAATTGTTTCAGTGACTTTAGATAATAATCCAGTGCTGTATTATAGTTGTTGAGTTTGAAATACATATTGCCAATATTTGCCAAAGAATAGGCCATACCCCCTTCATCACCCAATTCATTCTTTATTGACAGGGATTGCAGATGATATACGATTGCATTTGGGTAGTCTTTCTTTTCCTGGTAGACTGCGCCTATATTATTTAAATCCGCGGATAAGCCTGATTTATCATTCTGTTCTTTCCTGAGATCAAGGGCTTTAAATAAAAAATCTAAACTCTTCTCATATTCTTTCAATGTTAGGTACAAAAGACCTATGTTGCTGTAAGAGAATGCTACCCCTTTTTTATCTTCCATTTTTTCTTTTATTTCCAATGATTTCAAATGGTATTCCAGTGATTTTTCATAACTTCCCATCGATTTGTAGACAATTCCGATATTGCCATAACAACGAGCCAGAAATTTGTCATTTCCTGATTCTTCTAGGATTTTTTGAGCCATAAAAAAAAATTCAAGGGCTTTCTGATGATTTCCCCTGATAGAATTGGCGACTCCAAGACTAATTAAAGATGCACTTTCACCCTCAATGTTGTTTATCTGTTTTGATAATTTTAAAGCCTGCTCACCATAGTTTATGCTTTTTTGTATGTCCTTAGAAAAATACATAGCCGCTAGTCGGTTTAGGGCATCAATTTTCTCTTTGCCATTTACGTTTTCTAAATTTTTTTCAATTTCAAGGATTGATTGATTGGCGGATATAATTGTAGAAAACATAGAAATAATGATCAAAGAAAGAATGATGACCAACAGGCTGTATTTATTCATAGTAAATCCCTCACCAAACTGGTACAAATTGTATGATGAAACATGCAAATAAAGCAATTCTTTTCGAAAGTGGCACCATAAAACCGACGTATCTGTCGGTTCATTTGGGTCTTGATTTGTGAAAAATCAGGGAGATCGGGTTGTAATCAGGAGGAAATTTCTCTATAACTCCATGAAATGAACATAGCGAGGGTCCGGTATTGAAAAAGATTGCCATTATTACATTTTGGTCTTTTGTGGCTCAGGGACATGCCCATCAGTTGAAGGCCTTGCTGGGCGACGAGGTGGAAATCAAATGCTACGCATTTGATGCCCATGAATTTTCAGAGACCATCGATGCCGATGTGGTGGTGATTTCGCTCTATTCGATCTACATCGGAATTAAAAAATACATTGCCAGCACCACCAAAGTGGTTATCGTCAGCCTGACGCTCAACGCCGATCAATACCACAAGATTCTGGACATTCCCCACGGCGAGAAGGTCATGGTGGTCAATTACAGCAGTGACATGGCCATGGAGACCATTGCGCTCTTCAACCAGCTGGGACTGGACCATGTAGAATATGTTCCGGTATATCCGGGACTCACGACGGTTCCGCAGCTGAAGATCGCGGTGACCCCCGGGGAATCCCATCTGGTTCCCGGCAGCGTGAAAAACGTGATCGACATTCATCACCGTGTGCTCGACACCCATACTCTGGCCGACGTACTGATCAAATTGGGGCTGGAAAACCTGCTCTATGGCGAGAAATTTGTCGAACTGACAGATACCCTCATGTCTTATCGCGCCGGTGTAGATCTCTTGCTCGGAAGGACCAGCACTCTGGAAAGCGAATTCATCAGCCTGCTCAATGTCCTGGAACAGGGAATCATCGCCGTCAACGATCAGCTTTTCATCCATGCCATCAACAGCAAAGCCGAAAAGATTCTGGGGTCCGGGAAAGAAACGCTGATTGGCCGGAAGTATACCGAGATCGTTCCTGAATTGGATTTTGAAAAAGCAATCACCTCATCCCTGACCATCCAGGCGAAGCTGGTAAAAATCAACGGCGATGACATAGCGGCGACGATCGTACCCGTAATCACCTCAAAAAAAGTAAGCGGGGCCATTGCCATCGTCAACAGATTTACCGAAGAGGAGAGAGTTCAGCATCAATTGCGCAGCCAGCTCCTGGGCAAAGGTCACAAAGCCAGGTACCGTTTCGAAGATATCGTCGGAAGTTCCCCAAAGACAGTTGCCCTGAAGGGCATCGCCGTCAAAATGGCCCGATCGGAATCCTCGGTGCTGATTAGTGGCGAGAGCGGCACAGGCAAGGAACTGTTCGCTCAGGCCATACACAATGCATCACGGAGAAGAGAGTTTCAGTTTGTGGCGATCAACTGTGCGGCCCTGCCGGAGAGTCTGCTGGAAAGTGAGCTGTTCGGATACGAGGACGGGGCCTTTACCGGAGCCAGAAAGGGTGGCAAGAGAGGACTTCTTGAATTGGCCCACAACGGGACGCTCTTTCTGGATGAAATCGGTGAGATGGCGCTGGCCCTGCAGTCGAGGCTGCTCAGGGTCATTCAGGAACGGGAGGTGATGCGCCTGGGATCCGACCGGGTGATAACCATAAACATCCGACTGATCGCCGCCTCCAATCGGGATTTGAAACAGAGGGTCGATGAGGGGAACTTTCGCAAAGACCTCTTTTATCGTCTGAATGTTCTGCCGTTGAAAATGATTCCCCTGCGGGAGAGAATTGAAGACCTAGGGCTGCTGATCGGCAGCATCCAGAAGGACCTGCAGGTCAGGTTTGACTTGAGCACCGAGGCGATGGCCTTCCTTCGGGAGTATCCCTGGCATGGCAATGTTCGGGAGTTGAAAAACACCATTGAGTATTTGGCGCATCTCGATAAAACGGTCATCGATGTGGGAGATCTGGAATGCATCGTTGAGAGCGCTTCCGGTACGGTTGCGGAGAAACCGGGTGAGGACGTGTTGGCGGCCATGGCCAGGCGGACCCAGAACAGTGAAAAAGAGCTTCTGTTTGTGCTGAACTGTCTTGAAGACAGCTATCGCCAGAGGCGGCGCATAGGTAGGCGTAGCATCGTCGAACGTGCAGCAGCGAACGGACTCTTCCTGTCGGAAAGCGATGTCAGAAAAATCCTTAAAGAATTGGCGGACCAAGGACTGGTGCGTTTGTCGGGTGGGCGGGGAGGAGCCCTCATTAACGAGCGGGGGCTCGAATGCATGGCGTATTGGGTGAAAAGATAATCCCAAAAAACCCAAATGGAGGGGGTGGGCGCACAGAAATCTTCGTTTTTAGTGAAGTTTATGGTCTGAATGGCTTGGCATCGCTCTTGCTATATGGGACATTACTGCCGGCTTGAAGGGTATGCCGGTACAAAATACTCCAAGGATGGTGCGATCCATATGATCAAGATACCGCAGAAAGTGGATGTGGCGAATTTTCCCACCAGAATCGAGAAGCTTGAACGGCTCTCGAAGCAACTGGGTGGCCCTGAGCTCTATATCAAAAGAGACGATCAGACGGGAAGTGAGATATCTGGGAACAAGGTTCGCAAGAACGAATTTCTCTTCAAGGAAGCCATGAACATGGGCTGTGGCGCACTGATCACCTGTGGCGGCATCCAGTCGAATCATGCCCGTTCCACGGCGGCGATGGCGGCCAGGTTGGGACTGGAGGCGCATTTGGTGCTGAGGTCTGATGGTGTCACTGCCCCGCTTGATGGGAACTATTTTCTGGATCAATTGCTGGGAGCCAAGATCTCCTTCATGTCGGCCGACGAGTATGGGGACCAGCGCATGGAAATCATGGAGCAAATCAGAGAGCAGTTGGAGAGAGAGGGGAAGAAGGCTTATGTCATTCCGGAAGGGGCTTCAAATGGCTTGGGGGTTTTTGGCTATTATCTGGCCATGGAGGAGATCGTCGCACAGCAGGCCCGTATGTCAGTCCGGTTCGACGCCATTGTGGTGGCCGTCGGTTCTGGGGGAACCTATGGTGGCCTGTTCCTTGGCAACAAAGCCAGCAATAACGGTGCTCGGATCTTTGGCTTCAACGTATGCCGGGACAAGGCCTATTTTGAAGACGAGATCGACAGAATCCTCAGGGAGGCTCTGGCGTATGTGGGTGGAGAATTGGCCTTCACCAAAGAGGAGTTCAATATTATCGACGGCTACGTCGGAGAAGGCTATGCTTTGAGTAGTCCTGAGGAGTTGGATTTCATCCGCAACCTGGCGCAATCTGAAGGGGTCATTCTGGACCCGGTTTATACCGGCAAAGCCATGCTCGGCTTGGTAAAGGAGATCAAAAAAGGGACTTTCAAGGAGTACAGAAATATTTTATTCATACATACAGGTGGAGTGTTTGGATTGTTTCCTAAGAAGAGTGCTTTTGTTTTTGATCAAGGGAGGTGCAGATGAGAGTCATCATGATGTTTTTGTGGATGATCGGATGCGTTGTGGGTGTTTGGGGGGCGGATGAATCGTTTAAAGCCGCGGTATCAGGATATTTCTCCTCACGGTTTTCCAACAGTGAACCCGGTGGGGCGGTGCTGATCGCCAAAAGCGGACGGGTGATTTTTGAGGAGGGGTATGGCCTGGCTGACTTGGCAACCCGCGAAAAAATTACCCCCGATACCCTTTTCAATACGGGGTCCATATCGAAAACCTTTGTAGCAACCGGCATCCTTGTGCTCCAGCAGCAAGGCAGACTCTCCATTGAGGACCGGCTTGCTAAATATTTCCCGGATTTTAAAAAACCACAACTGGCGCAAGCGATTAAAATTGTCCATTTCCTGTCCCATACTTCCGGAATCGTGGACAGTCGGAAGGTGGATCAGAATCCGGTTTTCTTCCTGACGGCCGATGACCGCGAGAATTTCGCACCCCTCAAGCAGAACGACGGCTCTTTGTTCAATCCCGGTGAAAAATTTGACTACTCCAATCCGGCATATAACGGTCTGGCCCTGATCATCGAGGCGGTCAGCGGAATGAAATGGCAAAATTTCATTCGTAAACATGTTTTTGAACCCGCGGGCATGCAGCGCAGCACCATCACTGACGGTGAGCATCCCCGTTCGGGGGTATCACACGGATATGTCAGGGACGGGGATGTTTTTGTGGAATCGGATTACGGTGAAGTACCCACTTTTTGTGCGGCAGGCAATGGCGGCGTTTGGAGTTCCGTCCGAGAGCTGATGATGTATGAGGGGGCGCTGCGGGCGGGGAAAGTCATCGACAAAGTGCTGTTTACCCGTTCCAGAACGGTGTACAAACCGGAGAATTGGCAGATGGCAGATGCGCCGCAGCTGGGGTACGGCTGGTTTGTCCATGCCGATGCGGAGCCCGCTTTTGTCGGTCATACGGGGTCCCAGGGCGGGTTCATCAGTGACTACGTCTATTTCCCCGAGTGGGATGTCTTCTATGTTGTGCTGTGTAATACACCCAAGCCGATCAGGGAGTACAGACAAAAGGTCTGCGAACTGATCTTGCAATACAAATTGTAGTCTGGTCAAGAAAGATCACCATGAATAGTAAAATGATTAAGACCCTGACCCTTATTTTTGTGCTTTCCAAGTTGTTAACGGCCTTACCTGCAAAATTTGATCTGTTGATTCGCAACGGCCAGGTGTACTCCGGAGACGGTTCTGCCGCGGTTCGGACTGATATCGGGATTAAAAATGGAAGAATAGGTGCTCTGGGGCAGTTGGCCCCGGCCGATGCCGAAATGGTCATCGATGCCAGTGGTTTGGTGGTGGCTCCTGGTTTCATTGATGTACATACCCATGTGGATGGACAGATCGTCAACTTGCCTACCGCCGACAATTATGTTCTTCAGGGTGTGACCACTGTGATCGGGGGGAATTGCGGAAGTTATCCCCTGCCGCTGTCGGAAATATTTGATAAATTGCAGAAGAGTGGAATAGCCATCAATTTTGGTTCTTTGGCCGGTCATAACACGATTCGGATGAAGGTGATGGATGGGAATTTTTCAGAGCCCACATCCAAAGAAATGGAAGAGATGAAGGCTCTTTTGGATCAGGAGATGCGGGCCGGGGCAATGGGTTTTTCCACGGGTTTGGAATACATTCCCGGGATGTACGCCAAAACTGGTGAGATCATGAACTTGGCTGCGGTGGCCGGATCTTACGGAGGGGTGTATGCCACCCATCTGCGCAACGAAGATCTTTTCATCCACGATGCCGTGCAGGAAGCCATCGCCATCGGCGAAGCCCATCGTATGACCGTGCAGATTTCTCACATTAAGTTGTGCAGAGACGATGTCTGGGGAAGGTTGGACTTGATCACAGAGCCGATCAATGCCGCGAGGGCCAGAGGGGTGAGGGTGTTTACCGATCAATATCCATACACGGCATCGATAAGTGCGTCGACACTCTTTTTTCCTAACTGGGCTTTGGATGGTGGTCAGGAACGGTTTGTAGCTCGGTTGCAAGACCCTGCTATGTACATAAAAATCAGGGACGAAATCATAGAGAAGAAACTGACCTCGAAGGCGGGAGTCAACAAACTGCGATGCTTCATCATTAACAACTATGAGGATAAGAGTTACATCGGGAAAAATCTGGAAGAAATACTGGTTTCCAGAAAAAGACCACTGACGCTGGAAGATGGGGCCGATCTGATCATCGATATTCAGAAAAATGGTGGTGCCGGGTTCACGGCTTTTCAGATGTCTGATGCTGATGTGGAGGGCCTGATGAAATTGGAATACAATATGATCGCTTCTGATGGGTGGTTGGCCAAACCTGGAACGGTGGGAGTTCATTGCCGCTCTTACGGTACCTTTCCGCGGGTGATCCGGCGGTATGTACTGGAGAAAAGAATCATTACTCTGCCCGATGCCATTCGTAAGATGACTTCCTTGCCGGCCAAGGCCTTCGGTCTGGTGGACAGAGGCATGATCAAACCGGGCCTGTCGGCGGATATTGTCATCTTGGACTTGGATAAGATCAATGACTTGGCCACTTATCAGAATCCATTTCTCTCTCCGGAAGGGGTTCGACATGTTTGGGTCAACGGGGTTATGACCGTCCGGGACGGCGTGATGACGGGGGCGCTCGCTGGTCGAATCGTATATGGTCCAGGAAAGAGATCGTCATGAGGCCTGGGGTTTCAGGGACTTCGGAACCTGGACTGTTGCGTTTGTTGGGGCTCGGGGCCTCGACCATGCTGGTGGTCAGCTCCGTGATCGGTTCGGGCGTCTACAAAAAGATGGCGCCCATGGCTGCTGAACTCGGATCTCCCCTGTTGATACTGCTCTGCTGGGTTCTGGCTGGGGTTATCACTCTGTTTGGGGCACTGAGCAATGCCGAGGTGGCCGGAATGTTTGCCGATGCCGGTGGGGAGTATGTCTACTATAAGCGAATTTACGGTCGTTTTATTGCCTTTCTGTACGGTTGGAGCAACTTTTCCGTCATCAAGTCGGCGGCTGTCGCCTCTATAACCTATGTTTTTGCGCAGTCTTTCAATTCTGTACTGCCCCTGCCCCGCTGCCATCCGGCCTTGGAGGAAATGAACATCCTGGGGATATTCAGGCCACTGGACAATCTTGGGGTTAAGTTGGTGGCCGTTGTAACGATCGGTGCTCTGACTTTGATCAACAGTCGCGGATTGAAGAACGGCACCCAGGTGAGTAGTTGGATGACGAAGCTGATGATCACTGGTTTGGCCATGGTTGTCTTTTCCGGTCTGTTCTTTGGGGGCGGATCCCTGGACAAGCTCAGCAGTCAAGCAGCCGTGCATACCCATTCGGGTCAGGATTCATTTGCTGTAATAAAAGCTTTTTTTGCCGCCCTTTTGGCTGCTTTCTGGGCCTACGAGGGTTGGAATGTTGTGGGCTTTCTGGGAGGAGAGATCAAATCTCCCAATAAAACCATCCCTTTGGCCTTGTTGACCGGGACGGGCATCGTTATTGCCGTCTACGTACTCGTCAATTTCACATATCTCTACGTCCTTCCCGTGGATCACTTTGCTGTTATGTCCCATTCAGCCAACGATATCGCTGCTGTTTCAGTTCTGAAACACATAGCGGGCAATCCTGGGGCGTTGGCCCTGTCTCTGCTCATTTTCCTGACCACACTGGGTTGCAGCAACACCACCATACTGGCTCCGCCGCGGGTTTATTACGCCATGGCGAAGGATGGTCTTTTCTTTAAATCTGCGGCAGTTACCCATTCACGGTCTCATACCCCAAACACGGCTCTGTGGTTGCAAGCCGTCTGGTCGTCTCTGCTGGTTGTGTCGGGAAGTTTTGACCAGCTGACGGATATGCTCATATTTGCCGCTTTTTTCTATTATGGGGCCACCACTCTGGGGGTGTTCATCCTTCGGGTACGAGCGCCTCATCTCAAGAGGCCCTATCGGGCCTGGGGGTATCCGGTGATTCCCGCCATCTTTCTTCTGTTCTGTTGCAGTTTGATTCTGATTACTTTCTTTGCCCGTCCACGTGAGGCGGGGTTGGGCGTTTTGCTGATCTTGACGGGAATTCCTTTTTATTATTACTGGAATTCAAAAGCAGTAACCAGTGCTCGCCCTGTTCTCTCAGAGCATGGATCCGCCTCTGCACATGATCGGCATACGAAGGGTCGCTATTGACGAAAAAATCGAGATCATCAGCATAACGGTGTTCCAGGCCGAATATTTCTCACACATCATAACAAGCCTGACATTCACGCCTGCAGGACCCACCTGGGGCTGGGACGGTTTTACCCTGCTTCTTTTCTGCAGTGAACAGAGTCGCAATTATACAATATCCCCAGCTGTATCCCGGGTATGATTCCCATAAATACAGGAGGTAACTGATGAAGAACTGGATCCGTTTTTTTGAGATCCCATCGCTGGATTTTGCCAGAGCTGTCCGATTTTATTCGGATATTTTCGGGATTCAACTTGAGGCTTGCGACTATGGAACGGCCCGCATGGCCTTTTTCCCGGCGGATGAAGGGGGGTGCTACGGAGCTGTCATTGCCTGCGAAGGCTTTGAGTCTTCAGCCAACGGGGTGATTGTTTCTTTTGTGGCCGAAAAAGGGATCGAGTCCATTCTGGAACAGGTTGAACGCTTGGGAGGGCAGGTGATTGTGCCCAAATGTGCGGTTGGCGAAGATGGCAAGGGGTTTTATGCTCTGTTTCGCGATACCGAGGGTAACCGCATCGGTCTGCATTCAGATCAATAAACTTTTAAGGGGGAGCAGGATATTTGGGCTCCCCCTATTTTCTCATTGTTGACATGAAGGCGTCTTGAGGTATTATGAGCTGATTATGCGTTTTCAAATCGGTTTTCCTTCCTTGCAATTAATGGATCTGGTTGACAGATACTGGTCACTGGAGAGTTCTGTGGGAGAAGATCGCGAAGAATCAGAACTGGTGGTGCCCAATGGGATGGCTCAAATGATTTTCCATTTTGGCAACCCCTTTTACAGAATGGAGACAGATCAAAAACATGTCCAGCAGAATCTGATCCTCTGCGGTCCGGAAACCAACTGGGCCAGGGTAACGGCACCTGCTGGTGCCGGTATGTTTGCTGTGGTGTTCAAACCTTGTGGCATAGCTCCTTTTCTGACCATACCGGTAGGTGAAATTGCTTCAGAGCAAGTGTTTCTGCAGGATATAATGGGCGGGGATGTAGAATGCTTGGTCGAACAGCTCGCTAATAGCCTTGATTTCAATGTTCGAATAGTGGCGATGGAGCGGTTTCTGCTGCAGCAATTTTCCATGGATTGCCGCTTTTCCTGGGCTACGGCCCGAGAAGGGGCCAGGCGAATAGCCACTACCCCGGATCAACACGATCCCGTCAAACTGGCTTTTGATTTGGGGGTATCCCGGCGCAGTCTGGAACGTCTCTTTCGTAGTCAGTTAGGATTGAGCCCCAAACTCTACCAACGTATCTGTCGTTTTCAGAAGGC
>Ga0105099_10002120_pt1 | contig 11966 bp, 13 predicted proteins | sample PPLLak3cmMay2015_2_FD_79138 | JGI IMG/M metagenome (GOLD analysis project Ga0105099, IMG submission 79138) | Freshwater sediment microbial communities from Prairie Pothole Lake near Jamestown, North Dakota, USA - PPLs Lake P8 Core (1) Depth... | ecosystem: Environmental > Aquatic > Freshwater >...
AGAGGGTAAAAAAGAACCAAGAGGATGATCTAGGCGGCATAGTCTGCGCCGATAAAGCGGGCCACATCCTTCAACATCCGGACTTCCAGGGTTACGACCATGTTGGCGACGAGGGCCAGGATCCCATACGGCGCGGTTTTTATGACCAGGTTGGTGACGGTGATCATGAGCGAAGAAGCATCGTCGGCCAGAGCGATGAGCCTCTGAGCCCGCTCTCTCATGACCAACAGGGCCAGGCCGATGATCAAGGCGAAGACGATGACCTGGAATAGATTTCCCTGAGCGAATGCTTCGAAGGCATTGGAGGGGAACCAGGAAACGATCTGATCTCCCAGATTATAAGTTCCGACTTCGACGCGGGCGCCGGCATCGAGAAGGCCGGCCGCTTCCTGCCCGGGTTTGATGAGAAGGGCGACGGCGACCCCGATGATCGCGGCGATCGTTGAGAATAAGATGTAGTAAAGGAGAATCCGGCCGCCGACTCGGCGCAGCGAACGGAGAGTTTCCAGCTTGGTCAGGCCGCTGACCAGGGTGAAAAACGTCAGCGGGATGATCAGCATGGTCAGGAGACGAAGGAAGATGTCTCCGATGGGTTTGAGGATGGAGGCGTGAGGTCCGAGAGCGAGGCCGAGACCCAGGCCGACGGCAATGCCGACGACGATCTGAAAATTAAGCGATCGTCCGAACCATAATTTCATGGGATATGGGTCATCTATATCAAAGAGGCCGCCGGCCCGTCAACTCGGTGATTGAAATGCGTTCGTCATCTCTCTTATAATACCGCACAAGTGCTTCGGCCCAGACGACGCCTTGGATTTCATGGAAATTCATCAGCGAGGGGAGTATGAAAACAGTGAAGACCGAGGGACTGATCATCGTGGTATTTTTTTCTATGGTTTTCTTGGCCTGGGGTTCAAGTCAAAAGGCGGAGATACGGACGATCGACGGCGTCAAGCATGTCCTCAACCCCAAAAAACCCCTTCAGGAGATCGTCTCATTGGAGGTGGAAAAAACCAAAGAGATCGACCCCTATGAACAGCCGGAATTCGGTTTGAGATATTTTTCCAAAGCCCGCGATCGCGATGGAAATGTAATTCTTTTTGGAAAGGGCGAAGCGCATAGGTTCTCGAAAGGCGGCCGCTATCTCGGGCTTCTGTTCCGAAAAGGACAGGGCCCAGGTGAGTTCCCCGACCACATCGACATTTCCTTCAAAGGACCAGAAATCTGGGTGTCGGATTATAATAAATTGGCGCGGTTCAACCAGGAGGGAAAACTTCTTGGTGAAAAGAAGCTGGGCTGCTATGTCGATGTGTTCGTCGAGGAAGGGCTCTTTTTCGAAAGTCGATATAAGGCCGGAGGACGAAGCGTCGATTTGGTCCGTTTCTCCGGGCCGGGCGATTCGAAAAACGAATTTCGGACATTTATCAAAATGAATAAAATTATTATGTTTAGGGACCCTTCCAGCAGTCGAAGCTTCGCCGCCGTATGGGTCACGCCGGAAATCCTCTATGCCTTCGATCCGATTGCCGGCGTCTTTTACGGAATGATGAATGATGACTATCGAGTCGAAGTTAGGGACCTTAACGGCGTCCTTAAGCATGTCTTTGAGAAGCCTTTCAAGCGGATTCGGCTCAGCGATAAAGACAAGGAAAAGCTCCTGTACATACGAAGCGAGGCAGATAGATGGAAATTAAAGGTATGTCCCGATGAAATGGTTGTCGTTTATGGAATCCATGTCCTTCCGAAGGGCCATGTCGGCGTTCGGAGATTCATCAGCCCTACGGATAGTGAACTCGACGTCTTCGATCAGGAGGGGAATTTCGTCTATGTCCTTCGCCATCCTGAGGGTATTCCCTTCGATAGAGTCGACTTCCACCCCTCGGGTTTCTGTACCGTCCTGTCGAAAGAGGACGGATTCGTCTACGTCGATTTCAAGGTGAAGAACCTTCCTTCGATTTTTCAGTGACTCAGGGAATAAACGAAGGAATTCTAAGGGAATACGAAAGCGAATTGCGGAATGAGATTATATGCGGTAAACTTCGGACTAATAGAGAAGTATTTATCTTTGGGTTGGAGCATGGAGTTTTGGCGTTCCATTCGCGAGAGGTCATAAAACGGATGATGAAAGATGGGGAATTGCCCAAACAGACAATTCACATCTCGTATGATGCCTGGGCTAAGAATGGACCTGCGGAGAGAATCCTTCTCAAAGATCGCCAAGCATGAACGTCATATATGAACCAAAAGGGCGGGCTCGCGAGTATTCCGAGCTTGCCTGTAATCTTTATCGCGGGTGTACTCATGGATGCCGCTATTGCTATGCTCCGGCATGCATGCGGACGACCAACGAAAAATGGCATAAGAAAGCCGAACCGCGCCCACATGTTTTGGAGATGCTCGAAAAGGATGCTTCCCGGCTAAGGGGTGATGACAGACGTATTCTGTTTTGTTTCCTCAGCGACCCGTACCAACCTATTGAGCGCCGCACGCGTTTGATGCGTCAATCGCTCTCAATTATTGAGAAGAATAATCTTCGAAGCCAAGTGCTGACCAAAGGATCGGCCGACCTCATCCTCGACGATCTCGATTTGATGAGGAAAGTCGGAACCGAACTGGGCGTTACCTTGTGTTTTACGGATAATGAGACTCGTAAATATTGGGAGCCGAATGCTTCGACTGTGGAAGAACGATTGAGCATACTTAAAACGGCTCACATGTCCGGGATTTTTACTTGGGTAAGCCTTGAACCTGTCATCGATCCCATCCAGGCTTTGGATGTCATCCGATTGGCCCATAGCTATGTTGACTTTTGGAAAATCGGCAAACTCAATCATATGAAGGATGTTGAGTCCAAAGTTGATTGGCGGAAATTCTTACCGGATGTAAGAAGTCTTCTGAGCAGATTGAACGCGAAATACTACATCAAAGATGATTTGAAAAGATTTGCAATCTGATGTTAAGCGTTTCCTTCGTTATAAGCGACCGTAAAAAAACGCGTACGAATGGAATGAATCCTCATGGCGGATAACCTGATCGAACGCTACCTCGCGGACTTGGGCGAAATTCGAGGCACCCGAGCCAACGTGCCGGAGACTTCCTTCTACCCGGCCTTGGAACGCCTGCTCTCGGACATCGGGAAGACCCTTTCACCCAAGGTCCGATGCGTCATCAACCTGGCCAACCGGGGCGCGGGACTGCCCGACGGCGGTTTATTCTCCGCCGATCAATTTCGTCGTAAAACGGGCGGAGAGAACGATAAGGAGAATCCCTTCCTGGTTCAGAATCCGTCACGCGGTGTGATTGAGGCCAAGCCTGCCGCGGATGACGTCCGCCGGGTGGCCGGAACCGAGCAGGTGGAGCGATATTGGAAGCGGTACGGGCTGGTGCTGGTAACCAACTTCCGAGCGTTCGCCGTTGTCGGCCAAGGCTCGACGGGAACGCCGTGAGTTCTGGCGCCGTTCGGACTGCCCGACCCCGACACCAATCAGAAGACCGCGGAGATGATCTGGTATCACGCGCTGGCCATCGGCTACTCGCCTGCGTATCTCACCAAGAATGCCGACGGCATCCGCCAGGACTGGCCTCGAATTCCGTTGCCGAAGGATAAAGATGTTCTGCTCGATTCAGCGACCTTGGGGCGACAGATAGCGGCCTTGTTGGATACGGAAACGCCCGTTCTTAGTGTAACCGCCGGAAAGATTCGAGACGACATTAAAACCATCGCCGTCTTTCAGCGAGTGGATGGAAAACCGGCCAAGCCCGAGTCAGGGGATCTAGACTTGACCGCCGGCTGGGGCCACGGCGGCAAGGGCGGCATCACCATGCCGGGCAAAGGGAAAATCATTCGACGGGATGGCGGGGCTTACGATATATTCCTCAACGATGTCGCCTGTTGGCGCAACGTGCCCGAGGCCGTTTGGGACTATACCATCGGCGGCTACCAGGTCATCAAGAAGTGGCTGTCGTATCGCGAAAAACCTCTCCTCGGCCGGGGCCTGACGCCGGACGAAGTCCGCTATGTGACTGAAATGGCCCGCCGCCTCGCCGCGCTTGTTGCCTTGCGGATATCCTTGGACGCCAACTACCGCGCCGCAATCAAGAAGACGTATTCTTGGCCTCAGAAATGAGAACGGCGAATAAACAGATGGAACAATTCATTACGAACAGCCTTCGGTTCTGTTCAGGCTCAAGTGATGAACGTCAAGTATTATTCCTATCGCTGATCAATCTCTGGCGGTTTGGTTAAAAATGCGCGGGAGCCTCTTTTTAGGGCGCAGCATTGCTCAAGGGGCCGACACAGCCATATGGTTAGCGAGCAGCCCGGAAGTGGAAGGTGTCAACGGCCGGTTCTTTGACCGACGGCAGGAGGTACCATGCAAGTTCAGAAATGTGGAAACCGAAGAAAAGTTTTGGAGCATTTATGAAGGATTGACCGTGAGTAACCAGAAATAGAAAATAGGTAAAAATACTCTGAAGTTAGGTTCGTCCCTAGGCCCGAGGAAAGCGAAATCATTTGAGAAACAATTTCTAATTTTATATACTCTCGTTAGAGGTGGATGCTTATGACAAGAAAATTTAATGCAGTGATTACGAAGGAAGAAAAACTGTACGTGGCGCATTGTGTTGAATTGGATGTAGTAAGCCAGGGAAAGAGCATTGAGGAAGCAGAAAAGAACCTGAAAGAAGCCGTAGAATTATATCTTGAAAGTTTCAGCGATGAAGATATACCCGAAGGCAAAGGTGAAATGGTTTTGTATCCGTTTGAGGTTGCGACGCGATAATGGCCAAACTTCCCGTTCTTTCCGGAAAAGAGCTGCTCAAGATTCTTGAAAATGCCGGTTTTGAGATTGTTCGTCAAAAGGGCAGTCATGTGAGTTTAAGAAAAGCAGAACACCGCACCGTTGTGCCCCTGCACGACGAACTTGCTAAAGGAACGCTATTGACAATATTGCGGCAATGCGGGTTAAGTAAAAAGGATATAGATAAATTGAAATAAAGGACACCCTCTCACGCGTGATGCTGCGGCGCACGATGCGCTTGTTGCTTTGCGGACATCCTTAGACGCCAACTGCCGGGTTGTAATCAAGAAAACGTACTCTTGGCCTCAGAAATGAGGACGGCGAATAATATGATCTGAGGGCGCGGTTTTCGCGTCTATTCCTGCTCAAGATCAGCTTGATTTTCTTGAGAGGAATGGTATTCTTGTATTGTTTCCAATAGGAAACATATGTTTCCGTATAGAAACGGAAGGGCAAATGATAAGAGAATCCGAGCTCAAGGTTTTGAATTATTTAAGTCTTGCTCAGGAGGGGAGGGGGTTCATCTCTCAGATCGCCCGCGATATCGGGATGAGCAAGGGTGAGGTCAGCAAGGCCGTCAAGGTGCTCAAACAGGGCGGTCTGGTCCGCGTGGAGTTGAACGGTCGGAATGTATTCTGTTCTGTTGACCGCAGGTTGCCGGTTGTGGCTCGTTTGCGGACGGCTTTTAATTTGTTGGAAATTATGCCGAAGATCGAGGCTTTGCACAAGTGTGCCGACAAGGTTATTTTGTTCGGTAGTTGCGCTCTTGGATCGGATACAATAAATAGCGACATTGATCTTTTAGTGATCACGCGTGATAAGGGAAAAGTCAATAAAATAGTCCAAAAGATCAGGCTGTCCCGGGTTATTCAGTGGGTCGTCAAGACCCCGCAGGAATATGTGGTCTTAAATAAAGAAAAGGTCTTTGCCGATGAGATCGGCCAGGGCCTTGTCTTATGGGAGGACTATGAAACTTCCGGAGCTTGATGATTGCTTGAAGAAGGGGAAGATTGTTCGTTTTCCCGCAGCCAAGAAATTGGCGATTAAAGAACTGGAGGTGGCTCGAGAAGATTTGTTGACATCTCAGAGGAGTCTAAAACAGAGGAATCACAAGTGGGCGACGATTCAAGCGTATTATGCGATGTCCCATGCGGCTCGAACGCTTTTATATCATAAGGGATATAGAGAGAAGAGTCATTATTGCTTGATCCTGGCGATGAAGGCGTTTTATGTGAGCGAAGGTGTTCTGGAGATGCGGCTTGTCGAAAGCTTGCAAATGGCCAAGGCGCTTCGGGAAGGTGCGGATTATGAGAATACGTTTGATCCAGAAAGTGCCAAGGCCCTCGTGGATCAGGCTGAAGAATTCGTAAAAATTGCCGGAGAAGTCGTTTTTGGGGAGTGATTTTTTGTCCGGATATGATCTGAGGGCGCGATTTTCGCAGAGAGACATAATGCCGCCCGGCCGGAGATATAGTTCCGGTATGAATCGGAGGGTGAATTTAATGGTAAGGAGGTCATATGAAAATAATCATTGGATCCATTATCATGTCGGCCCTTGGCCTCACCTTGGCTTTTTCCGCCGTTCCTCAGCCACGGCAATCGGAGGTCAAACCGGCCCTGCTCGTCATCGATATCCAGAACGAATTTCTGCCTTCCATGGCCGAACAAGACCGCAAGTCCGGACTGGAGATGATCAACACCTACATCGCTCTATTCAGGATGTATGACCTGCCCATCATTCGAATATACCATACCGATCCTCAAGAAGGTCCGAAGCCCGACACCGAAGCTTTCGAATTTCCCAAGACCATGATGATTCGGGAGAGCGATCCAAAAATCATCAAGAACTTCGGCAATGCCTTCAAAAAAACCGACTTGGAAAAGCTTCTGAAAGAAAAGGGAGTCAACACGCTTTTCCTCTGCGGCCTCAGCGCCACCGCCTGCGTGTTGGCCACCTATCATGGTGGCTTGGACCTCGATTTCAACACCTTCATGCTTAAGGGCGCGCTGATCAGCGGTAATGCCGATTCGACCAAGGCGGTCCATGAGATCTGCCGGACGATCAGTCCTTCCGCGTTGAGACTGCTTCTCTACGCCTGCCGGCACTGATTTGGGATCGGATCCTATTCACCTCGCCGGCAAACCGACCGTGATTTTCACGGTCTTTTTCGCCGCCCCGGCAGAGTCGTTCCCAACGAATACAATCGTGTATTCACCAATGAACCCAGGTCCCGGTTGCCAGTAAAGAACTCCCGCCTCTGGATCGAATGATGCGCCGATGGGAAGTGGCCTGAGCTCACCCCTGACGAGCTCGTAGGCTTCATGGATAGAGGAACCTGTGGATTGCGCCGTTCTGCTGAACTTTTGCCGGCCGCGGATTCCAACTAAGGATTCGCTGGCCTTCGATTTCGGCTCATTGAGATAAACAGTAATTCTCGAAACCTCCGGAATGCTGATCCGAAGCGATCCATCGCTTTCAGGATAAACGACTTCCGATTGAGCGCTTCTCTCATATCCCCGTTTGATATAAACCGGCGTCCGCCCATCCTCGGGAATCTGATCGAGGACCTCGATGGGCCGGATTCCTGTCGGGAGTTGTGTATTTCCGGAGACGGCAGCCGTATCCGATTGGGGCGCTCCGCCGCCTGCGTTCTGGATCGTGAAGTACCGGCTCCCGATTCCATCGATCGCGCCGGCGGAGTCGGAAACGCTCCAGGCGATCGTATGGACTCCATCCGTATAACCCGTTGTATTCAAGTAATAGTAGCCGACTGCCCCGTTCGAGTTGGCATACCCGGGGAATAGCCCGGCGATGTCCGCCCGGTAGTTGTTATAGACCGGGTGGCCGAGGGGCAGACTATCGATCCAAACTGTAATCGTTGAACCGTCGGTCGGGATCGATTTGGGCTGGGGCGTGAGGACCCAGCCGAAATTAGCGAATGAATTTCCGAAAGCTGTTCCGACCTGCGAGGGTGTATCGATCGCCCCAAACGGCAGCACCGCATTCTGGTTATTACAGATGATCGATTTGCTTCCGAGAAGCACTTCATGCCCCCCGGTATCAGTCGCATAGGCTAGGATCTGGAAAGTTCCATTTCCGCTGTTGGGGAGCATATTGGTTAAGAGCATGTACCCCCAACCCGACCGGTCATTCTGTGGATATGTCGGATAAGCGACCTCGACATCCGGCCGCGCTCCCCGGATAAACGGGGCCTCCCCGATGTAAACCCGGTCGGAAAGGCCCGTCCCCCGAAAGATTTTTACCGAGAGCGTCCCGATATCGTCCAGGACCCAGCCCGTCACCGGGATGGAAGAAGCAACCGTCGAGCCGTCGATCGGCGTCGCGAAGTCCCCGAATGGCGGGGCGTCCGCCCCGGCGGCGACCACGTTGAGACCGATGTTGATCGCCCGGGGTGAGTTGACGGCGACCGGATCGGTGATCGTGACCGTCCCCGAATAAGCTCCCGGCGTCAGATTGGTCCGGCTGATTCCGATCGTTAATACTCCGACCCCGGCGCCGGCTCCCGGCGAGACCGATATCCAATCGGCTGATGAGGTTGTCGTCCAGTTCAAGGTCCCGATCCCGAGGTTGGAGAGCAAGACGGTTGCGGCCGGCGTCGGCGTCCCGTTCTGCTCCGTCCCGAAATTCAACGATGTTTTCGAAAGCCCGATAATCGGCGACGTCACGGCGATCGCGAAAACCGCATTGCTTGAATCCGACGGCGTTCCCGTGGCGGCGTTGCTTATCCTCACCAGGCATTTGTCCGAAACGACCGCCGGCGCCATCCAGGAATAGGATCCCGTATTGGCCGTCGAGGCGACGACCGTTGTCCACTTCGCTCCGTTATCCGAAGAAAACTCGATTTTGACGTTGGCGATTGACCCGCCCGACGTCCACGTAACCGCATGTGTCGACCCGCCGATCCAGCTTTCCCCGCCGTTGGGCGAGGTCATGGTCAAGAACGTAAAATCATAGAGTTTCACTACGCTCGCCGAATTATTTCCAAAATAAGGAAGGATCGGGCTTCCCCATGAGGCATCGCTGTTGGCGGCAAGGAAGAGATTTCCCGCAGCATCGCGGGCCATATTCATAATCGAATCTGAACCGCTCCCCCCGATCTCATGGGTCCAATGAAGCTCCGTGGCAGAGGATAATTTAAAAATTCGGGAGCCGTAGACAATGAACATGTTTCCGGCAGGATCAAGGATGATCTTGTCCGCCCCAAAGATCCCGGCTCCCCCCAAAAACGTATTCCACTTCAACGTTCCGCTCGGATCAAGCTTCGCAAGCTGCCCCTCTTCAGAATATGTTCCGCTGAAGGGAATGCTCGGATTTCCCCAGTTCGAATTGCTTTTTCCGGCGACCAGCACGCTCCCCGAAGCGTCAATGACGATATCTCCGTTTTCTCCCCCAAGAAACGTACTCCATTGAAGAACGCCGTTTGAATCATATTTTATGACAAAGGCCCTTCTGTATTGACCATAGGGAACGATGGGATTCCCCCAACTCGCGTCGCTCGTTCCCGCTACATAGGCATTATTTCCGGAAGCATCCAAAGCGATCGCAAAGCAAATATCGACGCTCCCAGGCGCTCCGAAGCTCTTATCCCAGAGAAGGGCGCCGTTGGAATCCCATTTTGCCACCAAGCCGTCATGATTAGGACTGCCATGAGCAGGATCTATCGGATCTTCTCCCGTTCCCGTGACATAGATGCGCCCCGCCTGATCGATGGCGATATCTTGGCAATACCCGACCCAGCGCCTCCCCAGAAAGGAGTTCCATATCAAGACTCCATCCGGAGCCAATTTTGCCAGAAACATATCCTCGGCGATCCCGCCTTTCTGATGGATAGGAGCTCCCCAAACCTCGGCGCTGACGCCGGCGATTAAAAGGCTTCCCGAGCCGTTTATCGAAATCGCAGGATAAACGTCATTCTGGGCTCCGCCGAGAAACGTATTCCATTGGAGCTTTCCGTTGGAATTCAATAACGCTACATAAATGTCGGTCTTTCCGGAATGGGCACGGATCGGATTTCCCCAACTTTTTGAGCTCGTCCCCGTTACATAAACATTTCCCAAGCCATCCGTAACAACTCCGCGGATCAAGTCCTTGCTTCCGTTGTCTCCAACAAACAAATTCCAAAGAAGTCCTCCGCTTGAATTCAGCTTTGCGACAAAAGCATCTTTCCCTCCACCGAAAGGAGTGATCGGAGTGCCCCAGGAGACGTCGCTCGTTCCGGTGAGATAGATAGTTCCGGAACCGTCCACGGCAATTCCAGAACCGGAATTCCAGCTGGATTCCCCAATAACTCTGACCCATTGGCGAGCGCCGCTCGAATCAATCTTCGCCGCGGTGACGTTATCATTGTTTGTACCGCATAAGTAGGAATTTCCGTTATCATCGGTAGCCAGACCATATCTAAAATACGAGGTTTGACCGAGAAAGGTATTCCATTGAAGATCTCCCGAAGGAGCCAATTTGGCCATGAACGTGTCCCCGTATTCATAAGGAGCGTTGATCGGACTCCCCCATGCTTTCGAGCTGTACCCGGATACAACTACATTTCCCGGTTTATCAACGGCAACATCAAATTCATAATCATAGCCGGCTCCACCAAGGAAAGTATTCCATTGAAGAACATGACTTGGATTCAGTTTAGCGATGAAAGCATCAAGGCCGCCTCCGGAATAGGGACGGATCGGATTTCCCCAAGTCTCGCTGCTTTGTCCGAATATGTACATATTGCCCGTGCCGTCAATCGCAATCTTGGTTCCCGTATAGGCAAGGAAGGTATTCCATTGGAGAACGCCGCTCGAATTCAATTTCGCGATAAAAGTAGCGTAGGAACTGATGAAGGGATCGCTCGGACTCCCCCAGGTCTTATCGCTTATTCCGATCACGTACGAATTTCCCGAGCTATCAATGGCAATATCCGATCCGTAATCATAGCCGTCTCCACCAAGGAATGTATTCCATTGGAGAATGCCGATCGAATTAAGCTTAGCGACGAAAGCATCAGAGTAGCCTCCGGAATGGGGGCGGATCGGATTTCCCCAACTTTGAGAACTGCTTCCTAAGATAAAGACGTTCCCGTTTTCATCAAGCGCAAGACCGCCCCAGGGGTATCCTGCGGACACGTTATCCCCTCCGGTTCCCCCGAGGAACGTATTCCAGAGAAAAGCTCCGCCTGAATTAAATTTCGCGACAAAAACATCACCATATCCGCCCTGATAAGGCTGGATCGGATTTCCCCAAGTCCCATTGCTCCATCCAACGATATAAATGTCGCCGCTTTTGTCGACTGAAATGAAAGCGCCCTCATCGTCAATTGATCGGCCGCTTCCCAAAAACGTGTTCCAGATCAACACCGGATCGATCGTGAGGGGATGAGCTGGGTCGAAATTGCCGGCCGAGAAGCCGATCTCACTCTCGCCTGACTTTTTATAGCTCACCTCGACGGCGATTCGCTTGCCTTCGATGTTTTGCCAGGCGATCGGCCTCGATTCAACCAGCTCGCCCGTCTCGAAGCGATAGTGGAGAAGGCCGCGTTGATCGATTTCGATGGGGACGTTCGCTTTCAGTCTAATGGCGTCCGGATCGGTTCCCGGAGAAACTTCATACGTGCTTTTAACGACACTTCCGTTGTTGCCTTGATATTTCAGGATGATGCCCGGCCATAAGTTCGGATAGGACACTTCGTCCAGGGGTGGAGCCTCTTTCGCGGTTTGGATCGCCGTAGCCGTGACGCTGTCTTTCTCAACATTGGACCGGCGGACCGGCTGAATCCGGCTCGCGTTAACAAATTCCACCTTCAGGGCGTGCGTTCCCGAGGCGATCAGTACGCCTTCATCCGAAAATCCGAGGATATGCCCGCCGGACCGGAATTGGAGCAATTCTTTGCCGATTTTGTCGTCGGCGGCGGGAGTCGAAATCGCATGGGCCGCTATATCAAACTGGGGTGTAAAGCTCCACTCCACCCAACTGTTCGAATAAGTATTCAAAGCCAACAAGGCCGGAGCCAGGATAGCCGCGCTCAAAACGATTTTTTTCGCAGTCATCTCTACCTCCGGATCGACATTCTCCGAAACAATATTGAATTATTCCCTGCAAGCATCTAAAGTTTATAGGCAGAGAGAAATCGATGTCAAGAAATTCTTTTGGTAGTG
>Ga0105099_10002121_pt1 | contig 11953 bp, 9 predicted proteins | sample PPLLak3cmMay2015_2_FD_79138 | JGI IMG/M metagenome (GOLD analysis project Ga0105099, IMG submission 79138) | Freshwater sediment microbial communities from Prairie Pothole Lake near Jamestown, North Dakota, USA - PPLs Lake P8 Core (1) Depth... | ecosystem: Environmental > Aquatic > Freshwater >...
CGGGCCTTCTCGAACGTCTCGGCCGCCCCGCCGGGCGCCAGGATCTTCTCGACGTCGTCGAGGCTCGAGACGGCATGGAGCTGGTAAAGGTCGAAGTGGTCGGTCCGCAGCCGACCGAGGCTCTGCTCGAGCTCCTTGCGGGCTCCCGCCGCGCCGCGTTCGGTGGTCTTGCAGGCGAGAAAGACACGCTTGCGGAAAGGCTCCAGGGCCGGCCCCAGCTTCCGCTCCGCCTCGCCGTCGTAGTAGCTGGGGGCGACGTCGAAGTAATTGACGCCCCGGTCGAAGGACTCGGCGACGATCCGGTCGGCGGCCTTCTGCTCCAGGCCGCAGACGACGATGCCGCCGAAGCCGATGACGCTCAGCTCCACCCGGTCCTTGTATTCCCGCTTGGCCAGCCCTGCGGCCCGGGCCTCGGGCGCGGCGGCGATCGCGGCGGCGGCCGCGACTTCAAGGAAGGTCCGTCGTTTCATGGCTCGTCCTCCGTCATCTCGATAGGCGGGAGTCCGGGGCCTCCCGCCTCCGTCAATCTAGCACGACCGGAACGGGATGTCCAAGCCACGGTTTGCCGTGAACGCGACGGATGGAATTTCGGCCGCAAAACTGGTATGTGTGGAATGATGACTTCGCCTTTCCCTTGGGCTACGGCCCTGATGTTCATGGGGGCCTTGCAGGGCCTCCTGCTCTTCGCCGCCTTGTTGTGGAGGAAACCCCGGCGGTCGCGGGCCAACCTGATCCTGGCCGTCCTCATGCTCCTCACCGCCGTCCGGCTCGCTTACGTCGCCTTTATCCGGCTCCAGCCCGATCCGGGAACGCGGGATTGGAGCCTGCCCCTGATCCTCACTTTCTCGCCCCTGCTCTATCTCTATTGCCGGTCCCTCCTCGTGCGAGGCCCGGCCGGGAAACGGGGCGACCTGGCGCATTTCGCGCCCGCGCTCGCATGGGCCGGCTGGAGAGCGGTCCAAACGCTGGGGCCAGACGGGGGCGGGCCGGAAAGCCCGGTCTCCTGGCTCATGGCCTATTTGCCGGACCTTCTCTGGCTCGTCCAGACGGCCGCATATCTCCTCCTCATTCGAGGCCTTCTCCGCCGCCATGCCAGAGAGTCCCGCGAGGCGCTCTCGGATGTCGAGAGCATCCGCCTGAACTGGATCCGGACCCTGACCGGGGCCTTCGGATTCCTCTGCGGCCTTATCATCGTCTTCCTGGCCGGAACGGCCTTCGGCCTTGATTTCGTCAGGCCCTCCAATGCCATCCTCTATATCTCTGTGGCCCTCATCGTCTATCTCTGGGGGTGGTTCGGCCTGCGTCAACCCGAGATCTTCAGCTCGCAGCCCGCATCGGGAGAGCGAACGGCCGGGAAGGCGGCCGTTCCCGCCGCCGGGGATGCCCGGAGCCTGGAACGCCTGATCCGGACGGTCGACGAGGGGGCGCTCCATCTCGACCCCGCCCTTACACTGCACGGTCTGGCCAGGTCCGCGGGGCTCCCGCCGTATCAGGTGACGGCCCTGCTCAATGGATCACTGGGTCAAACCTTCTATGATTTCATCAATTCGCGCCGGATCGAGGAGGCCAAGAGAAAGCTGGCCGATCCCGCTTTCGACCGGGTCAAGATCCTGGCCATCGCCCTCGATTGCGGGTTCGCCTCCAAATCCGCGTTCAACAGGGTCTTCCGCGACCTGGCCGGCCAAACCCCCTCGGCCTATCGGAAAAGCGTCCGGACCGCCGCCCCGGCCGGCTGATCTCGCCCCTCGTCCTCCGAAAGATGTCCTGATTCCCCCGATCAGGACGATTTCCGGCCTCCGAAGGGCTATCTTGACATCTGATCGTCCAGTCCGGAGGTTCCGACCATGAAGAAAACGCTGCCGCTCCTGGGCGCGGGCCTGGCCCTGTTCTTCTTTTCGAACGGCCGCTTCGTCGTTCCCGTCGCCGCGTGGCTGGCTCCCGTGTTCCTCATTCGCTTTTTCCGGGAGGCGAGGCCCGCCTTCTCGTTCGCCGCCGGGGCGTTGCTCTTCCCGGCCGCCGCCGGCGTCATGCTCTACGGCATCATCCCGCCGGCCCTCGGCTCCCTGTTCTTCGGGCTGGCCGCCTATTATGGTCTCCTGTGGCTCCTGCCTTACGCCGCGGACAGGCTCATCGCCCCGGCCGTCCGCGGGTTCGCCGCGACCCTCGTCTTCCCCGCGGCCTCGGTCGTTTCCGAATACGCGAACGCCTTGGCCCTCGGAGACTGGGGTTCGGTCGCCTTCAGCCAGCCCGGCCTGCTCCCTCTGCAGCAAGTCCTCTCGCTGGCGGGGATCGGCGGAGCGACGTTCGTCATCACCTGGTTCGGGGCCGTCGTAAACTGGATCTGGGAGAACGGGGCCGAGTGGCGCCGGGTCCGTCGCGGGACAGCGACGTTCGCGGCCGTCCTCAGCGCGGTCCTCTTTTACGGCGGAGCGCGACTGACCCTCTTCCCGCCCAAGGCGCCGACCGTCCACGTGGCCGGCTTCACCGAGCTCCGGGGCGACGACCCGGAGGACGTCTTCTGGGATAGGATGTTCGAGCGGACGAGAGCCTGTTCGGCAGCCGGGGCCAGGATCGTCGTCTGGCCCGAGGCGGCCGTCGACGTCGGCCCGGACCGGAAAGACGCCCTGCTCGCGCGGGCGCGGGACGAAGCCCGGGCCGCCCGGATCTATCTTCTCGCGGCCTTCTACGTCAAGGGCCCCGAGCCGCCGGCGGACCGGGGGCTCAACGCGTCCGCTTTCATCGATCCCGAGGGCCGGGTCCTGTGGGAGTACGTCAAAGCCCACCCTGTTCCGGGATCGACCGACAGACCCGGCGACGGGCGCATCCCCGTCGCGGCAACGCCCTACGGCCGGATCGGGTCGGCCATCTGCTACGATTTCGATTTCCCGGCGCTCATCCGGCAGGCGGGCCGGAAACGCGTCGATATCATGCTCGATCCGTCCTGGGATTGGCGGGCCCTCGATCCGCTCCATACGGAGATGGCCGCGGCCCGGGCCGTGGAGAACGGCTTTTCGCTTTTCCGGCAGACGGCCGAAGGGCTATCGGCCGCCTTCGATTATCAGGGCCGGGTCCTCGCCGCGATGGATCATTTCCGGACCGGAGATCGAATGCTCATCGCCGATGTGCCCGTCCGGGGGACGCGCACGCTCTACGCCGCGTTCGGGGACTGGCTGGCTTGGCTGTCGGCCGCCGCGCTGATCATTTTGGCCCTGGCCGTCCGTCGCCGGCCGGGCGTCCCGGAAGGCCCGTGACGGCGGTACTTGATCCCTGCCGCCGCGCGGCGTCAACCTCTTTCGGTCCCGGCGAGTCTATCCAAGAGGCGGTTCCCTGCGCGTCCGCATCATCCCGAAGACCCGGCGGCGACTGGGTCTTCCGGATCATTATTCTCGCGGTCGGATTCCAGTCGGTCCGGGCGGCCCGGGCGAATCCCACGGACGCCCTCCGGTACGAATAGGCCGGCGGCCCGGGACGCGTCGAGAACAGGTCCTGGTGTCCCGCCCGGCAGGACGGCCGCACCGTGCGGTCTCTTCTTTAGGTTCCCGGCCGGGGGATGGACAGGGAGGCAGCGCCGGGGCCTCTGGCACATAACTTGCTTTTAGCTTGATGGGGTGGATCTCGACCGGCTCCTCTTCCTATTCCTCGCCTCGGAACCGGCTATCAGCGCCTTTCCCCCCCCGGAGTCGGAGAGGCCGGCCGGAGGACCGCCACTACAGCTCAAGGAGGTCGATATGAAAAAGGCTTTGATGGGAATGCTGGCGGCGGCCCTGCTCGCGGCCCTGGCCATCGCGCCGGGGCAGGCCCAGATGACGGCGAAGGCGGAGGCCGGGATGAAGATGATGAAGATGACGGCAGAGACCGGTCTCGGGATGGCCATGCGCAAGCTCTGGGAGGACCACATCACCTACACCCGGAACTTCATCATCAGCTCGCTCGCGGGGCTGGAGGACGCCGGGCCGGTCGCCGAGCGTCTGCTGAAGAATCAGGACGACATCGGCGACGCGGTCAAGCCGTTCTACGGCGAGGAAGCGGGCGAAAAGCTCTCCGCGCTTCTCCGGGATCACATCCTCATCGCGGCGGACGTGGTCAAGGCGGCCAAGGCCGGCGTCGCCGCCGATCTCGACGCGGCGAACAAGAAATGGTACGCCAACGCCGACGACATCGCCGCGTTCCTGGGCGGAGCCAATCCCAACTGGACCAAGGCGACCCTGACGGACATGCTGCACAAGCACCTGGAATACACCACCCAGGAGGTCGTCGCGCGGCTCAAGAAGGATTGGGCGGCGGACATCGCGGCTTACGACATCGGCCATACGCACATGCTGATGTTCGCCGACGTTCTGACCCAGGGGATCGTGAAGCAGTTTCCCGACAAGTTCAAATCCTGATCCCTTCCCCGGCGGGGCCGCGAGGCGCCGCGACGAGGCGTAGGCCTGCCGGCCCTCGGGGCCGAAGTGGCACGATTCTTGATGGCCATAAGGACGAATCGTTCTGGATCCGTTCAAGGAGGCCGGCATGAAGTTCCTCGAGAAATATGCCGATCATGCCTACGCGGTCCTGCGGATCGCCGCTGGGGTCATGTTCGCGTTCCACGGGGCCCAAAAGCTTTTCGGCGTCCTGGGCGGCCACCAGCAGGCCTTGTTCTCCCAGATGTGGTTCGCCGGCATCATCGAGCTCTTCGGGGGCCTGGCCGTGGCCCTGGGGCTCGCGACCGGCATCGCGGCCTTCATCTGCAGCGGCGAGATGGCCGTCGCCTATTTCCAGGTCCATTGGAAGATGCAGATGACCGCGGACCGGTTCTTCCCGATCATGAACGCGGGCGAGCTGGCCTTGCTCTACTGCTTCCTTTTCCTCTACATCTCCACGAGGGGCACGGTCAAATGGGGCCTGATGAAGCGAGGCTGACAGGCCGCCGATCCAGAGGCTACGCGGCCGGACGCGGCGACTCCCGGGCCGCCCTGGCCTTCTTCCGGTTCCAGTAGAGGTACGCCGGGATGCCGAGGGCGATGAGAGCCAGGCCGGCGAAGGCGTTCCAGAAGCTCTGGACGAGCGTATTGACGATCACGAACAGGGCGGACAGGACGAACAGGATCGGCGTCACCGGATAACCCCAGGTCTTGTAGGGACGGGGCAGGTCGGGGCGCTTCTTCCTCAGGATGATGACGCCGAGCGCGGCCAGGCCCAGGAAGATCCAGGCACCGAAAACCGCGTATTTCAGGAGCTGCTCGAAGGTCCCTCCGGGAACGAGGCAGATCACGGTGCTCCAGGCCCCGAGGACGAGAAGCGAGACGTGAGGAGTCCGGAACCGGGGGTGGACGGCGGCCATCTTCCGGAAGAAGAGCCCGTCCTTGGCCATGGCGTAATAGACCCGCGGCCCGGTCAGGACGTGGCCGTTGGCCGCGCCCAGGATCGAGAACAGGATGATGAAAGCGACGACCGAGGCCCCGACGGGCCCTACGGCCGCGGCCATGGCCGTCGCGGCGATCCGGTTCGAAGCGGCCATCTCGCCCGCCGGCACGGCGTAGAGATAGGCCACGTTGGTCAGGATGTAGACGACCGTGACCAGCCCGCAGCCGGCGATGAGCCCGAGGGGGATGGTCCGGGACGGGTTCTTGGTCTCCCCGGCGTTATAGGTCGAGCACTCGAAGCCCTTGTAGGCCCACAGCGCGGCCACGAGCGCCAGCCCGAACGGTCCGACCGGATCTCCCCCGAGGCTGGACACCGGGGGGCTCGTCAGGTTGCCCCAGCTGCCGCGGGCGAAGAGGAAGATGCAGAAAACGATCCCCGAGACGGCCGCGAACTTCAGGACCGTCAGGAGGTTCTGGAAGAAGGCCCCTTGCTTGACCCCGACATAGTTGATCCCGACCAGAGCGAAGATGAACAGGACGGCCGCCGCCCTTTGGGCGGCCGGCCCGAGGGGGACGAAATGGGGCAGGTACTTCGTGGCGAAGGCCAGCGAGAGCGTCGCGATGGTGCCCGTATCGATGACCAGCAGGAGGGCCCATCCGAACAGGAACCCGACGAGCGGGCCGTAGGCCTCGCGCAGGTAGACGTAGATGCCGCCGGTCTCCGTGAAGGCCGCGGCCAGCTCGGCGAGCGACAGGGCCCCGAAGACGCACATGAGGCCGCCGACGACCCAGACGAGGAGCATCAGGAGCGGCGACTTGACCTCGGCGGCCACGGTCGCCGGGACGATGAAGATGCCCGAGCCGATCATGGTGCCGACGACGATCGCGGTGATGCTGCCGACGCCGAGAGCGCGGTGCAGCGAGGCGGGAGCTGGCCCGCAGGGTTGGGTGGCAGAGCCGGGTGATGATGTGTCGTGGTTGGCCATGCGGCCTATCTTATGCGGAGACGGCCCCGATGGCAACCCCGGGTCGGCGGACCTCGCCGAGGCCGATTCAGCGCCGCTATCGCTGGTCTTTTGCGGCCTGCTGGACCCAAGCGATCGCGCGCGATTGGGCGATGACCTGCGCTTCGAACCGGAGGTCCAGCACCTCGAGGTCCGGGGGAAAGGCGATCAGCACGCCGCGCGATCCCTGCGGGCATGGCCCGCCTCTTTTTAGAAATCGCCGCTCTTGACGATGTCGCCGGTTTTGAACCCCCCGCCCTCGACGGTCTCGGCGGTCGAGGCGGCTTCCCCGACGGAGGTCAACCTGATCTTCCCGATCTTCTCCTCTCCGACCGTCAGCACCTCGTTGCCGACCTTAGTCGTCTTTGGCCTGAAGACCGTAAAGACGTCCCCGATCTTGAGCCCGGCGCCGGTCCCCGCCTTGATCACGAGGGACCCGTCGTCGGCCACGAGGAGGGTCCCCGACCAGGCTGCGGCCGGCTCGGGGGTGGCCTCCGTCCCGAATTGGCTGACCATCTTCGCCACCGTATCCTCGATGGCCTTTCGCGTCGCTTCGCCGAGCGGGGTCTTCTTGAAGGCCCCCAGGTCGGCGCCGAAATCGGCCCCGGAGTAACCGACCTTGAAGCCGGTCCTGTTGGCGTCCGCGGCGGTCCGGGTGGAAAAGAGGATCTCGCTCGTCACGGCGTCGACGATCCTCACATCCATGCCGACACGCGCCTTCGCCTCGCTCGCACCGACCCGCAAGCCCCCGATGCGGACCCCCCCGCCGCCTCCGCTCTTCGAATACTCGAATTCGTTGACCGTGCCGTAGATGAGGTACCGGGCGCCCAGGATCTTGCCGAGCTTCGCGGCCGTCGCGGCATCCACTCTGCCGCTGGCCCCGAGGTCCTGTTCCCCGAGCACGTCGTTGATCTGCTGCCGTTCCAAGACCTTGAACCTGCCCGTTTCGACCAGGGCCGTCGCGAGCATCTCGGCCATGCCTTCCCCGATGTCCCAGCTGGCGTTGTACCAGAAGCTGGAGCCTCCGCCCGCGGTCGTCGTGAACTTCATGACCGCCAGGCTCTTCTGATCGGCCCCCAGGCCGGAGCACAGGATCAAGGCCGTCGCAATGAATAGGACTGATTTTTTCATGACCCCTCCTCGGCAATACGCCGGAAGAGCATTCTGCAGGATTTATGCCAACTGGCTCCGGTATTCTTGATGGCAAGACGAAACCGGCTCGGATCAGGTTATTAACCTGGACTATTCATGAAAACGCCGTATTTCTCCGTCAGACAAGAAAAACCAAGACCTGAGTTCTCACCCTTCGGGCAAGCCGCGCCGATGCCAATTCAGCGCCGGGCGGACGAGGGCCCGCCGATGTCCAAGCGGGCGATCATCCCGCCCCGCCCGACCGCCCAGCCGGCCCGGCTCTTCGCGGCGATGTCGAGGGCGTGGAGCCCCTCCGGCGCGGAGAGCGGCGCCCACGTCCGGCCCAGGTCGAGGGAGAGATCCGCGCCGGAGGGCCCGACCGCCACGGCGAGAGGCGGGTCCGTCCCGGGGACGAAGGCCACGGCCTCGCGGAAGCCGCCGGGACGCCGGACCTTGACGGGTTCCCAGGTCTTTCCGCCGTCGGAGGAGACGGAGGCGTTCCCCTCGGCCGCCGCTTCCGCCCTGTAGTCTCCGCCGACCGCGAGGCCCGCTTTCGCGTCGCGGAAAGCGACCGAGAACCCGCCCGCCGACGATGATCCCTCCAGCAATCCCGACGAGGCCGGCTCCCAATGGCGTCCCCAGTCGGTCGACCGCCAAACCCGCGAGGCCGGCCCGCCAGTGCAGAGCCAGACCCGTCCTCCCCTCATCGCGAAGAGGCTCGTGCCGGACGCGGCGAAGGCCGCCTCGCCGTCGAGCGCGGCCGGCCGGGAGGCCTCGGGCAGGGGCGTCCAGGTGGCCCCTCCGTCGGCCGTGGAGATCAGGAAGAAGCGGCCGCCCATCGGATCGCCGACGGCCAGTCCGCGCCTCTTGTCGAAAAAGGCCAGGCCGTCCAGGAAGATGCCTGGCGTGTCCTCCCAAAAAGTCCGCGTCCAGATCTTTCCCCCGTCCGTCGTGCGGAAGATCTTCGCCGGACGGGCGACGCCCATGACGATAGCCTCGTCGGGACCGAAGGCTTCGATGTCCCGGAAGTCGGTCGACTCCTCGCCCGGAACGGAGAGCGCGGCCCACGTCGAGCCCCTGTCGACGGTCCTCAGGATCGTGCCGTTCGAGCCGCTGGCCCAGGCGACCCGGTCGTCGACGACCGAGACGCCGCGCAGGCTCGCGGTCGTGCCGCTCGCTTGAACGGCCCAGGACAGCGCGGGAGCCTGGGACCCGGGCTGCTCGGAGACGCAGGCCGGCAGAGCCAGGACGGCGGCCGCCGCGAAAGCCCAGACCTGCATTTTCATGAATAATTCAGGCTAGAGATAGGGATGAGGATACTCGCCAGCCCGGCGCTGGAAATCGAGGATCCGCTTGTTCAAGACGACGCCGTCCTTGATATCGACCGCCCGGCTGATCGTCGGATCGGCCGCCCAGGCTTCGGGGCCCTTGGCCACGAGGCCCAGGTACGGGAGCAGCGCCTTGGAGATCTCCCGGGACGCCGCGCTCCAGAGATAGCTCGGCGTGTGGTCGACCGAATAATAGGTGACGCCGTCGCCCACGGTGAAAACGGGGTTCGCGAAGCTCGTCGGCCGGGCGAAGGCGAAGCCCATGCCCTCGTCGCAGCTGATGTCGACGATGAGGGACCGCGGTTTGAGCCTCCCGATGTCCCCGGGCCCGACGAACATGACCGGGGCGTTCGTGTCCTGGAGGATCCCGTTGCAGACGATGTCCGCGCCGGCCAGCTCGTCGAGGAGCGGCCTCTCGCCCCCGTCCGGGTCCCTGGCGATCAGGGTCCCGTCGCGAGCGGGGTAATAGTGACCATAATAGACATCGGGGTCCTGGTCTCCCACCTGGTGAGGCTTCCGCCGCGTGAACACGTGGAGGTTGTTGAAGCCGCGGCCGTGCAGCGCGTAGATGGCGCCCCGGCTGACGGAGCCGTGGCTCAGGATGACGACTTTCCGTCTCGGGCCGTAGTGGCCGTCGATCCCGAGCAGCTGAAGGCTGTGCAGGACGGCCGCATAGCCGGCCAGCTCGTTGTTCTTGTAGAACACGTGGGTGAGCTTCTCGCCGGCGGGGCCCCAGAGGTTCATGGCTTCCCAGGCGATGAGCGTGATCCGCCGCTCGATGGCCGCCTGGGCGATGGCCCGCTGCTGCACGGCATGCGGCCAGCCGAAGAGCGCCTGCCCGCTTCGCAGGCCTCCGATGTCTTCGGGCATCGGCTTGGGGAGGACGAGGAGGTCGCAGCCGCCGATGAGCTCGTCGCGCGGCGCGACGGACGCGCCTTGCGCGGTGAAGTACGCGTCGGGCAGGCCGTAATCCGCGCCGTACCCGGTCTCGAAGACCATGTCCCGGCGAAGCGGCTCGGGATACCGGGCCAGGTGCTCGGGGAAGACGGGGACCCGGCGCTCATTCTCCTTCTTCGACGTCCTGACGATGCCGATCTTCATGATGCCCCCTGCCTGCGAGTCCGAGCTTCAGGAAAAAGATATGCCTCCGGGTCGCGGGTGTCAAGGCAGGGCGGGAAGGCCGCGGGCCGGTTGACAACCCGCGGCGGCCGGTGATAGGTTCGGCCCATGCGGATCACCAGGCCGGAGATCCTCGACCGGGACGCTATCCGGGAGATCTCCGCGGTCATCGACGGATTCCGCCTGTGGTACCGCGTTCCCCGGTCATGTGCAGTCTCGGGGGCGGCCGATCCGTTCCTGGCCGCGGCCATGCTCCCGGCGATGCTCGAGGGACGCAAGCTCACGTTCGCGCCGGGCGCATCCGCCTCGCCCCTGTTGCTCAGGAATCTCGAGACGCTCCAGGACATCCACCACTGCTGGAACCCGGCGTTCAAGGTCATTCCCGTCGAGGCGGAGACGGCGCCGGCCCGTCCGGCAAACGACGGCGCCCTGTCCTTCTTCTCGGGAGGAGTGGACAGCTCCTACACGTTCCTGAAGAAGCAGAGGGAGATCACCCACCTCGTCTTCGCGCAGGGGTTCGATTTCTTCGCCAACCCCGGCGGGACGGGAGCGTTTTCGGCGGAGGATCTGGCCGACCTCTCCCAGCTCGCTTTCAGGCTCCTGCTCCCGGCCGGCGCGCTTTCGGCATATCTGAAGGGGTCTTTATCCGAGAACACGCGACAGGCCCTGTCGGATTACCGGAGCTCGGGCCTCCCCTCGCCCGGCTTGGAGGCCCTCGTCGCCCGGGACCTCGAGGCCCTCATCGCCGGGCCGCCGCTCTGGGAAGAGAAGCGGTTCTCCGGGGTCAGGCTCCGCCCGGGGACGCGGGAGCTTCTGAGATCAGGCCCCGGGGGCGAGAATGCGCACCGCCTGAACCGATCGCTCCTCGAAGACGCCTTCCCTCAGGAGATCGCCCGCCGGGACGATTCGGCCTATCGGGAGTCCGTCGGCCGGAACGCCCGGTTCGCCGAAAGCCACGGGAAGACCCTCATCCCGGTCGCGACCAATCACTACGCTTTCGGCTACCGCTACAACCTTAGCAGGAACCTGACGCAGGGGAGCGCCCTGGCCAGTATCGCCCTGCTGCTCGGCTTCCCCCTCGCCTACGTGCCGGCGGCCTATTCCTACTCCCAGCTCACCCCGCTCGGCTCGCACCCGCTCACGGACCCGCTATGGTCGAACGAAGCCGTGAGGATCGTCCATGAGGGCGCGGAGGCGCGACGGGTGGACAAGGTCGCCAGGATCGCCGGGAGCGGGCCGGTCCTGGCCAACCTGAGGGTCTGCTTCGAGGACATGAACCGGAACTGCGGCCGGTGTGCGAAGTGCCTGCGCACGATGATCCCGCTCGCGCTGATGGGCATCTCGGGCGCCCCCTTCCCTCCCCTCCCCCCGCCGAAAGGGATCCGGAGGATGCGCATCGCCAACGACATCGAGTCCATCTTCCTCAAAGAGAGCCTCGATGCCGCACCCGGGGCGCCGAAAGGAGCGATTTATCGGGCCCTGAGGGCCTGCATAAGGCGATTCGAGCGCCAGAAGCTCGCGAGGGATCTGGACAAGGTCGTCCTGGGCGGAATGCTCAGGAAGGCTTATCTGCGCCGGGCCGGGAGCGGCGCCTTCATCACCCGGATCGACACGAAGCCGCCGTACTGACGAGCCGGGCCGCGCCGGGCTTCGGGCCGCGTGCCTCACCCGGCTAGCCTGGATTATTCACGAATCGAGGCGGCCCCAGATGCGAGGCCCGAAGGGTGAAGCTGCGGCGTTTTGTGAATAAGTCAGGCCAGCACGCCGACCAGGGTCACCCGTTCGAGGTTCTCCGGACCGTGCGGGGCCTCGTCCATTTCGCCGGAGAGATCGTGCCCGGCCGTGTGGCCGGGCACATGCTCCCCGCCCTGCCAGAGCGCGCTGTCCGTGACGTCGTACACTTTGCCCTGGAACGCGACGTAAGCCCGGTGTCCGTTCTTGCCGTCGAATGGGGCCAGCTCCTCGAGCGTGAATTTCTTCTCTTCGCTCACCTCAGCCTCCGTGCGCTCGCGAGATCGGCGGGATC
>Ga0105099_10002122_pt1 | contig 11951 bp, 9 predicted proteins | sample PPLLak3cmMay2015_2_FD_79138 | JGI IMG/M metagenome (GOLD analysis project Ga0105099, IMG submission 79138) | Freshwater sediment microbial communities from Prairie Pothole Lake near Jamestown, North Dakota, USA - PPLs Lake P8 Core (1) Depth... | ecosystem: Environmental > Aquatic > Freshwater >...
GAAGGGGCTTTCCCATCCGATGTCTTACCGGGGCTCGGGCGTCCGCCGGGAGGATCCGTTCATCGACCGGGACGACGGTCTCTGCATTCTCTGCGGCCGGTGCGTCCGGGTCTGCCGGGAAATCCGCGGCGCTGAAGCGATCGCTTTTGTCAACCGGGGCGCCCGGGTCGTGGTCGGCACGTCGATGAACAAACGCCTCATCGACGTCGGTTGTCGGTTCTGCGGTGCCTGCGTCGACGTCTGTCCGACCGGGGCTTTGACCGAACGGGCCATTCGCTACGCCTCGAAATTCGACGAGACCCGGGAGTTTGTCTGCGGTCTCTGCGGCCAGGGCTGCCGTCTCGGTCTTCGCCTCAATGACGGCCGGCCGGTCGATATCCGTCCGTTGGACGGTCCGCCTTCCGAAGGCCAGGCCTGCGTCAAAGGCCGGTTTATCATCGGAAACATTCTCGGCCACGCCAAGCGCTTGACCCGGCCCATGGTCCGTAAGGCCGGGCGGCTCGTCGAGTCGAGCTGGGAAGAAGCGCTGGCGGCGGCTGCCGCCGGTTTGAAAGAGCTTAAAAGCGATATCGAAGTCGTCTTTTCATCCCAGGATTCCTGCGAGGATCTCTGGACATTGGGCCGGCTTTCCCGGGAAGTGATCGGCACGACGGACCTTCGGTTGGCCGAGGATGCGTCCGTTTATTTGCTCGGCCGCCGCTTGGGGACTTCGGGAGCGGAGATCCTCGCCCCTCCGGTGACGGTCGATGAAATCGGGAAGGCTCGCCTCATTTTTGTTTTCGAAGAAGCCCTCCCCGTAACCGCCCCGATTTACGGCGTTGCGGTCAACCAGGCCGTTTTGAACGGAGCCAAGCTTGTCCTTGTCGGTGACGGCGAATATTGCCTCGACCGCTGCGCCTCGATGAAAATCGAGTCCGGTCCGGCCGACGCCGGCCGGTTCCTTCTGGCCCTTCTGGCGGCCCTGGCCGAAAACCACGGCTCCCGTTTCCGAAACGGCGCTCCCGGGTTCGAGGATCTTCGAAAAACCCTTCGGGAAATGAAGCCGCCTTCGCGGACGGAGGCGACGGGCTGGAAAATCGAAAAAGTCGTTACCCTTCTCGAAAAGCGGCATCCGGCCGCTTTTATTTTCGGACCGAGGTTTGTCGCCGGTCCCTGGGGTGGACGCAACGCCGCAGCCGTCTGGAACCTGGCCGGTCTGACCGGCGGACATTACGTCCCTCTGAGCTGGGAAGCCAACACGCGGGGGACAGTCGAAATCAGGGCCGTCCTCGGCGGTTATCGGTCTTTAAACGCCGCCGCCGTTTCCCGAAATCGAAGGGGACTGATCCTGGCCGGCCCGGAGCGTTCCTTCAAGCGCGCGGGCGAAGAGTTCGTCGTCGTCATGGACGCTTTTTGGAGCGAATCGGCCGAGCAAGCCGACGTCGTATTCCCCCGGACTTTGTTTGCCGAACACTCCGGAACATATGTCAACAGCGAAGGCCGGCTCCAATATTCCGAGGCGGCCGTCGCCCCGGCCGGGGAGGCTCGGTCGCTGCGGTCGATTGCCGAGGACTTGGCCCGAACCCTGGGGTCGCGCGTCCCGGCCTTGAAAAACGGGGAAGCCGCCTTGAAAGACCTGGCTGAAGCGATTCCGTCCTTTGCCGGAGCGGTCCGAGCCCGACGCGAAGGCCTTCCGGAGCTGATCGACGGCCACCCGTTCAAGACGAAGGGATTCATCGAGATCCCCGATCGCGACACGGTCTTCGATCCCTCGGCCTCGTTCGCCCTTCGCGACCCGGACGATTGCCTGAGCTTCGCCGCGGCCGAGGAAATCAAATCCTTGCGGACGGCCCGGAGACGATAAATGGCCCGCATCATCGCCCAACGCCGCCTCGTCCCCAATCTCCATCTGATCGAAGTTGAAGCGCCGGAGACCGCCCGGGCGGCCAAGCCGGGCCAATTCATTATCCTGATGTCGGACGAAAAAGGAGAGCGGGTGCCGCTTTCGATCGCCGATTGGGACGCCGACCGGGGGACGGTGACCTCGGTGTTCCTGGTCCTGGGAACGGCCACCCGTAAGCTCTCCCTGCTCAAACCGGGTGACGAAATCCCGGTTTATGTCGGCCCGTTGGGCCGGCCGTCGGAGATCGGCTGTTTCGGAACGGTGGTCTTGGCGGCCGGATGCTATGGCCTCGGGGCCCTCTGGCCGACAGCCCGGGCCCTCTTCCGCGCAGGCAACCGGATCATTACGCTCCTGGACGTGAAGGCCTCCTACCTCCTGTATTGGGACGACCGCTACCGGGCGGTCAGCGACCGCCTCATCGTGGCTTCCCGCGACCCCGGTGTCGGGGGCGGGGAATATATCCCCGCGAAACTTGAAGCCCTGCTCGAGACCGAGAAAGTCGACCGGGTCATTTCTGTCGGCTGCACCTCGCTGATGCGCTCGGTCGCCGAAGCGACCCGGCCCGCCGGCATCAAGACGATCGTCAGCCTCAATCCGATCATGGTCGACGGAACGGGGATGTGCGGCGCCTGCCGCTGCACGGCCGAGGGGAAGACGAAGTTCGCCTGCGTAGACGGCCCTGACTTCGACGGGCACACGATCGACTGGGACGAGCTTTTTCTCCGGCGCAAATCGTACTTCGACGACGAAATCCGGGCGTTGTGCCGCTGGGAGAAGGAGAACCTGCCTTAGGGCGGGGGACGCCGATGGCTGAGAAACCGATCGAGCTTTCGCCCGAGCTTCTGGAGCGGCTCCGGAAGGAATTCGGCCTGGAGTGGCGGGCGGAAATGCGCCGGAATCCGCCGGTCAAAGAGCGGATGAAAACCCCGCGGCAGCACATGCCCCAGCGCGGAGCCAGCGAACGCAGCCGCGATTTCGGCGAAGTCAACCTTGGCCTTTCGGCCGAGACGGCCATCGTCGAAGCCCGGCGCTGCCTGGACTGCGCCAAGCCCGGATGCGTCTCGGGCTGTCCTGTCTCGATCGACATCCCCTCCTTTATCAAGCTTGTCGAGAAAGGCGAGTTCATCGCCGCCGCCTTCAAAATCAAGGAGACCAACGCCCTTCCGGCCATCTGCGGCCGGGTCTGCCCCCAGGAAAGCCAGTGCGAGACGGTCTGCAACCTGAAGAAGGCGGCCGGGATTCCGGTCGCTATCGGCAACCTCGAGCGGTTCGTCGCCGACTACGAGCGGACGGCCGGCGAGGTCGCCTTGCCGGCGCTCCCGCCTTCGACCGGGCGAAAGGTCGCGATTATCGGGGCCGGGCCGGCCGGCCTGACAGCGGCTGGTGAACTGGCCAAAAAAGGCCACGCGGTCACGGTCTTCGAAGCTCTCCACGAGCCGGGCGGGGTCTTGATCTACGGCATCCCCGAGTTTCGATTGCCCAAAGCCATCCTCAAAGCCGAAGTCGAATATCTCAAGCGGTTGGGCGTGAATATCCGGTACAACTTCGTCGTCGGCAAGACGGCGACGTTCGACGATCTCAAGACCGCCGGCTATGAGGCTTTTTTCATCGGGACGGGCGCCGGCCTGCCGAACTTCATGAAGATCCCCGGGGAGAACCTGGTCGGAGTGTATTCGGCTAACGAGTATCTGACCCGCGTCAACCTGATGCGGGCTTACGATTTTCCAAACTACGATACGCCGGTCTTCCGGGCGAAAAACGCCGCGGTGATCGGCGGAGGCAACGTGGCCATGGACGGCGTCCGGACGGCCCGACGACTGGGGGCCGAGCGGGCGATGATCATCTACCGCCGCTCTCGCCACGAGATGCCCGCCCGGGAAGAGGAAGTCGGCCATGCCGAGGAAGAGGGGATCGAGTTCCATTTCCTGACTGTGCCCATCCGCTACGACGGGGATGAATACGGGCGGCTGAAGTCGATGACCTGCCTCCGGATGGAGTTGGGCGAGCCCGACGCTTCGGGCCGGCGTCGGCCCGTCCCGGTTCCGGGATCGGAATTCACCGCTCCGATCGACCTGGCCGTCGTGGCCATCGGCCAGAGTCCCAACCCGCTGCTCCTGGAAACGATGTCCGGCCTCAAGGTTGGAAAATGGGGGACGATCGAAGTCGACCCGGCGACGATGGCCACAAGTCTTCCGGGTGTCTACGCCGGCGGCGATATCACCCGGGGCGGAGCCACGGTCATCCTGGCCATGGGCGACGCCCGGGCGGCGGCCGCCTCGATCGATGCTTTTTTGAACTCCCGGTAATCTTGGGTCTCATCGAACCGCGGATTCTTTCCAGACGGAAAGAAGCAGCTTTCCGGTTTCGTTCAGCTCGCCCGGGACGAGGCGGAAGCAGGCGGTGTCCCGGAGGATCCCGGCGGTATGAAAGAGGGCGGCCCCGGGCTTTTCCGTAAGGATGGGGTGGGAGCGGTCGTAGATATGGCTCAGCCAGAGCGGAGCGGCTTTGGCCGGGGAGAGCTTCTGTATTTGCGGCGGCTGGGAAAAATCCACCGCCGGAAGCTCGGAGAAGACGGCTTCCAGGATCAAGTCGCGCAATCCCAGGACGTTCCGGACCAGACGGTTTTGGGTTTCGATGTCGCCTTCATAGGGAAGAATGACTTCACCGTAAGCCGACCCGGGAATCCGCTCGATCCGGACCGGGCCGGCCGGAAGGCGCCCGGCCACTTCGTCGATCCATTCTTTCCGGGTGCGGATGATGAGCTCGGCCCGGGGTTCCGAGGTGAAACGGGGATCCAGAAGAATGAGACAGCGCGGCCTCACGGCCCGGCGTCCGATGGGCCGGCCGAGCGAAATGGTCGAACGGATGGTCTTTTTTCCCGAGGGATCGGTCCCCGAAGCGATGCGGAGAGCCCTGGGGAAGGGATGGATGAGGTTCGTTTCGAATTCGACCGGGCAGAATTCGTCCGAGAAAAACGAGAATCCGGATCGAACGGCTTTCATCGTTAACGTCGTTTTTCCCGAGCCCGGAGGGCCGGAAACGATCAGGGCGGCCCCGTCCCGGGCGGAAACGCCCCCGTGGAAAAAGAGGTAATCGGAGCTCGTCCGGAAAATCTCCCGGAGGATGAGCGGATAGAAGTAGGGGACGTCGGCGTGGCTGATCTCCTCGCGGAAGGCCCCATTGAGATAGACGTCGATCTCCCCGCCCAGCTTTTCCCGGAAGGCGAAATCGAGGTCGGGCTTTCGCTTCTTCGGCGGATCGGCGGCGAACGCCGCAAAGTCGAGGTCGAATTCGCGGAGAAAGGCCGCCCGATCCGCCCGGAGGATCACCTCGAGGCCGAGGAGGCGATAGGATTTCTCAATTCCTGGCATTGAAGGTTCCGTTCGGCGCGAAATATTACAGGTATTCCCGGTATTGTCAAATCAAAAGGCAGTTGCTCTCAGGCCCCGGGCAAGGTAAAATCCACCGCTGGCCTTCCAGGCAACGGAATTTGCATGCAACAACAGGATTTGATCCCAGCCGAACCCGGCCGTATCGGAACCGACGAGTCGGGCAAGGGCGACTATTTCGGCCCGCTGGTTATCGCCGGCTTTTACTGCCCCCCCGACCAGGAGGGGGTTCTTCGGGAACTGGGCGTCCGGGACAGCAAGCTCATCAGCGACAACCGCTGCCGGGACATCGCCGAAACGCTCATGCAGGGGTATCCTCATTCCATCGTCGCCATTGGTCCCGAGCGGTATAACGAGCTCTACGAGAAATTCCGGAACCTGAACAAACTTCTGGCTTGGGGCCATGCCCGGGTCATCGAGAACATCCTGGAAAAGATGGATTGCCGCCTGGCCGTGACCGACCAATTCGGCGACGAGCGGTTCGTTAAAAACGCCCTGCTGGCCCGGGGCAAGACGATCACCCTCATTCAGAAAGTCCGCGGGGAATCCGACCCGGCCGTGGCCGCGGCCTCGATCCTGGCCCGGGCCGAGTTTTTGAAAAAACTGCATTTCCTGGGCAAGGACTGGCAGATGGAATTCCCCAAGGGCGCCTCCGCGGCCGTCGACGCGGCCGCCGTGGAATTCGTCCGCCGGCACGGCCGGGAAAACCTGCCCAAGGTGGCCAAGGTCCATTTCAAGACGACGGTCAAGGCTCTCGGCTCATGATCATCCTCCTGAAAATCCTGGCGATCATTTTCGCTTTGCTGTTCCTTCTCAAGCTCAAGGTCGATCTCGGGATCATCCTGGGCCTGGACGCCGTCCTCACCGCGGTCCTTTTTGGAATGCCGGTATCCGCCTTCCTCCGGGAGGCCGGTTCGGCCATGATCGCCCCGGACACGCTCGATCTCATCGGGATCGTCGTCTTGGTTCTTTATCTGGGGAACTTCCTTCATGCCGGCGGCCATTTCCGGGAGATGGTCGCCGCCCTGAAAACCTATATCCGTGACGCCCGGCTCATCCTGGCCATTCCTTCCGCGTTTATCGGGCTTTTGCCGATGGTCGGCGGGGCGATGATGGGGGCCCCGATCGTCGAGGAAGCGGCCCGGAAATGGACGCTGTCGCCGGCTTGGAAGACGTTTCTCAATTACTGGTTCCGCCACGTCTGGGAATACTGCTGGCCGATGTATGTCAACCTGATCTTGGCCGCTTCGATCGCCGGGATCCCGATCGGCAAGGTCAGCCTCCACCAGTTTCCGTTCACAATCATCGCCATCGCCGTCGGCCTCCTCATCCTATTCCGCCATATTCCGTATGAGCGAAACGAGCAGGCCGGCAACTTGACGCTTCGGGATTTCGTCCGGACGTTCGTCAGCATCTGGCCGATTTTTCTGACGATTATCCTGATCTTCACGTTCAACGTCCGGATGCTCTGGGCCCTGGCCGCCGTTTGTGTCCTCAGCGGATTATTGGTTAAAATGCCCGGCCGCGAGCTTTGGGCCGTTGTCAAAAAAAGCCTGTCGCTGCGGATCGTCCTCCTGACGGCCGCGGTCATGGTGTTTAAGCGCATCCTCGAGACGTCGGGCGCCCTGGACGCGGTCATGACCATCGTTTCGCCAACGGGGGCTTCGGGGATTTTCCTGCTGTTTGCCGCCCCCTTCACCATCGGCTTCCTTACCGGGGTCAACCAGGCGTTCGCGGGGATCGCCTTCCCGCTTCTCGTACCCATCATCGGCCGAACGAATCCCGATATCGTTCTGTTCTTGTTTGCCTATGTCAGTGGGTTCGTCGGCGTCCTGCTGTCACCGGCTCATCTTTGCCTGGTTCTGACATCGGAGTATTTCAAGGCGGACTTGAGGGACGTCTATAAGATCCTGATCTGGCCGGTGAGCGTCGTCATGGGGTCGGCCTTCCTCATCCTGGTCGTCTTCCGGCTGTTATAAGAAAGGGTAGGATATGAGCGAAACGAAGCGGCTGTTTTTCGAGGATGTCGGTTTGGGTGAATTTGCCGGCCGGGTTATTGAGCGGCGGACGGTAGAAGGAAGGCCGGCTGTGGTGCTCGATCAAACGGCTTTCTACGCCGAATCGGGCGGCCAGCCCTGGGATTTGGGGACGTTGAACGGGATTCCGGTTCTTCAGGTTCTGGACGACGAGGGGGCGATCGTCCATGTCCTGGAACGGGAAGCGGACGGAGAATCGGTTCTCGGAAAGATCGATTGGCCGCGGCGGTTGGACCACATGCAGCAACACACGGGCCAGCATATCCTGTCCCAGGCCTTCATCGAAATCGTCAACGGGGAAACCCGATCGTTTCACCTGGGCGCGGAGGCGTCCACCTTGGAGATCGGGATCGGGCAGATCGGCGAGGAAACACTCGACAAGGTCGAGCGCCGGGCCAACGAGGTCGTTTTCGAGGACCGGGCCGTGAAAACCTATTTCGTCCCGGTCGAGCGCATCGCCGAAGTTCCCCTGCGGCGTCCGCCTAAAGTCGAGGGCCTGGTCCGGGTCGTCGAGGTCGAGGGCTTCGATTATTCGGCCTGCGGGGGAACCCACGTCCGCCGGACGGGGGAAATCGGCTTGATCAAGGTCATCGCGACCGAACGCATTCGGGGCAATGTCCGTTTCACCTTTGTCTGCGGCGGGCGGGCCTTAACCGACTATCAGGTCAAGACGCGCGTCTGCCGTGGGTTGGCCGGCAAGTTCAATGTCCCCGATACGGAAATTCCGGCCTCGATCGAGAAAATCGGAGCGGAGCTCAAAGACGCTAAAAAACGCCTCAAAACGCTCGAACAAACCACGGCCGGATATGAAGCCCGGCAGCTTGCCGCCGGAGCCGACGGAAAAATCATCGGCCGGGCCTTTCCCGATAAAAGTCCCGATGGGGCTAAGGCCCTGGCTCTGAGCCTGGTCCGGCTCGGTTCGTTTGTCGTCGCTTTTGGAACAAAGAGCGAAGCAAAATCGCATCTCGTTCTGGCCCGATCGGAATCAATCGCCTTGGACTTGCGGCCTCTCGTGACCGAGCTGGCTCCGCTTTTTCAGGGGAAGGGCGGGGGAGGCGCGTCGCTGGTCGAGATCGCCGGGGATAAGGCCGCCGATTTGGACGCCCTCGTCGCCCGCGCCATGGCTGCCGTTACGTCCTTGCTTTGAACGGATCGGGAACCCGCCAGCCGTTTTCCCTCGCGGACTTTTCCGGCATCGGGATAGAGGGTGTTCGTCTTCTTCTATTCGTAGCGCAGGGAGACGATCGGATCGACCCGGGCGGCTTTCTGGGCGGGGAAAATCCCGAAGAACAGGCCGACCGAGATCGAAACGAATAAACCCAGAAAAACCGACCAGCCGGTGACCGCCGCGGGAAGCGGCGTGGCCGCGCGGACGATCAGGGCGATGCCGAAGCCGACCAGCGTGCCGAGGATCCCCCCCGTTCCCGTCAGGAACATCGCTTCGATCAGAAACTGGCGGAGGATATCGGACGAGAGGGCCCCGAGGGCCTTACGGATGCCGATCTCCCGGGTCCGCTCCTTGGCCGCGACCAGCATGATGTTCATGACCCCGATCCCTCCGACCAGCAGGCCGATGGAGGAGATGACGATCATCACCAGGTAGGCCGCGCCGGTGATCTGGTTATACAGGTCGAGCATCGTGTCCTGGGTGAAGATCGTGAAATCGTCCGGCTGTCCCGGAGGGACTTTCCGCCGGACCCGGAGCGCGCTTCGGATCTGCTCGATGGTTTCGTTGATGGTCCCGGGTGTGCGCGGGATGGCCCCGATCTCGATGGATTCGGGATCGTACGGATAATATTTCATTAAAGCCGTGATCGGGATCGCGACGAGATTGTCCCGGCTCTGGCCGAACATCTGACCGCGTTTGCTCAGAACCCCGACGACCGTGAAGCTTTCCGGCCCGATCCGGATCGTTTTCCCGAGCGGGCTCTGGTGGGGGAAAAGGGTCTCCGCCAGCTCGAATCCGAGCATGCAGATCCTGGCGTTGTGGTCGATTTCCGAGGCGGTCAAGAAGCGGCCTTCCTTAGGCGTATAAATGTTATAGACGGCGGTGAACCGGTCGTTGATCCCGGCGATCGTCGACCCGTCGCTTTTCCGGCCCTGGTACTTGATCTCGATGGCCTGGGAAAACGCCGGCGTGAGGATGACGGAAACGGCCTTGACCAGGTCGCACTCCTTCTCCAAGGCCATGGCGTCGTCGTAGGTGATGTCTTTTCGCTTGCGTTCCTCGGCCGTCATCTCGCCCATGCGGACCGGGTCGTACTTCCCGATCATGATCAGGTCGGAGCCGGCGGCCTGCAGCTCCGTGAGGAACGAGGCGTTCAGTCCCTGGATGATGGAGACCATCCCGATGACGGTCATGACCCCGATCATGATCCCCAGCAGGGTGAGAAACGAGCGGAGCTTGTGCGAGCGGATGGAGTCGAAGGCCATCCCGACGATCTCCCGGGTAATGCCGGATCTCATATCTCGCTCCGAAGGGCCTCGACGGGGTCGAGCTTGGCGGCCTTGTTGGCCGGGTAGATGCCGAAAAACAGGCCCAGCGAGGTCGACATGAGGATGGCCACGATCACGCTCGCGGGGTCAACCGTCGAAGGCAGGTCGGTCGCGGCCGAGACGATTTTCGCCACCCCCAGGCCGAGGGCGATTCCGATGATCCCCCCGACGCCGGCGATGGTCGACGACTCGATGAGGAACTGGAGGAGGATATCCTTGCGGCGGGCCCCGATGGCCATCCGAATCCCGATTTCCTTGGTCCGCTCGGTCACGGCCACGAGCATGATGTTCATGACCACGATGCCCCCGACCAGCAGGGCGATCGAGGCGATGGCGATCATGGCGAAATAGATCCCGTTGGTCGCCGTTTTATAGAAGCTGATAAACGTTTCCGATGTCCGGAAGGAAAAGCTGTCCGCCTCGCCGAAGGGGACCTTGCGCTTGCTCCGAAGGATTGTCCGGACCTCTTCCTGGGCCCGGGCCATGGCTTCCTGGGAGGAGGTGTGGACGTTGATCTGGATCGAGCGGCGGGAGCCGAACGTCTTGAGAAACGTCGTGATCGGGATCCGGACGTAATTGTCCTGGCTGAAGCCCATGACTTTGCCCCGCGGTTTCCCTACTCCGACAACCCGGAAGTTCTGCCCTCCGACCTTGATCGTCCGCCCGATCGGGTCGCGGCCGGCGAAAAGCTTATCGGCCACGTCGGATCCGATCACGGCCGAGGCCCGGGACCGCTCCTCCTCGTCGGGCAGAAGGTGGCGACCGGCGTCCAGCTCGATGACCGCCCCGATCAGGTGGTCGACGGCAGTGACCCCGGAGATATCGGCATTCTGGATTTCGGCCGAGCCGAATTTCACCGTCCGGCCGGTTCCGGTCGAGGCCCCGACGAGTTCCGAAGTCGAGGATTTCTCCCGGATCAGCCGCATGTCGTCCAGGGTCAGGTCCCGGCGCTTCATCTGTTCCCGGAATTCCTTGATCGAAGTGCCGATCATGGAGAATTTGCTGACCGAGAAGTCGTTGGCCCCGAAAAAGGCCAGCCGGGTGTAAACAAACTGGTTGAGGCCTTGGATGACCGATACGACGGCGATAATCGTTAGAACGCCGATGATGATGCCCAGGAGGGTCAGGAAGGTCCGGAGCTTGTTGGACCAGAGCGAGCCGAAGGCCATCCCGACCGACTCTCCGACATTAATCCTGGACATGGGCGCATCCAAACAGGCGGTTTTTCACGCTTGTTCATACGGAAACAGGAGGAAAAAGTTCATTTTCCGCCCTTTCGCTTGACATCGCCCGGAGAGTCCGCAAAAATGGATGTGCCGACCGGGGATTTCCCCGGCGTATTTGCCCGGGAAGGAGGCCCCCATGAAGCGTTTCGTCGTCCTGATCCTGGCTTTGGTGTTTTTCAGCGCGGCTGCCGCGGAGTCTTATGCCCTTGTCGGCCTCTACGCCGGCGGTTTCGGCGGCCTGTCCACTCAGAAATTCAGCTTTCAGGACGTGAAGTTCGACACCAACACGACCTTTCTATACGGCCTCCGCTTCGGCTTCCAGGCGGCGATGATCGCCCTGGAGGTGAACTATTACCGGGCCGGACACAACGTGGAAATGGAGGATTTCTTCCTCTTCGATTGGGACGGGATGGAGGACGACCTCAGCTATATCGGGGCGAACCTCCGGCTCATGTTCCCGGCCCTGATTTTCCGGCCGTTCCTGTGTCTTGGATACGGATTCTACACGGCCGACCTCCACAACATCGATAAGGACACCGAAAGCGGTCTCAGCTTCGGAGCCGGGTTGGAGGTCAAGCTGGGCAAGTTGGCGATCATCGGCGAAGGGAAATTCAACAAGGTCACCCTGGACTTGGACCATCTGAATGTCGGGATGAGCCATTTTTCCATGACGGCCGGTTTGAACGTTTACTTTTAACCTACATTATTCATAAAAATTCTAATGATTAGAATGTTTCTATTTTTTTCAATAAGATATAAGAATATGAGTTTTTACCCTTCGTGCGAGCCTATATGGCCTCATCTGCTTTGTTGCGAAGCATTCGCAGTGCCACTAGCACAGCTTCACCCTTCGCGCCTCGCAGCTTCGGCCATCTCGACTCGTGAATAATGCAGGTTAAATTCATTTGATACGCCTCAATAA
>Ga0105099_10002123_pt1 | contig 11948 bp, 14 predicted proteins | sample PPLLak3cmMay2015_2_FD_79138 | JGI IMG/M metagenome (GOLD analysis project Ga0105099, IMG submission 79138) | Freshwater sediment microbial communities from Prairie Pothole Lake near Jamestown, North Dakota, USA - PPLs Lake P8 Core (1) Depth... | ecosystem: Environmental > Aquatic > Freshwater >...
GAAGTCTGAATATGCTCTCTTAATGAGCTTTTTGGGGATTTTTAAATCACTTCGCTAAATCACAAGAAGGTTTGGACTGACGCCCTCAAAGGCTTGTGATTTTTAACGCTCAGTTCTTTAAAAATCTGTTTCCCAAAAATTTCAAATCCGTTCGCATATGACTTCCAGCTGTATCATTATAATCGATGAGTTCGTTGGAAGTACAAAATTTTGTCACTCCCGTGAAAACGGGAGTCCATAAATATTTGAAAAGACTGGATAGCGCTCACGCTTCACCAAGTGCCCCGCTTTCGCGGGAATGCCATAAAAGAGCAAATTCTTACTTTTTCGAAGCCGTCATATAAGTTTATTACATAAGCTTAAAATTGTGTAAAGCAATTAATTTAAGCAGGAACGTCTTGAAATCACGGTTTATGTGATGTAGAGAATAAATAGATCGTCATCGTAATAACGAAGGATCTTAAAAACAGGAGGAAAAGATGAACGGTATTGATATGGTGGCGCAACTTATGGCTGTCTCCGCCACAACAGCCCCAAAAAGCCGGGGAGAAAATTATGTCCAAACACTTGTTCTTAAAGGTAAAATCTTAAATAAGATTTCCGAGAAAATGGTTGAATTCGGAATTAAGAAAAATAAAAAAGACTTCGACCGGGACGGAAAAAATATTTTAATGTCGGAAGCCGTGCTCCTTATAGGACTTAAAGATGCAAAACCGCTGGGCTTAAATTGCGGAGCCTGCGGATATCCTGACTGTAAAACTCTGGTGAAACAGAAAAAAAAGGCTGTTGAATTCATGGGACCGATTTGTTCGTTCAGGCTGCTTGACATGGGAATTGCCATTGGTTCCGCCGTAAAGACTGCGAGCATGTTAAACGTCGATAACCGGATCATGTACAGGGTTGGCACCGTTGTTCGTGATATGAAGCTGGTAGACTGGGAATTCGTGATGGGGATTCCTCTGTCCGTTACTGGCAAGAGCATATATTTTGACAGGTGACGGCATCGTAAAAAGTCATTCTGCTTAAGCCGCGCTTTATCCAATAAAAAACGGAGTCTGAAAAGATGATAGATTTGCCTGAAAATTCCCCCATATTTGAAAAAATTTACAAAGATTACCTTGCACAGATATCTGCAGTGGACTTGAGATCCGTGGCCGAAAGACTGGGGATAGATATCTGCAGCGATGAAGCAATAATTCCTCTTTTCGGAAAACCATACAGGGTATCTGAAAAGGGTGTTTTTGACCTGTCCGGTCTGCGGCCTTCTCATTCAGCCAGTGTTGTCCTGTTCAAGTATCTGCTATTATGTCCCGAAGGCGAACCCGGCGGGAGAGAGTGGGTCGCTTTCAGGGATTTTAAAGACGCAGCCCCCTTTGTTGAAGGGTTTTCAAATACTTCCGAGCATGAGATTGAAAAAAAATTCACAGGAAAGCTACCTGACCTGGAAAAAGCCTCTATTGTTTCAGGGGGCAAAGCCTTTGACGCGGATTTTTCATATGATCTTACGATGCGGTTCTGTCCGCTTCCGAAAGTTCCGGTTATAATGCTTTTTAATGATGAATACGAAGTCTTCAGATCAAAATGCGTAATACTTTTTGAAAAATGTGCGGAAAAATATCTGGATATGGAATGTCTTGCAATAATCGGCATGCAGCTTGCCGGACTGCTTATCAAGAATAGCAAATAGCGGGGCTTCGAAAAAAAAATTGTATTCTACCACGAAGGACTCGAAAGGCACGAAGAAAAAAATAGAATATTATGTTTTCAGCTTAGTGTGCTTTGCGGTTTTTAAAATTATCAGGCAATTATGCCTGGTTGCAAAACCATCAATTACAAAAGGTCTAAGAGGAAATAATGACTGAAGAGGTTGGCAAGAATATAAATACGAAAAAGGCATCGGGTCAGGTTCCGGCGGAACCGGCTCCTGTTACTAACTTTATCCGCAATATTGTTGATGAAGATCTCGCAGCAGGCAAGAACGACGGGCGTATAATGACAAGGTTTCCACCCGAGCCGAACGGGTACCTGCATATAGGGCATGCAAAATCAATCTGCCTCAACTTCGGCCTTGCCTCGGATTACAATGGCCTTTGCAATCTCAGATTTGACGATACGAATCCAACGAAGGAGGAGGTTGAGTATGTTGAATCGATAAAGGAAGATGTGAAATGGCTGGGATTTGACTGGGGCAAAAGGCTCTATTATGCATCCGACTATTTCGACAGGCTTTATGATTATGCCGTACAGCTTATAAAAAAAGGCAAAGCCTATATCTGCAGCCTGAGCGCCGAGGAAATAAGAAAATTAAGAGGCACACTGACCGAGCCCGGCAAAGAGAGCCCTGACAGGAGCCGCAGTATCGAAGAGAATCTTGATATCTTTGAAAGGATGCGGAAAGGGGAATTCAAGGACGGGACGCATGTACTCCGCGCGAAAATCGACATGTCTTCTCCCAATCTTAATATGCGTGATCCAGTAATATACCGAATACTGCATGCGGATCATCACCGAACCGGAGGAAAGTGGTGCGTGTATCCCCTGTACGATTTTGCTCATGGTCTTTCAGATTCCATCGAAGGGGTTACGCATTCGATATGCACTCTGGAATTTGAAGACCACCGTCCCCTCTATGACTGGCTGCTTAATGAGCTGGAGATATTCCATCCGCAGCAGATAGAATTTGCACGGCTGAATCTGAACTATACGGTGATGAGCAAGAGGAAGCTACTTGAGCTTGTAGAAGAAGGGCTTGTTTCCGGATGGGATGATCCGAGGATTCCGACCATCTCCGGATTGAGAAGACGGGGGTATACACCGGAAGCGATAAGAACGTTCTGCGAGCGGATAGGGGTTGCGAAGAGCAACAGCGTCGTCGACATGGCGCTTCTTGAATACTGCATCAGGGAGGATTTAAACAGGCGCGCTCCCCGTGTTATGGGCGTTCTGCATCCTTTGAAAGTTGTTATCGACAATTATCCGGAAGGAATGGTCGAAGAATTCGATGCGGTCAATAATCCCGAAGATCCTTCAACCGGCACAAGGAAAGTTCCGTTTTCCCGCGTCCTTTACATTGAACAGGATGATTTCCGCGAAGATCCGCCGAAAAAATTCTTCAGACTTTCATTGGGGAGTGAAGTGCGATTAAAGAGTGCGTATTATATTGCCTGTGTTAATATTGTTAAGGATGAAAAAACAGGGGAAGTCACGGAACTGCACTGTACATACGATCCGAATACAAGGGGAGGTTTTTCAACCGACGGGAGGATGGTCAAGGGAACCCTGCACTGGGTTTCCGATGCCCACTCGGTGGAGGCCGAAGTGCGATTGTATGACCGGCTTTTTACGAAAGCCAACCCTGCCGATGATAAAGACGGGCATGACTTCAAGGAATTTATAAACCAGGCATCTCTTGAAGTCCTGCGTTCATGCAGGATAGAACCAAGTGTTGCCGGCGCTTTACCTGGAAGCATATACCAGTTTGAACGGACCGGCTATTTCTGTGTTGACAGGGACTCTTCCGCGAATGCAATCGTATTTAACCGGACGGTTACTCTTCGCGATTCGTGGGCTAAAATAGAAAGCGCACAAAAAAAATAGGGTTCTTCTCCCAAATAATTGGGAGAAAGGGGTCAAGGATTTCAGGATTCAAGGGTTCGAGTGTTTTTTATTTATAAGGAATTTAATCATCCTCTCAACCTCTATTAATTCTCTTGGGAGTTTTAACGGTCTTTCATTTCACTGGAACCCCTTAATCCTTGACCCCTCGAACCTTTTTGCTTAGAAGACTATCCCTGCATACCCGACAAAGCTGTCGCCTGGGCTTATGTCATAACTAGTGGTATAAGTCACCAGTTCGGCGCGGGATGCACCCAGTTGCTTTGCCGCGCTGATAGCGGTTGCCGCGGCACCTGCGCAGCATGCGTTATCATTTGACATCGCTTCTTTTATTACTTTTCCGGGATTCATTTCAAGCATCGCGTCTATGACTCTTTTGTCGTTTTCATTCTTAACCCACTTTAAGGCCTGAACCCCGGTTCCGTGAGAAACAAAGCCGTAGTTTGCACCATAATGGGTAAGGTCGGTCGATCCCAGGACCATGACTTTGAGCCCGAGATCCTTTGCGATTTTTACTGCGGATATTCCTATGTTTAAGGATTCTTCAACAGGAGGAACTCCCATCGGGATAATTTTAACATCCTTGAAGAAGTATTTTATAAAGGGAAGCTGAAGTTCTATCGTGTTGTCGCGGTTGAATCTTTGCGCAGTCTCAATTTCAAAGGAGTATTTTTCATAAAGCCTTGCGGCGATTCTGTCCTCGATTTCAATCTCTCCGAAAGGGGTGTCCCACGCGCCTTCTTTCATAAGAAACCGGGAAGAGCCTGCGTGAAGATGCATCCCGAAAACAAGCATTACATCGGGAGTGCCTGATTCGGAAAGTATTTTTATGACATTGCATGCAATTTTCCCCGAATAATACCATCCTGCGTGGGGGACTATGCCTCCCACAGGCTTTATGCCTGAGATGGTTTTGGCTTCTTTTATAAATTCATTTATTTGCCTTTCACATCCGGAAGCGCTATCCGGATACCAGCTTCCGGCAAAACCGGCTTTTCTTGCTTTCATGTTATCCTTCTCTTGCCCCGAATTTGTTTGTTGAACCGAAACAGCTGGTACATTTCCCGCAGCTTGCCGCAGTGAACTTCAATATTATGGGGATAATTGTCTTTATAATCAAGAAATAAAACAAAGCAAAACAGGCATATATAGCCGCTTTCCAATTTACATTATGATTGATATACATTTCAGAATCTTATATATGATGACCATGCGATGGGGGAATGAAGCAACCTGTCAATGTTATACTTTCATGATTGACAAAAACAAATACGAGTATTACTAATACCGGTATTACATATTATCGGAGGTGCAATCATGAGAGTTACCATAAAAGGGCAAGTCACAATTCCACAAGAAATTCGCGAAAAATTAGGAATATCTCCTGCCGTTGAAATCGATTTTGTAGAAGAAAACGACCGGATTTATTTGGTAAAAAAAACAGGCGAACCCCAAAAAACTCATAAATTCAGAAAATTGAGGGGAATAGCCAATATTAAAATGACAACTGATGAAATAATGGCCCTGACAAGAGGAGACAAATGAAAGGGGTTCTGGTTGATTCGAATATAATTCTGGATGTTTTTCTCAATGATTTGAAATGGGCTGATTGGTCTGAATCAAAATTAGAGGAATACAGCCATTACTCCACATTATATATCAACACAATAGTTTATTCTGAAATATCGATCTGTTTTAAGTTAATAGAAGAATTGGAGAATGCAGTCAACAAGGCTGGATTCCAAATGCTGGAAATTCCTAAAGAGGCGCTTTTTTTAGCTGGAAAAGCTTACCTGAAATACAAAAGAAGCAAAGAGTTTAAAAGGTCTCCATTGCCGGATTTTTTTATTGGCGCACACGCGGCAGTATTAAATTTAGACCTGTTGACCAGGGATGTTTCAAGATATCAATCATATTTTCCAACTGTGAAATTAATAGCGCCATAACCCCTTGACTATCATCGTTCGATAAGCTGACCCATATAGCCGGTTTTAATTTACGTATATTTTGAAGTATAATTGATCATTATTAACCTCCCGAGCTTTAATTGATTTACACATTCTCGCTGTTAATGGCAAAAAACAATTTCGGCAACTGAACAGCAATGATGAACTAAAAAAGATAGAATTTTTATAACAAAAGAATAAGGCTGAAAAGGCCTCATGCTGATGACAACAAGCCGGTAAAGAACGATTATATTATTTCCAGAACTAACTTGTTTTTATGGCAGTCTCTTCCGTGGATGTGAAGGTGGACCATGTCGCCGAACATTACCTCGAAACCGGTAAAATCGCTTCGAACGCATTGCGCGTAGTTTGAGCGCACGGTCATGATCACCGGCCGTACCGTCTTCCAGCATGAGCAGACCAAGATTGTAGCCATTTCGCCCGAGGCTGCGATAAAAATTCTGGACATTCAGATTCTCCCTTAATTTCATAACTTATCCCCCATTCCAATTACTTCCCAATATCCGCCCTTGGCTGGACCGATGCGTTTTAGTAGCCCGGACTGACGCAACTTTCGGATAGCTCGTTCTATTGTCCTTTCCGACTTTCCTAATTTTTCAGTAAGTTAGGGAATGGGTAAGGCAGGATTATCTTGTAACAACAGGAGAATTATCCCCGTCATTTTTCGCTGTTTCTGTGTAGTTTTCCGGGTAGTCTTTGCGAGACTGACGGCTTCATAATCAAGCCTGGGGACCTTTTCTGAAAATTCAAAGGTAAACCAATGAACAGGTTCGTTATTTTTGATGACAGGAGGCACATACCCGGCAGCCCGCCAGTTATCGAATATCTTCATCATACCGCTGCCGGCGATCTCCGCCCATCCCGGCAGTCTGAAGACCCTGGCGATGTTGGGATTTCTCGGTACGGATTTGCAGCCACTCAAAATTTGCTTGTTGGGAAATGGCGCTGCTCCCGGATTTCTAAAAATGATCCGGTCCCTGTAGATCCTTATGGCAGCTTGGCCGTTATCGAAATAATCACGATGGACAAGTAGATTAACGAGAGCCTCCCGTATAGCGATAATCTGCGGTACATTTTCTGTTAGGCTTATGCCATCTTCTGACATTTTAAAGGATACGGCCACATATCTCTTGAGATAGTCCATAGCGGCAAAGAAGGTTTGGATTAGATTCTCCTCATAAATCTTGCGGTCATCCCAGCGACGGTCCTCGCCTGTGCCGTTGCTCTTGTCGGTCCTGGCGATCCAGAATCTCGCGCCCGATTCCGTGATAAAGGCGGATCTGCTCCTGATTGGCGGAGAGGAGCGCCTTGTTATGTTTCATTTCTTTCAATCCAGTAATCCGGCTTTCTGTGCTGGTGCGCTACAGCGATTATGAATATATGATCTGTTTCAATTGAACAGAGAAGCTTGTACGGAAACTTATGAAGAATACACTTCCTGACATCACCCCGTTCAACGGACCATGCTTCCGGATATCCTTAATTCTCTTTGCGGCCTTCCTGACTTCTTCCCTGAACCGTTTACCAAGCCCCTGATATTCGATCTCATAATATTGAGTTGCGTCATCAAGTTCCTGCTTGGCGTATTTCGAAAAAAAAACTTTCATTGATCTTCCTTGAAGATCTCCTCCATAGGGATTCCTTCCAGATTACAAGCACGATAGGCTTTGAGCCTTTTTTCCGCTTATTCCGCCCATATCGCATCCAGCAATATGTCCGGCTCATCAAGGCTCTTTATGAGCCCTTCGACCACCATGAATCTTTCATCCGGTTTTAATTTTAATGCCTGTTCAAGTATTTCTTTACTGATCATGGGATTCACCTCCCCTTCGTGCGAAACATAATACAGATTATCCATATTAATTGACGTGTTAATAGACGGAAAAAGAATTTAAATTGTCGAAAACGTATTATAATAATAAATAGTTGTCAATAAACGAATTGCATATGCAATTATAATCATTAACCTTTTCTCGCTTCCGCAAGCTGGGTTATAAAGGTAGCCGGGTCAATGATTCTTATGCTCTGATACGTTTTCAAATCTGTCAGATGATGATCTCCGGAGATGATAAAGTCTGCTTCTCCTTCAATGGCACATGCCAAGATCATGTTATCAGATGGGTCGGTGCGGATAATATCCGGATGCAAAATGTCATGAGTCATCACACCGATTATCCGCAGTTTATCCAGCAGAGCTTTAATCTTTTCCGGAGACACACCTTTTTTCTTTAACAGCTCGACCAGTTTGGGATAGGAAAGAACGTTCTCCGCTTCCTGTAAGATCTTAGAGGAAATTACCAGCGTCAATGTGCCGGCCAGAACTTCATCAAGAATTATGGCTGGATTGCCGTCTGGCGAGAGAATTGCGGAAATCAACTGATTCGTATCCAAGACGATTTTCATTATCGCCCTGCGGCCTCTTTAATCAGCGCTTCCAGTTCCCCGCTGTCTGCCCCTGCCATTTTTTGGCGGATGTCAGTCAGGAGTTGCTGCGCTTCCCCCCTTTCCTTCTGCAAAACACTGAACTTATCCAGCGATACCACCGCCACAATGGGCTTGCCGTCACGCTCGATGATATAGTCGTCCCCTTTCAGGGCAACTTCGTTCATAACCCTCCCAAGGCTTTGTCTGGCTTGCATTGCTGAAATTGTTTTTAGCATATTACCCCCTATGTTGATCATATTGACCATGCTGGTCATGATAGGGTAACAGATTTGGATATTTTGTCAAGGGCAGGAATTTAACAGGCGGAAAAGGATGAATATTTCAGGGCATCACTCCGTATTTTTTCAATTTTTTGTGAAGGGTTCTTCTGGTTATACCGAGTCTCCGGGCTGTTTCACTTTTATTCCCTTTTAAAAATTCCAGGGTTTTCAATATCGTAGCCTTTTCGATCTCCTCAAGAGGAATGCTCATGGTATCATCCTGCTGAGAACTCATTCTTTCCGGCTCTTTACTATCAACTACCGGAAGATCTTTCTCATCAATATAATCCGACCGAGCAAGCACAACCGCTCTTTCAACCGCGTTCATCAGCTCCCGCACGTTTCCGGGCCATCCGTATTTTACAATTCTGACCATAGCAGCAGGAGTAAATCCCTTTATCTTTTTCCGGTTTTTTTCCGCAAACATACCAAGAAAATTCTGCGCCAGAAGTGGGATATCCTCCCTTTTTTCTCTTAACGGAGGAGTATTAAGGCTCACAACATTGAGCCTGTAATAAAGGTCTTCACGAAAAGCTCCGGATGCCACCATCTCCTTAAGATCCCTGTTAGTAGCAGCAATAACCCTGACATCGGTTTTTACTGCATTTTCACCCCCGACTCTTGTTATCTCACGTTCCTGGAGTACACGCAGGAGCTTTACCTGCATGGCAAGAGGCATCTCGCTGATTTCATCAAGAAGAAAGCTCCCGCCGTTCGCCTGGATAAAGCGCCCTTCTTTCCTTCTGTCGGCCCCGGTAAAAGAGCCTTTTTCATGGCCGAAAAGTTCCGATTCAAGAAGGGTATCCGTAATTGCGGCGCAGTTTATTTTCACAAAAGGGCCCTCTTTTCTCGCGCTGTTGAAATGAATCGCGCCCGCGATGAGCTCCTTGCCGGTTCCCGATTCGCCTGTGATAAGCACGGTGGCTTCGGACGGAGCGACAAGGGCAACCGTCTCAAGCAGCCTGACCATTGCAGGACTGCACCCGATTATATTGCGCCTGTCGAAACTTATCCCTAAATTTTCCTTAAGAAGGCGGTTTTCTTCCTTAAGATGGATATGCTCCATTGCCCTTTCAAGGGAGAGTTTCAGCTTGTCGAAGTCGAGAGGTTTTGTAAGATAATCGTAAGCCCCATCTTTTATCGCCGAAACGGCCGATTCAACCGAAGAATATGCGGTCATGATTATGACCGGAACCGCAGGATTGAACGATTTTATTTCCCTGAGAGCCTCGACACCGGAAACCTTCAGCATCCTTACATCGGTCAAAACAAGGTCATAAGGTTTTATCCGGACCTCGGCAACAGCGGTTGAGCCGTCGTCCGCCTCGGCAACATCGTAGCCCCATCCCACTATAAGCGCACGAAGCATCGTGCGGTGAGCGGTATCATCGTCGACAACAAGTATTTTCTTTTTTTGCTTCATTGGATATTATCCCTGCTTTGCACCGGGCAATATAATTGTGAAAGCCGTCCCTTCTCCGGGACGGCTTTCTACCGTGATCTTACCGTCATGCGCTTCTATTATATTGTGGACTATGGAAAGTCCGAGACCTGTTCCCGTTGTCTTTGTCGTAAAATACGGATCAAAAACATGAGGAAGGTCCTTTTCACCGATACCCGAACCTGTATCCGAAACTTTTATGATTGCCCCGCCCTCTCCCCGGGAAAACTCAACAGTAAGTCTGCCGCCCTTTCCCATCGCTTCAATGGCATTAAGATAGAGGTTCAAAAGTACCTGGCTGATCCTGTCCCCGTCTATTGGAATTTCAAGCTCCTCCGTTGTGAACGAGGTATTTATCTCAATTTTCTTTTCCGAGGCATCCCTTTCCATCAGCTTAAGGGAATTTTCAATTATGGTGCGGAGTGAAACAGGCATTTTTGAAACAGAGACAGGCCTTGCCAGCTCAACCAGTTGGCTTACAACCCTGTTAAGTCTGTCCACCTCCTGTATCATGATCGCTGCGATCTGCTTATCCTCCTCTTTCTTCTGCCTTTCACTGAAATAGACGGCAAATCCCTTAATTGAGCTTAAAGGGTTTCTTATTTCATGCGCAACGCCGGCTGCCAGGCTTCCGAGGGATGCCAGGCGCTGGCTTCTTGCGACTTCCCTGCGGAGCGAGCGGACCTCACTTAAATCCTTAAAGAGAATTATATAACCGAGAAAATTGCCTGTTTCATCCTTCAGCTCGGTCGCGCTGACTTCAAGCGGCACAGCCTTCCCGTCGTTTAATAAGCATTCAATCTCAGTTTCAATGATTCCTTTCCGATCCTCTAAAGCGGAGATAATCTTCCACAAAGCTGCAGGAAGAATCTCATCCGCGCCCTTTCCCGATATGTCCGGAGATGAAAGGGCAAGAATCGACCCTGCTGTATTGTTTGATAAAGCGATCTTCTTATTTTTGTCCACCGCTATGAGGCCTATCGGCATCTTCTCTACAAGATGATCAGAAAAAGCCTTTATACGCAAAAGAGAAGCTTTTGCGCTCTTGTAGCTCTGGGCCATAAAAAGCAACGCAATACCCGCAAAACCGATAAGAAGCAGCACAATACCCATAATGACCGAGTGCTTCATATCAGCTATCCTCGCTTCTTCAACGGCCGACATATCAAGACCGACGAATATTATAAGATCTTCCTGCCTTGGATTTTTAATATCGTACTCCGGATTGAACCATCTTCTCATCACGCCCCCGCGGTGCATTCCGCTCACAGGGACAAAACTTCTGTATACTTCAAATATTTTTATATCATCAGGCATTGCAACAACCCGCCACCGCACCTCCTTTGCCCCGGAAATCCATTTTAAATTCATGCCGGTTTCATAGATTTCGCCGACATAGTCAGGATGATTGTGGGCAACAATAGTCCCTTCGGCATCCGTGACAAGAATATAGGCTATATCAGGCTGCATCGCTGTTTCGCTTAAAAGCCTCTGGAGGTGAAAGCTTCCCATGAAGTTTCCGGACATGCCTGTTCTTGTGCCTGCTTCGAATGACCTGATTAGAGCTGCGCCCTTTTCAACCAGAAGACTTGTATTTTGCAAACTGGTCCGGTGAATGCTCTGAATCGTCATGAATGCAAAAATAGGAAACAGCACCATGACCGAGCCTATGAACACCCAAGGAGGAACTCCTGCCCAGAATTTGCTGTTGATAAATTTTTTAAACATGTCTCTTTAATAAAGCAAATATAGTGCCATAAAAAAGAATTGATATTATATGAATTAATTTATATAAATTAGCTAGCTACTGGCTGGAATTGATGTGCTTGCATACTTTATATCCATTTTCCCAATTTGTTTCTCATGATGGATACTTAATATCCATAAACTTTTCTTTTAAAGCAAGAACCAATTTATTTAACCTTGTTCGATTGAGAAGGGCTGATAAAGAAAGATTTTGAAGATACCCACAGCAAGCTACAGGGAGTCTTCGACCGTAAAGACTTTTTATTATGATTTTCAATACCCCGTCGGCTTGCGGCGGGGTTAAAAGCGGTGATATATACCGCAATTATGGAATTAGGAAAAACGTCTCATAGCGTATACAAAATTCGATATCATATGGTAGCAGCAGTCAAATATCGAAAAGCACTGCTGAACAATGAAGTTGAAAACTGTATCAAGGAGATCCTTAAGGGGATATCCGAGAGATACGAAATA
>Ga0105099_10002124_pt1 | contig 11945 bp, 11 predicted proteins | sample PPLLak3cmMay2015_2_FD_79138 | JGI IMG/M metagenome (GOLD analysis project Ga0105099, IMG submission 79138) | Freshwater sediment microbial communities from Prairie Pothole Lake near Jamestown, North Dakota, USA - PPLs Lake P8 Core (1) Depth... | ecosystem: Environmental > Aquatic > Freshwater >...
AATTACTGGCCAAAATCGCCGGCCGGCTGCTCCTACTTTATCTGATCTTGAAAATCGCCGACACCTTGGCCTGGGCCTATGGGATCGTGCCCGATGCCGGGCTGCGGGTTAAAGATTTTTTCAAGGAAGGCCCTTACGGCTCCTGGTTGCTTATAGTCGAAGTGGGTCTTTGCGGTCTGCTGCCGGCTTTGATTCTTTTAAAAGCCAAGTGGCGCGAAAACAACAGCCTCCTGATGGCCGCCTGCTTGCTGAACTGCACCGGGATCGTCTTGAACCGCTTTATTTTTATCATCGTGAGCTTGGCCGTGCCGGCCATGCCTTTTGACCGTTTCTGGAGCTATTGGCCCAGCTGGCAGGAATGGGGTATCGCCCTGGCCGTCATCGGTTATGGCGTTCTGGTTTTTTCCGTTTCGTACCGCTATTTACCGATCTTCCCGAAAGAGAAGGAGTTGAATGAAAACCGTCAGTAACGCGCCGGGCTTAAGATTTTACGATTCACGATTCAAAAAGAATAAAAGGTTATTACTAAGGAAGACGGAAGCCAGGAGTCATAAGATAGAATAAAAAATTTCAAAAGGTTTATAACCATACTCGATCAATTCTTCAAATCTTATTTTCAGTTTCTCTATTCTGTCTTCTGAATTCTGTCTTCTGACAACCTTAGCAGTTACAGGTTGCAGAACCTAAAATGCTGAACTGAATAAAAAAAATGAAAGGAACAACCATGACCCCTTTTTCTTTTGAATGGCAATGGAATGCGGGTTATTTCATTTTCATGGGACTCTTATACCTGGCTCTGACCATCATCGGCATGGGTTTGCTTTTCGCTTTTCTACGCTCCTGGCTGGATGTCACCAAGGAAGAGCAAACAAATCAATACCTGCAGGACTAACAGCTTCATCATCCGGGTCCTAGTCGAAGGCCTTGCCCCGGCTTTTCCGGGCAATTATACTCAAAACTGCAAAACGTAAATATCGAACAACTCAAGAGTAACGGGGTCTAAAATCCGGTACTCTATCGGAATATTGAATATCGAAGCAAAAAGCGAAAACACATGAGAGCTGTTATCATTACTTCGATATTCGTTATTCGGTGTTCGATATTCGATATTCAGGTTGTTAGCTGGAACTTGCACGGTCATTTAAAATTTATCCGCAAAAAATTGTCGATATCTTGCAGAAAAGCACTTAGATCCAAACGACCGTATCCCTCTTCCAATGCTCATTGTCCGGGTCGATATGATCCAAATTATAATGCAGCCCGCGGCTTTCCTTGCGTAAGGAAGCGCAAGCAATAATCAGCTCGGCCGTCAAAGCCAGATTGCGGAGTTCCAGTAAATCGCGGGTAATGATGAAATCCCAATAATACTCCTTGATCTCTTCCTGGATAAGCGCCACCCTGGTTTTCGCCCGTTCCAGACGTTTATTGGTGCGCACAATGCCCACGTAGTTCCACATAAAGCGCCGGATTTCGTCCCAATTATGCGAAACCACCACGGATTCTTCGCTATCGGTCGCGCTGCCTGCGTCCCAGACCGGAGCTTTGGGAATCGACATTTTCAGGTTCCGGTTCAAGTAGGCGCCGGCATGCCCGGCGGCCCGTTTGGCGAATACCAAGGCTTCCAATAAGGAATTGCTGGCCAGCCGATTGGCGCCGTGCAGGCCGGTACAGGCCACTTCGCCGATGGCATAGAGATGATCGATATTGGTTTGGCCCTGTTCATCGGTCAGAAGCCCGCCGCACATGTAATGCGCCGCTGGAACAACCGGAATCGGATCTTGGGTAATATCGATTTGAAATTTCAAACAGGTTTCATAAATATGGGGAAAATGTTGCCGGATAAAATCAGCCGGCCGGTGGCTGATATCCAGAAAAACGCACTCATCGCCGCTCTTTTTCAACTCCAAGTCTATGGAACGCGCCACAATATCGCGAAAAGCCAGATCTTTAAGGGGGTGATATTTTTCCATAAAGGGCACCCCTTTTTGATCGATGAGAATCCCGCCTTCCCCGCGCAGGGCTTCGGAAATCAAAAAATTCTTGGCATCCCGATGATAAAGACAGGTCGGGTGAAATTGAACAAACTCCATATTCGCAACCTTGACTCCGGCCCGATACCCCATGGCGACCCCGTCACCGGAGGCAATATCCGGATTACTGGTGTAGAGATACACTTTGCCCGCGCCGCCGGTGGCCAGCACGGTGATGCGGGCCGAAAAGGTGAGCACTTCTTGTTGTTTCACGTCCAATACATACGCGCCCCAGCAGGTTTCGCGGCTTTCCGAAGTCACAATGCCGCGTTTGATCATCTTGGAACGGGTGATCAAATCAATGGCCATGTGATCTTCATAAACCGTGATCTTATTATTCTTATAAATGTTTTGCAGCAAAGTTTCTTCGACTTCCCGGCCGGTATGATCGCCGGTATGGACGATCCGCCGCCGGCTGTGCCCCCCTTCCCGGCCCAGATCCAGGTTCCCGTGATTATTTTGTTGGCGGGAAAAATGGACCCCCCGGTCAATTAATTCTTGGATCCTATCCGGCCCGTCCTGAATGACCATGGTCACGATCTCGGGATTGCAAAGCCCGGCTCCGGATTCAAGCGTGTCCTGCACGTGCAATTCAAACCGATCCTCTTTATCGAAAACCGAGGCAATCCCGCCTTGGGCATAGTTGGTGGAGGTTTCCATAACCTCTTTTTTTGTGACGATAGCCACGGTGCCGCTTTCCGCCGCTCTTAAAGCGAAACTCAAACCCGCTATTCCGCTGCCGATGACGAGATAATCGGTTTCAATCTCCATGATGATGCCTCGCATTTATGTTTTCGGTACTATTCTTCAACCGCCAAAATGTCCTTATGCCGAATGGCGCCGATCAACTTGCCGGCATTATCGACCATCGGCAGAGACTGAAAATCATATTTGGCAAATTCGCGGGCCGCGTCCGCGGTTGTATCATCCGGCGTCAAAGCCACGATCTGTTCGGTCATCAGGTTGCTCAGGGTTTCCTCGGGGCCGGCTTGGATCACTTCGCGGATATCGATGACTCCTTTAAGATTCCCATCGGGCGTGGTTACATAGACATACATGACGATGTCATACCGTTGTGATTTGTCGCGAAATTTCGTCAGCACATCATTGACGGTGGCGGTTTCGGGCAAGGCCAAATATTTGTTGGTCGCGATGGAAGTCAATCGGATTTCATGCTGGCTTAGGAGTTCGTTGACTTTGGCGCCGACCTCCGGGGACAAGGAGCCTTTCAGGGCTTCGGCTTCATGACGCGGCAGAATTTCCAGGATATCGGCGATCTGGGCCGGAGACATGGCATTCAGCAATTCGATAATTCTTTCCCGGCGCACCGTGGCCACCAGCTGACGTTGGACGCGAGGCTCGGTTTCTTCGAGGGTATCGGCCGCGGTTTCGGTATCCAGGGAGTTGAACACGGACATGCGCTCTTCACCGCTTAACTCCTCCAGAATATCGGCCAAGTCGGCCGGGTGAATATCGCCGATTTTGTCCCAGGATACATTCAGTTTGACATCGCCCTTGAATCGGCTGATGTCCGAGGGTAGGGCCTGCACATACCGCCAATGCAACAACTCCAGCTCCTTATTGCCGTTGTGGAACATGCGGGTCAGCCAACCCAAATTCAGCCGCCGCAGCATACCGACCTTGCTCACATCCACGTGCACCACAAACATGCGGCCTTCGGTGTGCAACAGGTGAATGTCGTAAACAACTTCCACCTCATATTCATCCGTATCGATAATGCGTTTGTCCAGGATCATATCCTTAATCAGGATCCGTTCCGGTTCATTCTTGAATTCCTTAAGCCGAATTTCCTGGGGGATGTCGACTAGGGTCCGGCGTTTGTCCAGGGATCGAACATATTGGAAAGGAATAGTCAGAGCCGGACGGCCGAAAGAACGAGTCACGATCAGATTGATGACTTCCGGATAAAGGCCGCCCAGTTTGATCTCGAGATCCTTGAGACGTCCGATTACGGTCTTGGGTTGCTGGATCACCTTGTCGTCCAGGAGTTCACTGATGAAAAAAAATTCATTGGGCGCCTGGTTTTTTTCTCTATCGTTCATGATCTCATGATCCTTTCAATGAGTTTATGAATTTGAGGACCAGAATCCCCAGCAGGAAAAACAAATAGAGCTTCAAGAAAATCAGCGCAAAACGGACGCTTCTCGTCGTCTGGATGCGCGGTTTGGCATATCGTTGGTTGATCTCATAGATTTTTTTAAAGCGGTGTTTTAAAAATTCACGCATAGCCGTCTCCGTTTTGCCTCCGTTAACTGAAAAGATTGGGGAACAGGACACTCACGGCATACAGAGTGGACAGGACAATAATGACGCTTACGATCGTTACGCTGATGATGTTTTGGAAAAGAGTGTTGGTGTATTTACCCATCAGTTCTTTGTCGTTTAAAAGCAGGGTTAAAAAGACCAGAATGGCGGAGAGCAAGGTCACGGCAATCACCTGGACAAACAGGGTGATCTCCACCAGGGGCGCGCCCGGAATCAGGACCACGGCGCCGGCGGTGATGACGGCGATAAAATAGCTGCCGTAAAACCAAGGCGCTTCGCGGATCTTATTGTTGAGCGAGTGGGCCCAGCCGAAGACTTCCCCAAAGGCCCAGGACCCGGCCAGGGAAATACAGATGGCGCCCAGAAACCCGGCGTCAAAAAGGCCGATAGCTAAAAAAGTCCCGAGATATTTATTGATGCCCATCATAGCGACGGAAGCTTGTTCCGCGCTTTGGATCGGTATGCCCTTCAGCATGGTGGCGGTCAGGATAATGACAAAAGCAGCCACCAATACGGTGAACATGGAGCCCACCAAAGTGTCCACCTTGCCGAAAGGAATGTCTTTCTCATCCATGCCCTTGTCGACCACGGCGCTTTGCTGAAAGAAAATCATCCAGGGCGCAATGGTGGTGCCGATATTGGCCATCAGAAAGAAAAAGATATTGCCGTTGAATCCGCCTGGAAAACCGGGGACAAGTGCTCCGCGCATGACTTCGGAAACCGGTGGCTGCACAATAAAAGCGCAGGGAATATAAATCAGGTTAAGCCCGCAAAAAAGCAGGGCGACTTTTTCCCAGGTCCAATAACGACCTTGCAGAACCATGATCCCCATGACAATGGAAACCACCATAACCGTAATATAGGGCGGTATGTGAAAAATACTCAAGGCAGCGGTCATGCCGATAAATTCGGTGATCAGAGTCAACCAGTTCACCAGCACAAGATCGAGCAGAGAAAACCAACCCCAAAAATTACCGAAGGATTCGAAAATCGCTTCAGCATGCCCGCGCTTGGTCACGGCGCCCAGGCGCACGGTCATCTCCTGGACATAATAAGCAGCCGGGCCCAACAGAATCAGGAACCAAAGCAGGCCGTAACCGTAACGCGAGCCGGTCACCGCATAAGTCGTGATGCCGCCGGCGTCATTGTCGGCCACCATCACGATAATGCCCGGCCCGGAAATAGCCAGAAAGATGGCAATCCATTTAGCCATACGCCGGTAATGATAATAAAGCTTGGGAATGAATCCAATGCTGCGCCGCCGGGTATGGGCGGCCAATACCTGGGCTTTAACTTGCTCCTGCATGAATAGGCCTCGTCAATAGACTGATATGGGTTTGTAATATACAGGCGTTCATGCAACTGTCAATCAAAAGGTTTTTTGATCCTTAAAAACATTGGATCAAAAATGCTTCACCATTCACTGGCGAGTCGTTTTTGAACGTCATTCCATTTGGATTTCAGGTTTTTGATGGTGTCCATGGCGATAATTCTCTTTAAAATTGGCGATCAGCACAAAAGACCCGATATCTTCCCGGCGGCTGACACAGGCAAGACGAAAGCAAAAAAAAGCGACCCGGTTAAAAACCCGGGTCGCTTTTAAAAACAGAATAGGATTAATTACTTTTTGCTGACGTTTACTGCGGAAAGCCCTTTGGGGCCTTTTTCAACGTCAAAACTCACATGATCACCTTCAGCTAAAGATCTGAATCCATTGCTGCTGATGGCGGAATGATGAACAAACACATCATTACCGTCTTCACACTGGATAAACCCAAAACCTTTGCGATCATTAAACCATTTTACGGTACCTTCGGACATAATGACAACCTCCTTTCCACATGTTGATAGGGTTACAAACTTGAGGCTGTCACTACGAAGCATACAACAACCTTAAAGAATGCAACTTTCCGCAAAATAAGCGGAATTTTTATTGCAAACAAATATAGCTGATTTCAGGAAAATGTCAAATAAATATTGATGATTGCCGATCGTAAAAAATGAACATACTCAAAGTATAAATAACTTAAATTAAAATAAAAAATTTAAAATAATTCAATATTAACATAATGTATTACAATAATGATTGCTTTTCCGTATTTTTTTTAGGGCAAATCAAGCGACATAGATGACAATTTTCATTGCATGGCTCAATATGCACATCGATCTCGACCCCTTTAGCAAAAAGATCGCGAATATCGGTCTCAATATGGCGGATGATCAGATGGGCTGCGGATACCGGCAGAACCGCCGGGACCCCCAAGGTAAGGCGAACACGATGCAAATCCCCGACCGAAGTCACATCAAGCTGGTGAATACCGGTAAAATAACTTTGGTGTTCGCCGACCAGGTTGTGGATCCGTTCCACGTCATCATCGTGAATAGCCTTTTGCCAACCATCGCCGGGGTGCAGAGATAGCGTAATCTCTTTCACTGCCGGAAGGCAGATCCCTAATTTTTTTTCAAGCTCCACGGTTAAAGCGCGGCTCTCCGCCAAAGTAACCTTGGGATCCAGATGTAGATCCGCCTCAACTCTTAAATCTCCCCTGAAACGCGCCACCCGAATACGATGAATCCCGCTGATCCGGGTTTCTTTCAGCAACACTTCTTGCAGGCATTTCACTTCCGCGGACGAATCCGGAAGAATCTCGATATTATGTGACGGCTCTACATGCACCAAAACTTTTGCGCCGGGCATGGAAGTTTCTATTTGATCTTTCAGCTCATGACTGACGGCATGTCCGGTTTCCAGTGAAACACCCGGCCGGCAACCCATGTGCAGATCCACATACAGTGATCCGCCGGCCCGGCGGGTGCGGAGCTTGTGAAAATCCAAACCCCGCGAATCGAAGTCGGCCATGATACGGTTCATGTTTGCGATTTCATCGGGAGAAGCGGAGGAATCCAGCAAAGGATGAAAGCTTTTTTGGGTGATCCGATAAGCGGCCGACATAATCAATAAAGCAACCCCCATGGCAATGGCGGGATCCAACCACGATAGCTGGACACCCCAAAACCGTTCGCCGATGCTAATCGCAAAAAGACCGATAAAAACACCAATGGAAGTATACACATCGGTATAAAGATGGGTGGCATCCGCTTCCAGGGCTACGGAACGGTTTTTGATGGCGGACTTTTTCAGCAAAGTAGCCACAAGGATATTAAGCCCGGCCGAGACAAGCATGACGATCGAGCCCGATTCCAGATGTTTCAGGTTCGATCCATGCAAGAGTTTAACGATCGATTCATAGATGATCCAAACAGCAGCGACAAAAACCAACAGGCCCTCGATCACGCCGGAGATATTTTCTATTTTTTCATGTCCATAGGGATGCGTGGGGTCCGGCGGCTTATCCGAGACATGCACGGAAAAAGTGGCGATCAGGGCGGCCAAAAGATCAATGGCGGAATGGATGGCTTCGGATAAAACACTGACCGAGCCCGTCAGTATTCCGGTTGCGATTTTAATCAGGGTTAAAAAAGCATTACTGGCTACGGAAAGCCAGGCCACTCTTTTCTTATTATCAATAAAGCTCATTGTTTCGACAGGTCTCTTTCAGAAAACAAAAAAACCGCTTTTTCAATCAATGCGGAAGATCCGCTTTTATTATTCCATTACCGGTATTATCCGCGTTTGCCGAACTGATTTGCTTCCAGGTGCGGCCGTCATATTCATACAAACCATATCGGTCTCCCGCATCGACGACCAGTTTGTCGTCATAGACGCATAAATATTCCGCATCGGTCAGGACCAGTGTGGTCCAGCTTAGGCCGTTGTAGAATTGAACGCCTGCCGCGCCGAAATCGACCACCAGACCTTCTCGGAAAGCCACAAAGGCATTGCCGGTGTTGTCGGGGTTTACCGGACTGATTTGCTTCCAGGCTTTGCCGTCATATTCATAGAGGCCGTAGGAACCGGCATCCACCACCAGCTTGTCGCCGTAAGCGGCCAGACATTCCGCATCCACATCCGCCAGTTTGATCCAGGTCGCTCCGCTGTAATAGCGCAAACCATTGGTCCCGAAATCCACGACCACACCATCCCGGTAGGCGACAAACGTGTTGCCGGTGTTATCCGCATCCAGGGGACTGATTTGTCTCCACTCCTTACCGTCATATTCCCAAAGGCCGTACGGCGCGCCGGTATCCGCCACCAGTTTATCTTGATAGATCCCGAGACACTCGACATCCCGGTCGGTAAATTTACTCCAGGCGGTCCCGTTGTAGGCATAGAGACCACGGGCGCCGAAATCCACGACCAGGGTATTCCGAAAAGCGACCAGGGGGTTGCCGGTGTTATCCGCATCCCATTGACTGATCTGTTTCCAAGTCTGATCGGCATATTCCTGCAGGCCGTGTTCGCAGCCGGCATCCGCCACTAATGTATGGTTGTAAAAAAACACATGCTCGACATTGGTTTGCGCCAGCCGGGTCCAGCGGCTGCCGTCATAATGATAAAGGCCCTGGGTTCCGAAATCCACGATCAACGCGCTCATGAAAGCCGGATGTTCAATCGTGCTCAAATCCCAACCATTGATTTGATTGTTATCGTTCCAATCTTCTTTGATCAGGGCCGAGCCGGGCGCCAGATAAAGGATATCCAGATCACGCCCTCCGGCTGCACTTCTTTGGACCACCAGACAATTCGCATAAAAGCGCAAGCCGATGCTGAGCAAGGGTCCGTTCGCGCCGACGGCTTTCACGCTGCTGAATTCATTCGCGGTTTGTCTGAATTCCTGGCCTTTGACCGGATGATGCGGCATCCAGAGCACAGCATCTTTGATGCCAAAAAAAGTCGTTTTATCCTCATACCCGGCATACACCTGCAATAACCACACAACCCCGGCAATATCTTCGGCCAGCCAAATCTGATAATACTCCGGGTCCGTTTCCGGGTCCGGATCGTTACCGGAACCCCGGATGGTGATCCGCAGGCAGTTGACGCCGTCTATAGGTTCGATCGTTTCGGCGTATTGGTAACGACTGAAACCTTTAAAGGCGCCGGTTCCGCTGTAAATATATTTTTTACCGGCCTGATAAGGAGCATAAGGATTGGTCAATTTCCCGGACAGGATGTTGAATTCCAGGATCTTGACATTGGGATCTTTTTCTCCTTTATCCACTTTTCCATTATGGTTGCCGTCCTCTTGGCCGTCGTTGAGCCCATCGTCATCCGAATCGGCATCCAGCGGATGGGTGTGGGTGGCGGGATCCAGGTCGGGTTGGAAAATCGCCAAATCGGTGTCCGGAACTACATCTTGAAGGGTCAAACCGGTTTCGGTTCCATCTTGAATTCCGTCTCCATCCGTGTCGCAGTTGCAAGGATCGGTTTCATCGGCATCCACCCTGCCGTTATGATTCTGATCTTCCATTCCATCCGGAATCCCATCGGCATCCGTATCCGCATCCCGGGAATGAGTGCAACCTGCAGCTTCCAGATCATCGGTCAGAGCGTCTTGATCGGTGTCAAGCAACGAGGCAGCGGCCGCGATTGGTAACCCTTGGTTATCCGCAACCCGGTCCTGATCGACAGGCAGGGGTGCGGCAAAAAAAATAGATTGGGTCGAGGAAATGGGCCGGCTTTTTCCACCTGGATAGATTGGAGCTTCTTTCGGGATTGGGCGCGAGTCGGACGGAAGGCCCTGATTCGGGGCAACGGAGTTGACATTCTGTGGAATTCGAATAATGGCCCCGGGACGAATCAGATCCAGATTGGCGAGCGCGGGGTTCAATCGTTTCAAAGTCGCGATCAGGGTCGGCAAATGTTCGGTTTTCAGCAAGCCCCGTTTTTTGAGCAAGCGCCAAAGTTGGTCTCCTTTTTGAATCTTATAGTCCTCGACCGGAATTTTTGCTGCATCCATGATGCGGGTTTGATTTTTTTTCTTGGGGAGTTTGCCGGAAACGGACGCAATGAGGGTAGCCGGAGCATTCGTCCGTTTCAGTACTGCATGCGCCTGAGTACTGCTTTGCGCCCAAGGAATGGGCTTGCGGATAAGTTCGTCCCGGGTATCGATCGCAATCCAGAGCCAGGTTTTAGGGATCGCGACCTTTGAGTCCATATCGGCCGAAACGATCGATAAATAAGGGTTGGCCAGGATGCAAAGCAAAAAGAGAAGTTTTCGCATGCACAGCAGCTTGTTGAAACAGTTGAAATCGATGCCGGCTTTTTTAACAATAAAAAGTTTACCCATAGACGTCTCCGCTCCGGATCCTATCTCATGAAGAGATCTTAATACGATTAGGCGACACAAAAAAACAATTCCGCCAAGTCAGGCTCAACAACTGCACGGGGCCCTCATTCAGCAAGCATATTTTTAGGCGCTTAGCTCAATCATATCGGTAAAAAGTTATCGATACGAGAAAAGTTAATAAACAACCGGCCCTTATCATATGGATTTATTCCGGCGCTTTTCGCGGGAACTCCTGTTCCAGTCGGCCGGAATTCATGTTTTATTGATCCTGGGTTTTCAGGATCAATAAAACATTTAGGATTTCAAGCCGTCTGACATCTGGAGTTTCGGGTCGCCTTTCTGTAAAACCTCGTAACGGATGATCATAGCCGGATCGGCGTCCTCTATCCGGGAAGGGCTGATAATCCCACGCCCCTTGAGCGGGTATTTGTCCTGTTTGACCAAGATCTCGTTTTCACCATCAGCCTGGATAAAGGTGCCGTTACGACTGTGATCAATGAGCATGAAGTTGTCGTGCAGATAGATAATCACGGCATGGGTCCGGGAAACGATCTCATCATCATATACAAAAGTATTTTGAGGTTTACGGCCGAGGCTGACACTCGAATGGATTTTGTTGACCATAACGCTCTGGTCGCGAAAATTCAATCTGAGTTCGGATTGCAGGATCCCGGAGACCGTAAGCGTGAGGGTTTCGGAACAAAACCGGCAGCGAAAAAATGGGGATAAAGCCGCCGGATCTGCATCATCCAGTTCGTTTCTGGCGCCGCACTCTTCGCAAAAAATGATCATAATACATAACCTTTTTAAAAATGAATCCTTCTTTAATGTTACCCGATTATTAGCCCGAGCAAAACGGGCGAAAAGGCTTATACCTGTTTCTTGATTCTGGATTATAACCGGTAATGATCGTTAAGGTGTTATATTTTCAGAGAAAGGGATGCTTTTATTTTTAACCGCAATATAATGTAAATAATCCTTTCTAAAACATGGCAATATATGCAATATTTACCAATTCGTCAAGTTAAGAATCGCGATACAAATGAACCGGCGATGTTCGGACTTTTAAAAGTTGGTTCTCAACAAAAAAAGACCATCAAACCGCAAATCTGGATTAAAATGAGCAGGGAAAGACAAAAACATCGCGAAAAAGGGTTTAGTGACCCAGCGGAGAGTGCAAAAGGGATAAAAAGAGAAAAGGATAAAGCGCGGGCGCTCAGGCAAACCGGCTGGTGGATGCGGAAAACTCAAGAAGGGGTCTGCCATTACTGCCGGCGTCAGGTCGGCCGAGACCATTTGACCATGGACCATGTCGTGCCGCTTAGCCGGGGTGGTCAGAGCAAGCGCGGTAATATTGTTGCGGCTTGCAAGGAATGCAATAATAAAAAAAAATACCTATTGCCGATTGAATGGGATGAATATGTGCGGACTTTGCAAC
>Ga0105099_10002125_pt1 | contig 11942 bp, 16 predicted proteins | sample PPLLak3cmMay2015_2_FD_79138 | JGI IMG/M metagenome (GOLD analysis project Ga0105099, IMG submission 79138) | Freshwater sediment microbial communities from Prairie Pothole Lake near Jamestown, North Dakota, USA - PPLs Lake P8 Core (1) Depth... | ecosystem: Environmental > Aquatic > Freshwater >...
GACTGCTCAGGACTGAGCGGAGACTGCACAGGATTAAGGGGAGACTGCTCAGGACTGAAAGGGGACTGCTCAGGACTGAGCGGAGACTGCACAGGATTGAGCGGAGACTGCTCAGGACTGAAAGGGTACTGCACAGGACTGAGCGGAGACTGCTCAGGATTGAGCGGAGACTGCTCAGGATTGAAAGGGTACTGCTCAGGACTGAGCGGAGACTGCTCAGGATTGAGCGGAGACTGCTCAGGATTGAAAGGGTACTGCTCAGGACTGAGGGGAGACTGCTCAGGATTGAGGGGGGATTTATACACTTGTGAAATATCCGAAGAAGATAGAAAAAGAGGAATAGATATTCAAGAATTAGTTTTAGATTAATAAAAATGACTGGAGAATATAACAATGCCTATTACTAAAAGATTACTAGAATTTCAAAAAGCGCATATTCGAATATTAAAAAATAAGAAAAATCCTCATTTTAAATCCACATATGCGGACATCAATACAGTCTTAGACGCAGTTCTTCCAGTTCTTAACGAATTTAACGTTTTAGTCAAACAAAAGGTTGTATATTTGCCAGATTATACCGGTAAACCTTATTTGCAAACCCAATTGATCGATTGCACGGATGACACAATAGAAGAATCGGTTATTGAATTGATACTCGTTAGAAATGATGAGCAAGCGTTAGGAAGCGCGATAACCTATAATCGGCGCTATGCTCTTGTTACGATGTTAAACCTTGAACAAGAGGACGATGACGGGAATAAGGCTTCATATACTTCCCCTCAGCAAATAAAAGAAAAACTTTATAACGATTTGAAAATATTAGGAGAAAAAAAAGATTTGTCATTAATCGAAAAAAGATTAGATTCGATGACTGAACCAGAGCGAAAAATAGTCAGTAAAGAAAAGGCCCTAGAATATTATCGTAAAAAGTTAGAGGTTAAATAATATGCAGGAAAATGAAGAGGTTATGTATAAAGTAAGCGATATACAGCTCTCCACATCGAAGGCAGGAAATAAAATGCTAGTCGTTAAATTAATCTTAGATCCTTCAAACTTAAAATTTAACTGTACTGTTTACATCGCCCTCATCAAGAAGATGGAAAAGTTTTTAGAAGATTTTAAAGAATCAATCGGAATGAAAAACCTAAATGCACAAAATATGTCTCAAGCAATAGGATTAAATGGTCATTGTTCTGTATGTCAGAAAGGTGGATTTAACGGTAAAAAATACTGGTCGGTCAAAAGTTTTGTAACCAATCCGCAACTGCCTCTTCAAATAGAAAAAGAAGAATATATCGATAACGATATTCCATTTTAAAAATGTTCCACGTGGAACATAGGAAAGCGTATGAGTTTTTTTAACCAAGTAGAAATTACAGAAGCAACCGAAGCAGATTTTGAAGACACAATAGAAAGAGCTATTTATGAACATTGAAAATTTACCTCGCGTGACTTCTGTCATATCAATCTTAGATAAACCAGGATTAAGCCAGTGGGCAAATCAATTAGGATTATCCGGTATAAATGTAAATACTGAATTGAATCGGACTGCAAACATAGGTACAGCAGTACACCAACTGATACAACATTATTTACTCACGAGAGACAAAGAAATTTTTATTAAAGAAATATTGGAAAAATTTAATGCGTCAGATGGTTCTGATATTCTGTTTGCATTTGAAAAATTTGTTAAGTGGTCTACCAATCATAGCTTTACAGACATCGAAGTGGAAAAGTCATTACATTCAAAACAATATAGGGGAACGATTGATATATTAAGCAATTTTGACAATAAGCTTACATTAATTGATATAAAAACATCAAAAAAGATCTATATTTCGCATGAAATTCAAGTTGCCGCCTATTGCGTTCTTCTATGTAAAAATAATATATATCCGCAAGAAGTAGGTATTTTAAGAGTTGGGATTAATGATGATCAAATAGAGTATAAAATAATAGATGATGAAAGATTATATGATTTATTCGTAATATTTCAGAGTTGTTTGAAAATATATAACATGAGTAAAAAGCTAAAATAGGTAATTTTATATAAGAGGAGAAAATTATGTACAATGATAAACCTGTTTCTACTGAGATTCTCGAAACTGAAGAAACCACAGAAAGAGCTTGGTGGATTTCTTGGGAAAAGAGAATGAGAAAATTAGTAGAAAATCCCGAAGTTACAACCGAACAAGTATATAATTCGATCCCTTTTGGAGATTAATGTATGTCATTTATAGAAAAGTCAACTATTCAATTCACTCAAACAATGGAAAGAAAATTGTATGATTCATTTATGACTCATGCTGATCACATATTAAATCATAAGCCAAATCTTGAAAATGTTGTTTATTATCAACAAAAGATGCAACGCATGCTTGATTCTTTTAGTACGAGATTATTTGAAAAGCAAAATATTAAAAAATCAGAGTTTATTATGTATCATAGCATGGTGCAATTTATGAGAATGGTTGATATTAGGATCAAAGTACTTGAAGACGTTCAAGAATATGGACTTGAAGACACTCACGAATACGGTTTCGATTTAGACTTACTGGGGAGAAATATATGATAAATACGGTATTATTTAATCGAGTCTGTAAAAATATCTATAATCAAATATTTTTGGCTAATGTTAATGGAGAGCATTTCTATACGATGAGCATGACCGATTATAGGCGAAATTATCATTACGTAGATTTTACGGATTTTTCAGAGGTGCCAACCAATTTAGAAGAATTTGTATATTATTTTATCGTGGATAACCCTGATTTTTCAGTTGAAGCGCCGTCTGAAATTGATCTTTTGGCGGTATTAGATAATTTTGATTTATCAAGCGAAGAAAGATCATCATTTAAAAAAGCAATAAAAAAAGCTTATCGATACAGAAAATTTAAAAAGTACACCACTCCATTAACTTGTTTTTGTTTTGAACAAATGAATCTATTAAAAACAAAAATAGAAAGAAAAATAACAGATATGAGGGACAGTCTTCCAAGACAATATGATGACTATATGAGAAAAATCGTACATGATAGTGAATATTTCGAAAAATTCGTGCAGTACACCAGCGAGATATCAGCCATAGACGAAAGAAAACGCTTGTTAACCGTTTATAAAGAACAAACTGAAGATTCAGCCAAAAGGTATTATTTCTCAAGCAGGCCATCCGTTAAGCCTAATCCATATTTATTCGTAGAAAGACCTTTGAAAGAAAAAGTTAAAGTTCAATCTGCTTGGAAAAGAACATTTAAGTTTATGGCAGACTGTTTAATATTTTGCACTGTGATCGGCGCTGCATTACAAGTTACAAATAAAGTAATCAATAATAAATTTTCTTTATTCAACAAGGAAAAATTCTCATTAGAAGATCATTCGGTACAGGCAAAATTAAACTATCATACGATGCAATATACTAACACGATGAGGAAGTTCTTTTAGATATGTTTAAAATAGAATTTGGAACGCTTTTGCCTAAACGACTTAAAAATACTGCTGAAATGAATCTTGCTGATTTCGAAGATTTTATGGATATATCTGATTCAGACGAAGAGACTATTATTGGAGCAGAAGCAGACGCAGAAGATATCAAGGCAGAAAATGAAAAGATACCTAGAGGCTTTGGGATATAACTAGAATAATTTGAGTATATTTATCAAAGACTTATCAAAAAATATTCCTAGAAGTATCCCAACAATACCGACGATATAAATTTTATATCGTACGCTATAGGCAACTTCTTTTGTTTCTTTGAGTCTAATTTTTTGTTCTTCCATTTCTTTTTCAATATAATCTAGACGTGCTTCAACTCTGTTCAAAACTTTTTCTAGCCCGTTGATTTTATCATTGAGATTATTTATTAAATCCATGATTAAATTAGTGTTTTGATTATATTTTATTAGTTGATCATTAACGGAGGGGAGAATACTTTTTACTTCATTCACTATTTTTACCAATTCCTCATCGCTCATTTTACCAAAACCCTCTTTCATTTTGTTAACCCCTTCATCTTATCAAAACTTCTTACTCCTGCTAATCCTAATAATCCAAATATCAACGCATATAATTCAGACGAGTTTAGCTCAGGGAAAATATATCCTTTACGACTCAAAAAAGAAGAAAGAATAGGCCTAATCAAATAATCGTATATAAAAGCCAATGTACAACACCACGCTAAAGCAGGACGCCAGCCGCTTTTGAATAAACTAGGGCTCTGCGCTTCTATTTGATTGATTTTTGCTTGCTCAATCAAGATATTATTTTCAAATTCTGAGAGTTTTAATTCACCCGCTTGTTGAAGTTCTAGGAGCTTGAGTTTTGCTTCATCAGCTTGTTGCCTATTGGGTATAACCTTGTCAATTATTTTTATGCCAGCCCCAATAAGATCAAACATTTTATGCCCTATAAAAGCTTTCCAGTCTTGAAAATGATACTTAATTCCCTTGCGCGATTCGGAACTTGTTCAGCCCATTTACTGTTCAACATTTCTTCCGCTGCTTTTTCGTATTCTCCCTCTTCAATCAATTTAATCATCGACTTAAACTTTAAAAAACCAGTAAAACCTAAATTGTAAACCATATCAATCAAGACCGCTTGACGAATATGGTCTAATGCATAAAAATTTTTAATAAAATCACGAAGTTTTGGGATAATCTCATCGACAATATTAAATAAAATGTATTCAGCTTCCTTTTTATTTATCCCTCTGTCTTCAAGATTTAATCCGTAACCAATAGTCAACTTCCCAGCCGTGCATTTATACGGATGCTGTTTAAATCCTTCATGCAATTTAATGAGATCAATTGCAATATTATTTGTCATCTTTCTCGATTTCATTTTCATCAACCTTTTTTTCGTCCTTCAAAAGGTCAATAAATTTATTCTTCATGTAAACATAAAACTCTAATAATTCGTCGTTAGTGTCTGGACGCTTTGCCGCCAAAATTATAGCTTTTAAAATCGCAGTGGCTTCGTCTTTATTAATTTCAAATTTCATATGCACCTCATTAAGTTATAAAAAGTTTATTATATATTACTTAGATCAAATCAACAATTACGGTTCATACCATAAAGCATAAAATCCAACTCGAGCGGTTACAGTATTTGACGTTTTATTTTGAATGCGTAATGTTCCACTTTCATAATAAAAGTTTATCGTGCTTGCATTGTCTTTTGTAGCTGATGTATTGGTAGATTTAAATGCTCGATTAGCCAATGGATAAATATTAGTTCCCACAACTGGGCAAATCAAATATTCATTATTTGCATTATCGTAAAAATATATTTCCCCGACAAAATCAGAGATTTTTGTATCGTAAACAGCGTCGGCATTTATTGTAAATGCTGTTAGATAATTTTCGATGAAGGTATTGTTCTTTGTATGTCTAAATATTTGATTCGTTCCGTCTAATATTCTTAGATCTTCGATTTTTACTAAATCAGCTCCAGCAGTAAGAACGGGACTCGCATAAATATCAAGCCTGGAGTTACTAAAATCCATCGAATAAGCAAATCGATCTGCGTAAATAGTATCCAAGAAATTGCTTGGAGATCCGCTTTTTGCATTCCACGATAGACGACGATTTCCTTTCAATGCAATATTGTCATAAATATCAATGTTAAAAGCCGCGTCATAACTATCTGGCTCATATCCAATCGTTATCGTATTATCTCCAACAAAATTCATGATGAAAGGTCGTTCTGTTGTCGGAGTCCCTGAAGAATCTGTTTCCATTTGAATTGAAAGCACATCAGATGATGAAATATTTTCAATACCAAAGCGCATGGTTCTATCGCTAGTTGTATTGTGAACTTCAACAAAAACCGGCGAAGACGATTTTTGATATTTAATGCCAGAGCTATCAACTACCCAATCACTCGCACCAGAAACTTGGTCGTCTACATAACCTTTCGTAACGAATTTATCATTGTCCGCAGTTCCCGTTGAAACACTACTAATTCCATTTAACAAACCAAGCTCTGATGTGGTAATTGTTGAGCTTTCAACAATCGCTCCAGAAGAGCTTATCATTACTCTATCATTGCTTAACGCCGTAGATGAATTTGTTCCCCCGTTCGCAATACTTAACGGGAATGCTGGTATCTCATCATCTACATATTTCTTCGTAACAATTTGATTATCTGAAGTAAATGTTGGCGCGCTACTATAAGAAGCTATACCACCTAAAGTAAGAGAAGTACCCGCGAAATTAGCCCCCATAACACCCGAAATGATCGGATAAGTAGAATTGTTGGCAATCACTAATAAATTTGATGAACCAGTTAAAGAATATCCAGATTGATAACCAATAAAAATACATCCGGATTCAGTAGTAAGAGAATATCCACTTTGATACCCTAGACAAACATGATTCGATCCTGAGGTGCATAATCTTAAGGTTTCATAACCCATCCCAACTAAATTCGATCCAGAAAATGGATTGGCTCGCGCTGCGTTTGAACCAAAAATAGAGTTATAACTTCCTTCATTAAAATATCCACATTGAAAACCAAAGTAGCTATTCGATGACCCTCCCCCGGCGCTATAAGCGGTTCTAGTTCCTACAAAAGTGTTATAAGCTCCAGATCCAACACCCTCCCAACCGGAAAGTGCGCCAACAAATGTATTACCAGTTCCAGAAGTTGCCCCATAACCTGATTGATAACCAATACACAAACCCTCAGAACCTGAAAAGGCATATGCTGATTGATAACCAATACCAGTTACATAGGAACCAGTCGCATTTCCTCCCGAATATGCCCCAACATATACTACATAATCACCAGTGTTAACAGTTCCAGAACCCCTACCAACAAAGACGCACGAGTTCTTAGAGTTTCCTCTAGCCGCCTGATAACCAATTGCCACACCACTGTTAATCGATGCTCCAGACAACTGCGCTTCAGGGCCAATACAAACAGAATACCCACCTCCAGTGATTGCGTCTCCAGCTCTATCGCCAATCCGAACGGAATTATTTGCACCTGTTCTCACAAATGCAACGCTTCCGAGATATAAACTAGCAGCAGAAGGTAAATACACTCCATTAGAATTTAATTTGATGGTTTGTACACCAGAACAACTCAAAGAAACAGAGCTAGCAGCGTCTAAATAAAATCCTGTATTTGTCTCACCAGTAAAATATAAGGAAGGAGTTCCAACAGCACCGTTCCCCATCCCAATCAATCCCGTAAAAGCATTGGAAGCCCTGTCCAGATAAGCCACATTACTTAAAGCCGTATTGACATTTAAGTCGGTTTTTATCATTGCCCAGTTTACTTTGTTAGTAACTAAGCCTCCTGTATCAGTTTCAAACTGCATTCCGTCAGTCATCACCAACGCTAAATTCAATTCATTAATTAGTACTGGAACATACATAAAAATGTACCTCTATTTAAAATGGAGTGATTATTCTCCGATCATTATCACAGGTTACTCTAAACTTTCCATCGACAGTAAACCGAGTTTTTATAACAGGGACAGGAGGAGTATCTTTTTTAAAATTCAGCTCATACCAGCCTATAACCTGTTGCTCTTTTATATTTTTATTCATAAAAAACCCCTACAAACTTCTATCATCTATCCAACCATCAACATTAATATAGAGAGTGATTCTCTTTGGAGCCCCAGTAGGAGTTAATGTGTAAGTAGACACTCCTATTTGTGAAGATTCATTGGTATGAATTTCTAATCTACCACTATTCATAATGGTATAGCCGTCAGAATGTATATACCCAGCTGAGAAATTATTTACTAAAGCAGGGGCACCCCCATCTTGAACTATACTGTAAAAATATCCAAGTATCTGTGCAGATACTAAGCCAGTATCTTGATAATGCGGCAAGAATGAAATTATTGCTTTCGTTACTATTCCACTAGGAGTTTTTAAATCAACCGTTTTTGTTTCATCAGTCATGTAAAATGATATTGATGTATCTGCCAGACCAGCAGAAAGTAAAAATGTATCATTCAATTGGGTAAATTCCATAATCTCTGGGCCACCCCCAGCAGTTATAATAGAACCGATTCTTCGATAATAAGTATAGCCACTATCACTTAATAAATTAGCAGCCGTTACAGATGAGTCAAAACCCGCGTCTATAGTTCCATTGGTATGCATAATCAAAAAGAAATGATAAGTGGTATCGACAGCCAAAGTTAACGAAGATGGGAAACCACCCATATTTGTACCCGCCTGCCAATTTGCGTCTATTCTTTTTACTAATGCTACAGACAGATTCATAGCTTTTGAGAGTGTGGAATCAGCGCATCGACCTATATTTATGCGAATATAATTGGCTGTATCTCCGCTATCATTTTCTATCTTTAGTCCAACAATAGAATCGGTTAACAAAATTTGACTATTGCTGATCGTAATTGTTCCATGTCCATTAGCGATCGCTATACCGTCTCCCGCTGTTAAAGCCGCTTTGGTTAAAGTATTTCCTGTGCTGTTTCCAATTAATAGCTGTCCATCGTTAAAAGTAGTGTTTCCTGTACCACCACCCGTCACAGCCAAAGGAGTCGTCGTTAAAGTAATTCCTGCTATGGATAGCGTATCGGTTCCCGTTACCGCACTAATCACACCCGTAGTTCTTTTCCAAAATCCAGAATCGGGGGACGTGTTCGTAATTGTGATTGCACCAGATCCGTTTGTAATTGATATTCCAGTTCCCGCGGTGAGATGAGCTTTAGTGAGCGTATTTCCCGTTGTATTTCCAATCAATAATTGACCGTCCGTATAGGATGTTTGTCCACTACCGCCGCTCGTTACTGCCAAAGGCGTTGTCGTTAGAGTAATTCCTGCTGCGCTAATGGTGTCTGTAGAAGTTTCAGGAGTTAATACACCAGCAGACCTGTGCCAGTATTGTGAATCTGGTAAGGTGTTGGTGATCGTGATTGATCCGTGACCATTAGTAATACTAATGCCAGCCCCCGCAGTCAATGTCCCTTTAGTAAGCGTATTTCCCGTTGTATTTCCAATCATCAATTGGCCGTCGGTATATGATGTTTGACCATTTCCGCCGCTCGTTACCGCTAACGGTGTGGTCGTTAAGGTCAAAGAAGCCATGTGGAGGGAATCTGTTGGACTCGTTGCGCTTAATACTCCAGTATTTCTTGTCCAATAACCAGAGTCAGGAGAGCTATTCGTAATCGTGATAGATCCATTACCATTAGCAATACTAATTCCAGTTCCCGCAGTTAACGTTGCCCTTCCTAATGTGTGTCCTACACTATTTCCAATCAATAATTCTCCGTCAGAATAAGTTGATGTATGACCTGTTCCACCATAACTCACAGCCAAAGGGGAGCTTGATAAAGTTAAGCTCGGTACGCTCAAGGTATCTGACGGAGTTTCCGGACTAATGACACTCCCGACTTTTGTCCAATAAGAAGCTTCATTATTGGTAATCGTGATTGATCCGTGACCATTAGTAATACTAATCCCAGATCCAGCAGTTAGCGTCCCTTTGGTTAACGTATTTCCTGTACTATTTCCAATCATCAATTGCCCGTCTGTATAGGACGTTTGACCATTTCCTCCGCTCGTTACTGCTAATGGGGTGGTCGTTAAAGTAACTTCTGGTACGCTTAACGTATCTGTTGGTGTATGAGGACTAATAACAGATCCAACCTTCGTCCAATAGCTTATTCCGCTTTCTGTATTAGTTATTGTGATCGTTCCATGACCATTCGTAATACTAATTCCGCTACCGGCTGTCAATGTTCCTTTATCTAAAGTATTTCCAGTGGTATTTCCAATCAATAATTGACCGTCGGTGTATGAGGTTTGACCCGTCCCACCATTCCCAACCGTTAATGCTGTTGTCGTTAAAGAAATGCTAGGAACGCTTAAAGTATCTGTTGGGGTATGAGGACTAATCACACTTCCAACTCTTGTCCAATAACTTGTTCCGCTCGCTGTATTTTCAATCGTAATTGAACCAGATCCGTTTGTGATGGCTATTCCAGTTCCAGCCGTTAACGTTGATTTAACTAAGGTATTTCCTGTTGTATTTCCAATTAATAGCTGACCATTGGTATAACTGGATTCTCCAGTTCCGCCGCTTGTTACTGCCAAAGCCGTTGTTGTCAAAGTAACCGATGGAACGCTTAAAGTATCTGTTGGAGTGTCAGGACTAATCACACTTCCGACCTTTGTCCAATATGTCGTTCCTGTCGCTGTATTGGTGATCGTAATTGATCCGTGACCATTGGTAATACTAATCCCAGTGCCAGCAGTTAGTGTCCCCTTATCTAAAGTATTTCCTGTGGTATTTCCAATCAATAATTGCCCATCCGTATAACTAGATTGACCACTACCTCCACTCGAAACCCCTAAAGGCGTTGTTGTTAAAGTAATTCCAGCCATGGAAAGCGTATCTGTTCCAGTTACCGCACTAATCACACCAGTACTTCTCGTCCAATATCCAAGATCAGGTGCACTATTGGTTACCGTAATTGATCCGTGCCCGTTGGTAATACTAATACCAGTGCCAGCAGTTAAACTTGCTTTGGTTAACGTATTTCCCGTGGTATTCCCAATCAATAATTGACCATCCGTATAAGATGTTTCACCCGTTCCACCATAACTGACCGATAAGGCGCTCGTAGTTAATGCAATACTCGGAACGCTTAAGGTATCAGTTGGTGTATCTGGCAAAATTACACCAGTAACACGTTTCCAATAACTTGTCGTCCCCGCTGTATTTTCAATTGTGATCGATCCAGCACCGTTGGTAATTGCTATTCCAGTTCCCGCAGTAAGATGAGCTTTGGTTAATGTGTTTCCTGTTGTATTTCCAATAAGCAATTCACCATTGGTATAGCTTGATTGACCACTACCGCCGCTCGAAACTGCTAATGGTGTTGTCGTTAAAGTGATTCCAGCGGCACTAATCGTATCTGTTGGAATATCTGGACTAATTACTGTGCCAACTTTCTGCCAATATCCGGGATCAGGAAGAGCATTCGTAATCGTAATAGATCCATGACCTTCAGTAATGCCAATACCAACCCCCCCAGTGAGATGAGCTTTGGTTAATGTGTTTCCGGTGGTATTTCCAATCAGTAATTCGCCATCGGTATAGCTTGATTGACCACTACCACCGCTCGAAACAGCCAATGGTGTTGTCGTTAAAGACAAACCAGCAATACTCATCGTATCTGTCGGAGTTTTTGGACTTAATATACCGCCGACACTAATAAATTCGGAAATATAATCATCTAAAACAGAAATCGGACATTTTTTTGTTATATTTCCCGCAGTTTGTAACGGAATATTATCAGTAGCGTCGACAGAAGCTGCTGCAATCGATATTTCATTTATAGTTATGTCAGCCATATTATTTATTCCAGATTATCCGGTCACCATCTTCCGTTTTTACATGATTCGGAAAAAGATTATTATCAACAAAATATTGTCGAGTAGGCGGTATGGGTTTCTCGCCTTTTTTAGCAAGTTCCAAATACCAACCAATAAATTGCGCCCACTGTTCAGTATTAGGCATGTTATTGCCCACCACACCAAGCCAATAAAACAATATCGGTCGTATAAGTAGCAACATCTCCATTCACCGAAGTTACCACCGCGCTATAAAGAATTTTTTTTGTTTCGAAAACAATTTCTTCTCCACTAGCAACGTTTGTGTAAACCACAGGATTTCCATCCGCACCTTCTAATACTAATACTTTACCTGAATTAGGATCTCCACTTCTAAAAAGGAAAGCAATTTCGGGTAAATCTAAATCAGCAACAAGAGGGGTCGTTCCAATCGCTAAGCCCCCATGTTTTGGAATAAATCCAATGCTATGACTTGGTTGAGCCGCATTAACTGGACTTGATAATATATTCATTTTTATTTCCTCATTTGATTATTAATATTTAACGAAAAAGTTTACTGACATGTTAATCATCCGGGTTTCTGCTCCACCGACCAGA
>Ga0105099_10002126_pt1 | contig 11941 bp, 8 predicted proteins | sample PPLLak3cmMay2015_2_FD_79138 | JGI IMG/M metagenome (GOLD analysis project Ga0105099, IMG submission 79138) | Freshwater sediment microbial communities from Prairie Pothole Lake near Jamestown, North Dakota, USA - PPLs Lake P8 Core (1) Depth... | ecosystem: Environmental > Aquatic > Freshwater >...
CACGCTTGGCAGAATAGACGAAACAATGCAAAGTCAACAATCGATTGGCAATTTACGAACGAAAAAGCCAGGGTGAAACTTAAACGCCTTTACCCGTCACTTAACGGTTGACATGACACTAGTCTGCGTCCCTGCTCTTGTCCCTGATCACTTTTTCTCGTCCGGCAGATAATAGCCATCCCGGGAAAGCATGTGATCAAGATTGGCGATGCCGTATACCACCACCGCTGTAACGACAGAGGCGTGGGCTTGATACTCCGGAATACTCTTTTGGAAATAGTCATTTTCGGTGTGCCAGATTTCTCCGTAGCGGAAGTCGTATCCCTTGGGGTCACCGGTGTTGAAGCCCATGGCAGGGACACCGTACATGGCAAAAACAGAGCTGTCAGAGCCCGCAGGACCTTCCGGTTTTCGGCTTGGCTCACGTTTGCTGAGCTCAAATGGGAAATCAGGGTTGATAGAATTCAGTGGGGTACAGATTTTTTCCATATCTTTCCACATGGCTTCTGAAACTCTGATTCCAGTTGGAACAGTCGGTCCGCCATCGCGGTTGAACATGGCCGACACTTTGGGCAATTCCTTCTGATGGGTCTTAACCCATTGGTGTGCACCCAGGATGCCAAATTCCTCACCAGCCCACAGACCAACGATGATGGTGCGTTTGGGTTTACCTCCAGCTGCCATGATCAATCGTGCGGCTTCCATGGATGTGGTCACTCCATTCCCGTTGTCGACGGCGCCTGTGGCTACATCGTACGCATCCAGGTGACCTCCCATGATTACATATTCGTCGGGGTAAGCGGTTCCGGGGATGATGCCCAGGACATTGTGGTACTTGATGGGCCCCATGCGAAAATGGTTGCGGATATCAAATTCCAATTCCACCCGTCGCCGCTCTTCGATCAACTGTTTTATGGTCTCGAATTGATGCTCATCGAGTTTAATGTCGCAGAGCGTGGGCAGATCTGACCAGGATTTCCATTCGTGGAGATCCTTGTTGTACATGGCGGTGATGGGGACTTTGGCGGAGCTGATAACCCCCAAAGCGCCTGCATCCTGAAGCTTTTTCAAGCGTTGTTGCCATTGTGTCAGGGCTTTTGCCCGTTCAATTTGGCGTTCCTGATAGCTGGGGGCTTTTTTTTCTGGATCCGGTTTTTTTTCTTCTTCTGGAATCAGCAATATCCAGGCACCGTTGATGCGTTTTTTCATGCGGGAAAATTCATCATCATTTTTGGGTTCGTTGATCGCTGGGGCAACGACACAGCCCTTGGTGCCAGCTGAGTAGGAGGGGGTGGCGAAATGCAGCGGCATGGACATGGGGGAAGTCATCTTACCAAACCAGGGGCCACGATTGAAGCCAACGGCCAGTTCACCCGCCTCATCGTAGACCACCTTCAACCCCCATTCCTTAAATTGTCTGCCAGCCCATTCGGCGGCATCTTCATAGGCGGCTGAACCAATTGGCCTCCCGCCGAACCGATTAACCAGCACATCCAGCAATGCTTCGGTTTGGTTGTCCTGTTGCCCGATTTCAATAATTCGTTTGGTGACCTTATCAGAAGATGCCGAAAAGAGAACGAAACTTAGCAGGGAAAAGGCAATGAACACCAAGAGGACTCTTTTTAACATAGTAACCTCTGCAACCCTTGCCGATTAGTCCGGCATCCCGGGCAAATTACGGTACAGTTTAGATCAAATGTGGAACAGGAGTCAATCAATGTTTGGGTTTGAAGGGTAAATCATGTTGATAAGCAGTAAAAGAAATAGTCCAGAGGGTACTTATCTGTTGACTTTTCAGATGATGAACCATAAACTCAGACAAACAAAGGACAGGATATTGACTCTTTTCAGGAGATAAACACTATGAAAAGTGAATATGTTGATGGGGTTTGGATAAAAGAATTTGGAGCAGCCATCACCGTGTGTGATAAAGATGGCAAAATTGTTGAGATGAATGACCGATCAGTTGCTACCTTTGCAAAATATGGAGGCAAAGATCTCGTTGGTTCCGATCTGTTTTCCTGTCACAGTGAAAAATCCCGAGGGATCATTGAGGCAATGATGCATCATCAAGATCGGATAAATTGTTATACCATCGAAAAAAACGGGATAAAAAAAATGGTTTATCAGGCACCCTGGTACAAAGATGGGCAATTCCTCGGCTTGGTTGAGCTGTCCCTGCCTCTTCCTTGTGGGGAATTACCCCATTATCTCAGACAAGCCTGAGAACTTCAGAGAAAGAAACCCAACAATATGATGAATATCAGGATAGGACTGATGTACTTGATCAGAACTTCCCAAAGAGGGGCCAGCTTAAATGTACTGGAACCACGAATCTCCGCAATGGCTTTTTGACTTTTCCAGACGTAGGCAACGAAAATGGCTACCATCAATGCACCGATGCTTAACGAGAGGTTACCCCAGATGAAGTTCCAGAGGTCAAGGAAGTCCGTGTTGACCAATGGCAGTTTACCCAAGGCAGGCACTGCACCTTGAGACAATGCGGAGGGTATGCCGAAAAGTAGTGCAATGGCGCCGATGATGCAGGCCGCTTTTTTACGCCCCCATCCTTTCTGGTCAATAAAGTAGGCCACTGGGACTTCCAGAATGGAAATGGTTGAAGTCAGGGCGGCAATGGCGAGCAGCAGGAAGAATAAGGGGCCAAAGAGCATACCCAAGGGCATCTTATCGAAGAGAACCGGTAATGCCTCGAACATGGCGCCGGGGCCCCAGTCAGCCGGGTTCATTCCCTGGGAAAAGAGGGCCGGGAAAATGATGAAACCGGCCATAATGGCGACCAGTGTGTCAATACCCACGACCCAGGCTGCTGCGCTGGGGATATTGTCTTTTTTGCTCAGATAGGAACCGTAAGTGATCATGGTGCCCATCCCCAGACTAAGACTGAAGAAAGCCTGGCCCATAGCGGCAACAATTGTTTTGGCGGTGATTTTGCTGAAATCGGGGTTCAGGTAAAACTCAACTCCTTCGCTGGCTCCTTTAAGGGTTAGTGAGCGGATGAGCATCAGGAGGAGAATCCCCAGCAGCATGGGCATGAGGATTTTTGAGTATTTTTCTATGCCTCCGGATACCCCTTTGGAAACGACATAGATTGTCAGAAGGATGAATATCGACAGCAGCACCAGCTGAAACAAGGAGTCGGCAGCAAAGGTACCAAATTGCTCTTTGGCAATTGTGGGGGTGATTCCAATGAAATGGCCGCGGACTGATTTGGTGAAGTAACCCACTGTCCAGCCGGCCACAACCGAGTAAAAGGACAAGATCATGAAGCCACTGGCCACACCAATGAATCCGACTCCTTTCCAAAGCCAGGTGTTGCGGATGGTCTGATAGGCACCAACCGGGTTTTTTTGGGTGAAGCGGCCCAAGGTGATCTCTGCGATCAGGACCGGCAAGGCAATGATGATGACTGACAACAGATAGCAAATCAGGAAAGCACCGCCGCCGTTGTTTCCGGCAGTGTATGGGAAACGCCACAAATTGCCCAGGCCGACGGCTGATCCGGCTGCAGCCAGAATAAAGCCGATTTTTGAATTCCAATTGCCACGGTTTGCCATTTCAATCACCTCATAGTATGACAGGATACGTTCGTACTTATAAAAGACATGGGTTTTGTATCATAGTGAATATGCCAAGTCAAACTGGTGCCGTATTATTTTTTGAATATCCCTTTCTGATAAAAAAAGTGAAAAGATTTTCTCTCTGATATATACTTTACTACAATGAAGAAATTGACCTGCGTGTTTATGAACACGCTTTTTTTCTGTGCCTGTGTTCTGAAGGCTGCAGAAACTTCGCTGGGGCTGCCACTGATCACAAACTATTTGCCTGAGGAGTATAATGCCGACACCCAGAATTGGGCGGCAGCCACGGACCAGCGGGGTCTGCTTTATGTGGCCAACAATAGCGGAGTTCTGGAATGTGATGGCCATGAATGGAAGTTGTTGATCGTCGGAGACAACCTGGCGGCTCGTTCCTTGGCCATAGGTCATCAGAATCGAATCTACGTTGGTGCATTTGGTGATTTTGGCTATCTGGCAGCCAATGAACGGGGTAACCTTGAATACATTTCATTGGGAATCAGTTCCGGACTCAAAGCACAGGAAATTGGTGATGTTGTCACCACGGCGCTTTGGGGAGATAAAGTTGTTTTTCTGAGTTCTGATGGCTTGTTTTTGGTTGACGGAACGGCCATCACCACCATTCGCCCCCGGACCCGGTTTCATTTGGGATACTCAGCTGGGGGAACTTTTTTTGTTCGTCAAAAAGATCTTGGTCTCTTTTGGATTGATCATCAACAGCTTCGGTTTATTGAGGGGAGTCAACTGTTTAAGGATGACCGGATATATGCCATGTTTCCAACGGGTCAGGAGGGTGAAATTCTGCTGGCCAGTCGCGACAACGGATTTTTCCTGTTTTATCCTGAATATGACTCGTCTAGGCGGTTTAAGAGCTACCAGCCCCTCAATAAATGGAAGGATCTGTTTCAAAGGACCAAAGTCAGTGTCTGTGATCGCATGTCTGACGGTTCAATTGTGTTTGCTACCACACAGGATGGGGTTTATATCATCACCAATGACGGTCTGCAGCGACTTCATCTTAATCGTTCCTCTGGTTTGCTCGATGATGTGGTTTATTATGTTTTCTGTGACAGAAGTGATAATCTGGTGTTGTGCCACAGTGTTGGCATTTCATACATTGAAACCGGATCGCCCTTTCGCTTTATTCACGAAAAACTGGGTGTTAAGGGGACAGGTAACGCAGCATTTATTCCTGTAGAAAATCCTGGTGTTTATACAGAACAAAAACCCATTTTACTGGGGACCTATCAGGGGCTTTTTTCTGCCGTTAATGATATATCAGGGGAGACTAAGTTCAAAATGGTCCCGGAAACGACAGAAACCTGGGAAATAGCCAAGTTTCGGGATCAGATTCTGGTGGCCAGCAGCAGTGGCGTTTTTTCCTGGGATAAGAATCGTTTGCAGCCCATCCTAAAGAAGCGCCTGGCACTGTCTTTTCTCAAGACTCCAGGTGACGATGACAGCCTGCTGGTTGGTGCCTTTGATGGCCTTGCCCGCTTGGTTAATCAGAATGATCAATGGAGTGATGCGCCACCCATTGACGGTTTTTCTCAGGCGGCGTTTGATCTGTGTGCCCATCCGGATGGGAGTGTCTGGCTTCATTCTTACAGCGGTGATGGCCTTTACCGTGTTTTTTTTGAAAAAGGCTGGGGACGAGTCTCTCAGATTCGCAAATACGGAATAGAGAATGGTTTGCCTTCCAATGGGGGAAACATTCCTTACCAAACTGTAAATGGTGTTCTGGTGGCTACGCGAAAAGGCATCTATCGTTACAAAACGGATGCTGATCGCTTCGAGATCAGTGCTGATTTCTCTGAACATAACTCAAGCGGTGTTGCCGTTGATATGATCCACCAGGATGATCACGGGGATATTTGGATTTTCGGAAAAACTGTATCCGGTGTTTACCGTCTTTTGAGCGAAAATCGCTATCATTTCCAATCTTATCCCTATTCCCGTCTGAGCCACTTTCATCTGGGTCAGTATTTTAATGTCTTTCAAAACGGGCAAGCATTATTGGCCTATAAAGATGGTTTTATCAGCTTTGTAAATGAGGGGGACACCCCAAAAGAGATGGATGAGGGGTTTCTCTGTCTGATTCGTAAAATAGAATACCCTGGGGGCATCCTTTTTGGTGGAACATCAAACAATGAAATCAATCCTGGGGCAAAGTCAGTTCAGGGAGCACCGATTCCGGTGTTACCCTTCAAGATGAACAAACTTCGCTTCAACTTTGCCACTTCCTTTATGGAAGGAACGAAATATATTGAATTCAGTTATTGGCTCCGGGGGTTTGACAAAGATTGGTCCAGTTGGAGTAAACAGACCATCAGCAGCTATACCAATCTCGAAGAAGGCCAGTACGAATTCTGGGTGAAGGCACGGGACTGTTATGGCCAGATTTCACCCGCCGATGTGTATAAACTTTTGATTCTGCCACCCTGGTATCGGACCATCTGGGCTTATGTCAGCTTTTTTATCCTGGGGCTTGCCCTGTTGACCTTTATTGTTAAGTTTTACAATCGTCAACTACTCAAGGACAAAATGCGTCTGGAACAATTGGTGGCCGAGAAGACTCATGAACTCAAAGAGATTAGTCTGTCTGACCCCTTGACTGGCTTGCGGAACCGCCGTTTTATTAAAGAGATCGTGCAGCCTGAAGTTCACTCCTTTGTTGAATTTAAAAAATATCTTCTTCTAAGTGAAGACAGTCGCTTTTCAGATGTACGGCAGACCGTTTTTGGTATATTTCTGTTTGATATTGATCACTTTAAACAAGTCAATGATGAGTACGGGCATGATGCCGGAGATCGGGTGCTCAAACAGTTTTCGGATATGCTGCGGGGGTGTATCCGGGCTGATGATTTTATCATCCGTTGGGGAGGGGAGGAGTTTCTGGTTGTCCTTAAAAAAACCCTGCCCGAATATGTGACACAATTTGCTGAAAAGCGTCGGGATTCCATGAGTCGACAGCCGTTTATCCTGGATGATAAAGCAGACCAGATCCTACATAAAACTGTTTCCATCGGTGTCGTGAGTTTTCCGGTATACCCTGGTGCACCGGATTTGGTTAGCTTTGAACAAGCCGTTATGATTGCTGATTTGGGGCTGTATTACGCAAAGACCCATGGTCGTAACCGCTCAGTTCTCATCAAGCCAGGGGCGCAAGTGCCCACGGCTGAAGAATTGGAAAAGTGCCTTCATTCTTTGGATTACGCTGTGGAAAATGGATTTTTGAAGCTGGAATAAAAACAAAACAGTGAACCCTGTTTTTCATTCAGAAATGTTTATTTCACAAAGATCATAGACTTCCGATTCTATATATCCAGGGTTCGATTTGGATCAGGTAGATGTCTTCTTCTTCACTATGACAAAGGGAGTACACCTCTCCATTACGGATAACTGAAGGGAAATAGTCGCTTTTCTTGGGACCGTTTAACTTCAGCTGGGTGTCCAGAATGAACAGGGTCCATTTTTTTGTTTCTTCTTCAAAACATCCGATGAGCAGATCTCCTTTATCGGTAAAGTTAAGGGCGCTGACGATGGGCAGGTGGCTTTCAATGGTGGCACCGGCGGTTTGCAGCTTTTTGTACATGTCTGTGAATTGCTCTCGCCCACGTTGCTTCATCATCTCTCGGACTTCAGCCCTGACCAAATCGCTGGTCAGGGGTTTGACTGAAAAGCCGTTGCCAATGTCAGTGGTTTTCATGTCCGTCAGATTGAGGATATGAACTTTGGCTTCGTTTGTCTTCTGATACGCCAGACGGTTACTCAGCGGATCAAATGCACTGATCCGCTCCACTTGAAAAGGTAAACGGGGCCAGCCGCGACCACTCTGATCTGAGAAATCTGAATACAGTATCTCTGTGTGGAGCTCTGTATCCAATTTTCCTTGCTCATCCGCCAGGAAAAAAGTGGATTGAGTGCCCATGAACAGCAATTCTCCTTTGGGCGTTTGCTTCATTCCATATCCAATCTCCAGGATAAGCCGTCCGTCTTTGAGGGGGTAGATGGCTTCGGTTCCGAAATAACCCTCTTTCTGAATCTTGTGTACCCAGAGCAGTTTACCATCGGCAGAAAAACAACTGATGCTGCGGTTGCCACCCCAGGAATCGATCTGTAGTACCCGATCGTCCTCAGTGATGGCAAAGCTGCCAAACCAGCGTTTGAAGTCGCCGGGACCTTCGCCCGCCTTGCCGAAGGCGGCAAGCCGTTCTCCAGAGGAAGAGAAGACCAGAATTCTTGAATTCCGGCGGTCGGCCAGATAAATTCTGCCCTGGCTATCGACTTGAAGGTGCGAATAATTGAGGTCAATGACCTCGTTTTCGCCAGTCAGGGGAATGGTCAGCTCCCGGGCAGCCAAACATCCGAAGAGTAGAGTGACTATCAGGGCCATCATCCAAGGTTTATTCATTGTAAACTCCGTTTGGTGATTCCTTCTCTCACCACAAGGGTATAGACGATCTGGTTTCAATATTCAAGCGGGAAGTGGTTGAAAAAGTGTGAACTTTAATGTATAAATGTTAAACTTTAACCAAAGTGGTTGAGAATAAATACCAATCGGAGGTAAACGATGAAGAAGATAGCCTTGATTTTAATACTGACCCTGATAATTCCTGCCATAATAACTGCGGGTAATGATGATCTGAACTGGACCACCCGACTGGATGAGGCCCGGAAACTGGCTGCCGATGAGAACAAGACAATCTTGTTGTTTTTCACCGGTTCGGACTGGTGTGGCTGGTGTAAAAAACTGGTGGCTCAAGTGTTGTCCAAACCGGAATTTAAAGAGTTTGCGGACACGGATCTGGTGCTCGTGAAACTGGATTTCCCTAAATCTATACCAATGGAAAATGAGCAGAAGGAATATAATTCATCCTTGGCCAAGGAGTATAAAATTCAGGGCTTTCCCACCATCATCCTGCTCAACGCCAAAGGAGAAGTTCTGGGCCAGACCGGTTATCAGGATCTCACTCCACAGGCCTATGTACAGCATTTGAAGGCCTTTATTAAATAAAATAACAGGCATTGAACCGGGGCGAAGTGGCTCACGCCATTCGCTCCGGCTAAAATATCGTTTCCATATCACATTCCTGATTCCCTTGTGTTAAAATAGCCCTTTCTGATTTACAGGAGTCAATATGGATTTTTCGCAGGCGGATCTCAGCTTTCTGGCTGGTGAATGCCAGGTCCCTGTCTCTGTGGCTTCTTCTGTGGTTGAATTGTTTTCCGAAGGCTTGACTGTTCCCTTCATCTCCCGATACCGCAAAGAGCGAACCGGAAATCTTGATGAGGAAAAGGTCAACCTGTTAAAGGAAAAGAGTGATTACCTCAAGGAGCTCAATGATCGCAAGACGACAGTCATGACCACCATTGAGGAACAGGGGAAACTCACTGATGAACTTATAAAAGCCATCGTTTCCACCTACAGTAAAACCGAATTGGAAGATATCTACTTGCCCTACCGACCCAAACGGCGCACCAAGGCCACTGTGGCCAAAGAGAAGGGCCTCGAGCCACTGGCTCTGCTCATCCTTGATGGCCGTTCGCCCCTTTCGGTTCAGGATATGGCTCCTGCTTTTGTTGATATCGACAAGGGTATTGCTTCTGCTGATGAAGCACTGGAAGGGGCGGGCCATATCATTGCAGAATTGTTCAGTGAGCAGGCGGAACTGCGGCAGGCTGTTCGCCGGCTTATGGGGCGTGAGGGTTTGTTGAACGTTGCTGTGACTCCGGATTTTTCTGAAAAACGAAGCAAATTTGAGCAGTATTATCAATTCAGCGAAGCAGTCAGTAAGATACCTTCCCATCGGATTCTGGCGGTTTTCAGAGGGCAGGAGGAAGAGGTCTTACGGGCCAGAATAGAATTGGACCGGGAAAAACTGCAAATCGCTGTACGGTCAATTGTTATAACGGATACGCACCTTCGGGCCGAATTTCTGGATACGGTTCTGGAAGATGCCTTGCGGCGATTGATTCTACCGGCTATTGAGCTGGAAATCAAGAACGATTTGAAGAGCAGGGCTGACGAAGAGGCCATTTTGGTCTTTGCTTCCAATCTGGAAAAACTGCTGCTGGCGGCTCCGGCGGGTTCTTTGCGGGTCTTGGGTGTTGATCCGGGCTATCGGACCGGATGTAAACTGGTGGTTCTGGATGAGACGGGAAAACTGTTGGACAAAGGGACTATTTATCCCACCAAGCCTCAGGAGAATACGGAAGGGGCCAGAATTTTGCTGGAGGAATGGCTGAAAAAATATCAGATACAGGCCGTAGCGATTGGAAATGGGACAGCATCCAGGGAAACTCACGCTTTTTTCAAGAGTTTTCTGCCTGAAGGGATCATCTGTTCGCTGGTTAATGAAGCCGGGGCTTCGGTCTACTCCGCTTCCGCTGTGGCCCGGGAGGAATTTCCCGATGAAGATGTCACTGTGAGGGGGGCGGTGTCCATTGCCCGACGTTTTCAGGATCCCCTTTCAGAGTTGGTGAAAATAGACCCCAAAGCCATCGGTGTCGGACAGTACCAGCATGATGTCAACCAGACCCATCTGGCTCATAAACTGGATACAGTGGTGGAGTCGGTGGTCAATCGCATCGGGGTAGATCTTAACAATGCGTCCTATCATTTGTTACGCTATGTTGCCGGTATCGGGCCGACACTGGCCAGAAATATGGTTCGCTATCGGGATGAAAACGGTCGCTTCAACAGTCGTCGGGAATTGATGAAAGTTCGCATGTTTGGTGAAAAGGCTTTTTTACTCAGTGCCGGGTTTTTGCGCATCCGGAATGGAGAGAACCCCCTGGATTCCACCGGAATTCATCCCGAAACCTACGATATTGTGCAGCAGATGGCTCGGGATGCCCAAACTCCGGCAGAGCAGCTGATTCGAAATGATGAGGCGGTTAAGGCCATCGTCCTTAATCGCTATGTCAGTGACCAGTTCGGGCTGCCGACCCTCCAGGATATCATTGCTGAATTGCGTAAGCCAGGTCGTGACCCACGGGAGAATTTTGAACTGTTCGAATATGAAGAAGGAGTTGAAGTCATCGATGATCTGGAAGTGGGTATGGAGCTGCCCGGAGTGGTGTCGAATGTGACTCATTTCGGGGCCTTTGTGGATATCGGAGTTCATCAGGATGGCCTGGTTCATGTCTCAGAGCTGTCGCACCAATACATACAGAAGCCTGAAGAGGTGGTGTCGGTTGGTGATAAAGTCAAAGTCAAAGTACTCAGTGTGGATAAGGAGCTTAAGCGCATCCAGTTGAGTGTTAAAGCTCTTTTGCCCGTGCCTGAAAAGAAAACTCAAGCCCCCAGAGCCAGGGTGAGTGAACAAACACGTAAATCGATGCCTCAAAAAGGTGTTGCCCCCTCAAAGCGGCCTTTGCAGAGTTCTACAATCCAGAAGGGACCAAAAGTCCAAAGCGATCCGTTGGCGGAATTGAAGCGGAAGTGGGGCTCAAAATAGTCCCTGGTTAAGGGTAACCCTCCCAAGCGATAGGGATGCACGATTTGAAAAACCGTTCTCTCTGGTGCATAATGGAATCAAGCGAGGTGCTCAATGCCCAAAGTCGTTGCCGAATTAACAATAGTTCCCCTGGGGACAGCCAGCCCATCATTGAGTGAATATGTGGCTGAAGTGGAAATGGCACTTCGGGAAGTTGTGGGCCTGCAAGTGATGCTGACTCCCATGGCTACCGTGCTGGAAGGGGAGCTTGATTTGGTTCTTCAGGCTGTGCGGGAAGTGCATGAATTGCCATTTCTGGCCGGAGCGCAGCGGGTCTCAACACGACTCAGCATAGATGACCGCCGCGATAAAGAAATCACTATGCAAGGTAAAGTGGCAGCAGTGGAAGAAAAATTGCACTGATGGCGATTGACAGAATGCCGGTCTTTTGGTAAACTCTAGCACGTTTCAGGTTTCCCCGGTAGCTCAATCGGTAGAGCGGGTGACTGTTAATCACTAGGTTCGGGGTTCGAGTCCCTGCCGGGGAGCCATTGAAACGAACATCAATCGCCAATCTCGGGGGTTTTTTTGAGAGTCAATCAAAAAAAATCACAAGGTTCCGTGTAAAAACTGTGTCGGTGTCGGGCCTGGGTGTGATTCCGGGTTGACCTTGTGATTTTTTGGGAGTTTTTGGGACGTTTGGGGGGACAGGCACAATTAAACTTGCATTTTCATTTTTGCCATGTCATAATAGGTGACATTCAGGTGCCCAAACATGTCCAGGCGCACCAGGGGGATCTCGATTATGTCACGACGCAATCGAGCCATCGTTTCCCGGGAATGTGGTCACAACCACATCTATTCCCGCATCGCGGGTGGGGAGAAGATCATCGGAGATCA
>Ga0105099_10002128_pt1 | contig 11934 bp, 9 predicted proteins | sample PPLLak3cmMay2015_2_FD_79138 | JGI IMG/M metagenome (GOLD analysis project Ga0105099, IMG submission 79138) | Freshwater sediment microbial communities from Prairie Pothole Lake near Jamestown, North Dakota, USA - PPLs Lake P8 Core (1) Depth... | ecosystem: Environmental > Aquatic > Freshwater >...
ACTGTCTTGCCATCTTCGTATTTCATCTTCCGATCTCACTGTTTATCGTTTCCATTTTTTCTCCTGGAAATTTTCTTCTATAACAATACTACAACCTATTTTTCTTTACCCCACTTTTTTTCATTTTCAGTCTAACGCCGACCATCACCCGCCGGTTTACCGGCCAGGTTGAACCCCCGGGCCAATACGGACCGGAAAGCCGCATACACAGCTTGAGAATCACCGTAAGCCGAGTTCCGCCACTCCGTGGAAAATGGAATCGTCACGGACTCGATCAGCCGATTTGAGGGACTAATTAGGCGCCAGGCAAACTTTTCTTCCTCCTACCCGCCATCAGATATCTCTCCCACTCCGGGCAGGGTTGAACCTTGCCTGTCCCCAGAATTTGCCAGAATTTGTCCTAAAATTCCGCTCTTTTCTACTCTTTTCCCTGGCGGTTCTGTAATATATGTCTTTTTAAGGAAACCAATACTATGAAATCTTTCACTTCCTCTTTTAAGTGGAGATTAGGCCTTTGATTGGCAATGATGAGGGAAAAAGATGACCCAGCAGAGACAGGATGCCCCATGGTGAGCCCAGCCGAAAGAAAGCGGCAATTCACCGAGCTCTACCAAAACAACCGGCAGCGCCTGGCCAGGATCTGTCGTGCCTACGCCCCGGGAGATGAAGCACAGGATCTGTTTCAAGATGTTTGGCTCAACGTGTGGAACTGCCTGGAGACCTTTCGTGGGGAGGCACACATTGACACTTGGCTCTACCGGGTGGCCGTCAACACGGCCCTGGCCTTTCGCCGCAACTACGGGCGGCGACGACGCGGCCGGGATGGATTGTGTGAGCCGGACGCACTGGCTCATCCGGGCGATCTGGTGCGGTTGAATGAGACCAACGAACTGCGTCAGCAATTATACGAGACCATCTTTGCGCTCCCACCCCGGGAACGACTGATCATCTCCATATACCTGGAAGGAGAGGAAAACGCCGTCATCGCCGACATCGTCGGCCTTTCCCCCAACCATGTTGGGGTACTCGTGCATCGGATCCGCGGCCAGCTGATCCGCAGCCTGGGAATTCAGAACGGAGAGAGCGATACCGTCAATCAGACTGACAAGGAGCCTGAACCATGACAGAAGTCAAACCGGATCCGCTGCGAACGCTTTGGAAAGAGACCGATGCCAAGTTGGAAATGCCCGATGTGGATGAGATGTTCGACCGCCTGGAACGGGCCACCCAAAAAACCAGGAAACGAAACCGCACCCTCCTCACCGGCATCATTATAATCGTGACCGCCATGGCCCTGCTGGCGGACTCCATGACCTGGGACCGTTTGCTGGGGGGGTTAATAGCCTTTGGCTGCTATCTCGTATACCTCGCCATCTCGAAACGGAATGAAGGTCTGCTTCACCCTTCCGACCTAGGCTTGGCAACAGTGGAATATACCAAACTGCTCAAGATCTTTGACCACCGTGAACGTCTGCTGGTGACCTATTATCACCCAATCCTCTATCTGATTCTCCTGGTTGGCGTCAATTTCATCTGGCTGAGGTCCATTCTATTGTTTTTCCCCAAACACCGCCTGTTGTCCCACTTTTTGGGGACATTGATTCTGCTGCTATTGACCTGGGAAAAACGACGCAGGACCTTGCGACGCCAGAGGGAGAAAAAAATGGCCGGCCTGGATGATGCAGTTAATGAATGATGGTCTGCAGTAGGTGTCAACGTGGCTTCTTCACCGCCGATGAAGCGAAGGGCAAGCTCTACCTGTTCTCTTTAGACACCGATTCGGATGAACCCTTGTTCGTCTATACCCTGCCGACCAACAAGAAAGGGAAGTAGAACATGATGGACCAGCTGCAAAAATGAACAAAAGTGGTGGTGTCCCTAACTATTGTGAAACGAGGGGCAAATCATTCGATCTGATCAATCCGTTTGCAGTCCTTGCTGCATTGCCAAAGCGAGCAGACGTTTATCGGTTGAAAGTAAGACTGAAGCGGTTCTTCTTGCAAGGCTCAGGTACAACATATCATAAACACTGTGGTTCAGTTTGATCGCTTCTTGTAGAGCTTCGACATTGTAATCTGCAATGTCTTGATATTCGTCAACCAGGTCAAGTGCAAGTTGCAATAATTCTACTGCAATTTCCTTTGCTATCAATCCAGCACGGACATATTTCCAAATGACATTGGCGGTTTCAACTTTGTACAAATCAGACGAATAGACTATTTTTGCATTATTAAGTAGTGTCTTGAAATGGATTGCTTTTTCTCTTTTCAGTACGATTTCCAGCCCGGCGCTCGCATCAAGTGTGGACTAAATCGGTGCCAGGCAAACTTTTTATTCGATTAGAAAGCCTAATTAGACTTTTTTTGTTATAATCAATACGCTTTTCTTATAAAATATGTTCTGATTCCATATACTCATTTTTTAAGGAGACTTCAGGATGAAAAAAGTACCCCTTTTTCTTACAGGTTTATTTTTACTGAGCGGGATCATTTCAGCGCAGAAGGCTGATGATGTCGCCCTGATCAATCAACGTGTCAAGGCCATCAACCAGGAAATCCTCAGTAATGGATTGCAATGGAAGGCCAAAGTCAACAACATGAGTCTTCTTGCTCCAGCAGAGCAGAGACAAAAGCTCGGTGCCCTGACGCCAATCAACTACCCCGATTCACCAGTCCCTCAAACAGCCAGAGCCATTGCTCCTTCACTGGATTGGCGCTCTTATCAAGGTCAGAATTGGAACACACCGGTCCGCGATCAGGGGGGATGCGGAAGTTGCTGGGCTTTTGGTACGGTGGCGGTTATGGAATCTCTGTACAAGATTGAACAGAATCGTCCCGAAGTCAACCTCGATCTGTCGGAACAACACCTTGTTTCCTGTTCCAACGCCGGAAATTGTATCGATGGGGGCTATGCCTGGGAAGCGGCAGAGTATGCCCGTACTGCCGGAGTTTCTTCGGAGAACTGTTTTCCCTATACTGCCCTTGATGATCCATGTAACCCTTGCTCCGATTGGGAGCAGAATGTGGCCCGTTTAACCGGGTCTGAATGGGTGACCGTCGGTATTGCCGATAACACGGCCATCATGTCTGCCCTTCAGAATAGCCCGCTAATCGGCTGGTTTGAGATATATTCCGATTTTTATCACTATTCGAGTGGTATATATGAAAAAACCCCCAGTGCCACCCTGGAGGGGGGTCATATCATTTCCATTGTCGGATACAACCAGAGCCAGCAATACTGGATTTGTAAAAATTCCTGGGGACCCTCATGGGGCGAGCAGGGGTATTTCCGCATCGCCTGGGATCAGGTGGGTATTGGCAAATTTGTGATCGAATCATGGGGAGTCACCCTCAGAAATCGCCCTCCGGTTTTAGGCAGCATCGGTAATAAGTCGGTTAAGGAAGGGCAAACCCTGGCTTTCCAGGTGACTGCAAGTGATGCTGATCATGATCCACTTATCCTTTCGGTCAGTGGTCTGCCAAGCGGCTCCGTTTTTACAACCGATGCGGGGCAATTTTCCTGGACTCCTGGCTTTACTCAATCGGGAACTTATGAACTGACCTTCTCTGTCACCGATGGCAAAGCCATTGACAGAGAACGCATGGTTATCACTGTGGTTAATGTAAAAAAGGGCAATGGGCGTATTTAACGCCAGGCTGGGAGTACAACTATGAAGAAAAATATTATTTTACACCTGATGGTGATTTCTTTTATTTTCGGCTTTGGTTATCAGACTTTATCCGCTAAAACGATACTGACTCCCTTTGTTGGTTTCGATCTGATGCAAAAGGCCGGCAAAGAAAGCGATTATCTGCCTGGAGAGCGCGATTTTTGTTTAACCGACAGTCATACGGTTAATGGCTTTGGTCTTGGAATCAAGTCAGACAAAACCGTTTATTTCGGTTTTGAGTTAAACTATTCACTGAAAGGTAATGCATTACAAACCGATCCATCGGATGAAGATACCGTAACCATTGATACCTATACCCGTGCCTCGGGCTCCATCCTTTTGGGTGTCAGGGCAGTCAACAGCCCGTCATTTTCAATGGCTTTTGAGGCTGGGGGCGGAGGCCTCTATTTGCTGAATGCCGAAGAAAAAAGCTACACTTCAACAGCCGGGTACGAAACCATCATTTCTCCACCCGAAAACGCCTTTGGAGCTCATGCATTTGCAGGACTTGCCCTGACCGCCTTTTTTACACCGTCGGTTGGCATCCATGTTGCGGCCCGTTACCAAATCTTTTTTCTCACACCCCAGCAATCTGCCATTTCACTGCAAGCAGGACTGGCCTTTCGCATCTGACCCTGAATCTGAAACACAAGAAAATGCAGCCTGAGACTTGTCAACTTAACCATGACGAGTATGGATAATAACATTCATCCTGGCTTTTTCAATCGTAAATTGCCACTTGATTATTGACTTTGCATTGTCATGTTTATTCTGCTAAAGGTGGACATCTCTGCATATCCAACATGTTATCGATTCTTATACTCAGACACAGGCTTCATAGAATAGTGTCCCGATCTAGAGGGAAAAAATTGACTTGAGTCGCTGTTTCTTCACTTTACAGCCTTCTATTCACTTTTTTAATTTTGTACTCGGCAATAAATCGATCATCCTCAGACAACGTAACCATCCCAAAATAGACAAAGTAACTATCGTTTGATGCTCTAATCCCTAAGCCTCTAAAACCCTGGATAATGTGTTTTTCTGGTGCATAAAAATGGAACTCTTCCAGCACACTGTTATCAACAGCCGACAACACGAAAAGTATGCCATGCTTGACACCACTCTCATCTGCTGATCTTTCCTTAATAATTGATAGAAAGAGCAGATCATCAAAAACTTCTGCACTATCAATCGAACTTTCTACCAATTTGAAATCCCCTTTAATCCATTTTTTCACAATTTGATCCACCTTTGAATCTGAGAATGCTATAGGAGAGATTTTTCCATTATAATTAATAGAAAATTCCTTTGTTTTATGCCCTGTGCGACTATATTTTTTAACAAAAGATAGCGATCTATTTATCAGAAAACACTCATTATCATGATACAGAGTGATAAAATCATTCAATAACCCCATCAGTGTGGAATATTGCTTTTGGTTTGTGAATGAATATTTATCATTAGACAAAACGACAGGTTCTCCAAATTCTTTGACCTTTTCCCCTTCCCATGAATACTCCATAATTGGTTTTTTCCGATAATAGGCAAACACCATCAGACGATCTTCATTTATAGATAGACTTAAAGGATAAAAGGGAATGAAGGTTCTAAATCGATTAATAAACTCTTTGGTTTTGCTGTTAAAAAACGAAACGTTTCCATTATGAAGAAGAGCGATTGTATCTCCAAAGGCGGCAACCTTGGTCGGTTGGAAATACTCTCCAGGCCCTTCACCTCTTCCGCCAATAGTGTCAATTTTTTCTGTATTTAGATCTAGTCTCCAAAGAACATGATCCTGATTTTTACTGATAATCAGATGCGTGTCTGTAGCTGTTATAAAAGGTAAACTCTTAAAAAACAGGTTATGTTTTTCTTCATCAAATATTCTGTTCGGCATAAGATCAATCGGATAATTAGAAAAACAAGGTAAGGTAAAAAACAAGAAAAACAGCATTGCGCCTACTAAAAACAGCATAATAACAAATTTAAATACCGGTTTTTTATAGTTTATGCGCACATACCCCTCCATTTTCGACGACTATCCTAAACAAAAGTCTAACATACACTGGCCTTGCTTGTCAGGAACAGTGTTGTGGCAAAAATTGTGTTCAGAGCTATAAAAGAAAAAAACTGCCGCCAGGGGCTTGTGTTAGCAATAATTTCTTTGTATTAAGTGAATGATAAGTGTGTGTGGGTAGTGGTGAAAATCAGATAACCGGTTGTACCAAAACCGGGACCCTGACAGCAAACAAAAATTAATACGGCCGATATCTCAGGAGTTTTGTGAGACGGAAGAATAGTGCCAATTAGCAAATTAATTGTAATATAGAAGAAGTCGTGCTAACCTTTCCATACCATGAATGGAATAACCTGGCATCCCGATCCGATACTGTTGCAGCTGGGGCCTCTGGCTGTGCGCTATTATTCACTACTGATGACTGCCGGCATCCTCCTGGGCTATCTCAGCCTGAAAAAGAGCCTGCTCAGAGAAAAAATCAGCGAAATCGACATCGATCGATTGTTCATTCGCCTGGTACTGGGCCTGTTTCTGGGGGCACGCCTGGCTCACTGCCTCTTCTACGACCCCGGCTATTATCTTGCCCACCCCTTGGAAATTCTGCTGCCCATACAGATCAGTGAGGGCCGCATTCGCTTCAGTGGTTTCTCAGGCCTGGCCAGTCATGGTGGAGTAGTCGGCCTGCTGGCCGCCGCCTATTGGTGGTGCCGAAAACTGAAACGCCCCTATTTATGGCTGTTTGACCATCTGGCCTTCGTTGCCCCCCTCATCGCCGCCATGATCCGGCTGGGAAACTTCTTCAACTCTGAAATTATCGGGACCCCCAGCACTTACCCTTGGTCTGTCCGCTTCACCCTCATTGATCAAATCCCCCGTCATCCGGTCCAGCTTTACGAAAGCCTGACCTATCTGGTGTTATACCTGCTCCTTATACCAGGAAAAGCAAAGCGGATAGAGAAAAGGGGACAGGCGAGCGGCATCGTTTTGTCAATCATATTCAGTGCCCGTTTTGCTTTGGAATTCCTGAAATCGGCCCAGGAAGAATACATCAGCCACTTCCCCATCAGCATGGGGCAGTTACTGAGTTTGCCATTTCTGCTGATGGGCATCTGGCTATGGATCCATTCAAAAAAAAAGCAGGCTGAATGAATTTTTTTATTTGACCGCTATCTCTTCAAAAAAAAGTGTCGTACGCCCAGAAACTGCTTCTTTCACCTCAAGGATGGCATAATACTTACCGGCCGGTAACCAGGGGAAATTGAGCCGGAATTTAACCACTTCCTCCTTGGGCCTCAGAATCTTATTTTCGTTGTAGACCTCTTCCTGATTCATGTTTTTCAGAATGACCCGCACATCTATGGCCTCTCGCTCACCCTTATCACTGCTTTGTTTGGTCAGGGCGTGGATTTCCAGCGTCATCAGCTTATCTGAGAAAGTGAAATGACGAATTTCCAGTGTCACCTCTTCAGATTTGCGCCGGGCAATATATTGTTTTATGTAGTCGGCTCTGAATTGATCATCATAGTACAGTTGAATCTCCTTCTCCTTTTCCGAATCCCGCAGCTTGATATCAATCTTGGGGGACTGTTGATCCGGGCTGGGCCGATACGTTAACACGTAATAAACATCCTCCTGCTCCGACAGACGATGCAGCGCTGAACCCATGTCATTGGTCACTTTCAGCCCCCCTCCGGTCTGGGTGGCTATGGCACGCAGATTGTTCTCCATATCTGCTGATATCTTTTTAAATTCCAGATCTTCAGAAAAGGATTCCATTTCCACCGACATCATGATGGAATGATAGGTGGCATCCACTTTGGTCAATAATTTGGCTATCTCCTGGCTTGGGAAATCGTCACTGACATTAAGCTCTCGGTCAATTTCTTCCAGTAATTCAGAAATCATACGGGAATGAACCGCATCCTCTGACCGGGCAAGCTGAAGCATCCCGATGAGATCTGCGATCTTCTGGCGGATATCACTGGCTTGCTTCATTTTGGGAAACATTTCAATCTGATAGAAATTGATCACCCATTTTTCGTCGATTATGCGATCGAGATAGTTGGAGAAATTGTAATATCGATCCATGTCCGGCAACAGATGACGAGTCTTGTAATCCTTCCAGGTTTGCTTGTAGCGTTTTAGAAAATCAATTACCAGATACTGTTCAGCACCAAACTGATCCGTCCTTTCCACCAGACTGGTTTTCATATGATCAAGATCCTGCTTGACGGATATAAAATAGGATTGCAGATTTTGTCTGGCTTTGAAACTTTGTGTCTTTATCAGGCTTTCAAGCAGTTTAACCCGATCCATCTGCCAATAGCCCCGATCCAGAAAAAGCGACTTTTCGTTAACAAAGACCAAAACCCGATCCGAATCACGGATGATTTCACGAAAAAGAAGATCAACCCCATCTTTTATGGCTTTGTTGTAATTGGTCACCTGAAAAACCAGTACGAAGAAGCGAGGCTTAACGCTGAGCTGTTGCTTGCGGGCGGTAATATCCACTTCCTGAAAGGCCATTTTTTTACGCTTCAGATAAAAGCCATTGATCTTTTGTTCAACACCATTCTCAAAAAGCTGAAAATCCGTTACCTTCAGACTGTCATCGGCCTGTTTGTTTTTAAAGGCCCGGACTGGAATTTCAACATTAATCACCTCTACTTTTTCCCTTACAACCGGAGCTTCCTGCTCATCCTGTGAAAAAAGATTGTAATTCCAAAACAAAGGACAAGCTGCAAGCAGCAATACCGCCACGAAATTGACGCACCATCTTCCATTTTTCATAACCTAACAATATATCCTTCACCAGAAAAAAACATCCTTCATCAGTATAATAAGTTGCAAAAACCTTTGCCTTTGGCTATAAGTGAAGCCATGTTTGGGATAAAAACCATTTCCCTTTTTTTTCTCCTCATTTTTTTGTGTATTTCCCTTACCCCGGTCAGCCTGGTGTCAACTCAAAGTGCAACAGACGCCCCCGCTCAGGCCTTCTGGAAACAGGAAGGGCCCTGGGAATGCTCTGGCCGGATCACCTCCATCGCCATAGACCCACAAAACAAATCCATTCTCTACCTGAGCAGCGCCTCCGGGGGTCTGTGGCGTTCTACTGATGCCGGAGCCCATTTTGAGCCCGTATTTACAAAACAGGGGGCCATGGCGATCGGCACCGTTGCCATCAGCCCGCACGACTCGAAAGAAATCTGGCTGGGCGGAGGAGAGTGTAATCCTTCCCTTTATTCTTTCCCAGGCAAAGGGCTTTATGTCAGTCGCGACGGCGGCAACAACTGGATGGCTTCCGGCTTGGAACAAAGCCGGCGAATAGCCCGCATCCGTTTTCACCCCAAAGCAGCAAACACTATGTGGGTTGCTGTGTTGGGGGATGTGTATCAGGACTCCCGGGAGAGGGGGCTCTTTAAAAGCCAAGATGGGGGGAGAAACTGGAAACAGGTCTTGTACCCTGGGCCCGACTGCGGTTGCATCGACCTGATCGTCCACCCGCAAAATCCGGACATCCTATGGGCCGCCACTTGGTCATTACGGCGCCAAAAAGACCATTTCAGAAGAAGTGGAGAGAACAGCTCCATCTGGATCAGTCGGAATGGTGGAGAAAACTGGACTCGCAGCCACTTCCCCTCCACCTACCGGACCGGTCGTATTGGCCTTGACGTGGCCATCTGGTCCGGAAAAGAGGTCCTCTTTGCCTCAGTTGACGACCTGACACCACGGCCCCAGGAAGGCACCCGGCTTACGGTTGAACAATTGGCCCGGCTGAGCACAGAAGAGATCTTCAAGATCCCGGACAAACAATTGCAAGCCCTTCTGGATAGTCATCAGGTTCCCCGGGCCTTTGATGCCGGATGGATAAAGGGCATGCTCAAACAGGGACAACTCCAACCGGTTACCATCGCCAATTTCCTGATGGATGAAGAGGCCAGGAGGCTCAGTGACGATGCCATCGGCATAACGGTCTTTCGCAGCGATGACCTGGGTCTGAACTGGAACCGGGTGAACAGAACCCTGTTTCGAGAAACGGTTTACAGTTATGGCTTTTATTTCGGACAGATCCGCTGCACCGTGAAAGACCAGCTTTACTTGCTCGGCGTGCCCCTGCTGCTCTCCAAAGACGGGGGACAGAACTTCATCAATTTAACTTCTGATCAGCGTTCCGTTCATCGGGACATGCATGATTTATGGATTGACCCCCAAAATCCATCCAGATTGATTCTGGCTACTGACGGTGGCTTGTACCAATCAAGCGATCAGGGGCGAAAGTGGAAAGCCCTTGGCCCATTACCCATCAGTCAGGCCTACCGCATGGCCATATCCCCGCTGGCTCCCTACGACCTCTACCTTGGCCTGCAGGACAACGGTATTTTCCGCAAAAGCACAGAACCAGAGGGACAATGGTCCCAGATTTGGGGCGCAGACGGGACGATGATCATCCCCGACCCGAATCACGCCCATATATTCTACGGTGGGCATCAACACGGAAATTTATACCACTTCAACCTTAAAACCCGCAATGCAACAACTATTAAACCCCGGGCTGTCAGTTTCAGTTCACCCTATCGCTTCAACTGGCTGGCGCCCGCCATTCTGTCTCACCATGATCCACATCAACTTTATCTGGCTGCCAACCAACTTCTCTTTTCCCCAAATGAAGGGCAGACATGGCTGGCAATCAGTCCCGATCTGAGCACCTTAAACCCTGGGAAGGAAAGTGATGTCCCCTTTGGCACCATTAGTGCTGTGGCTGAATCAAAGTTTGACGCAACGCAGCTTTATGCCGGCACCGACAACGGTAAGCTCTGGCGCAGCCGCAATGGAGGCAGCACATGGCAGGAAATCGGCGTCAGCCTATCCGGCGGCCGAATTAATGACATCCTGACAAACAGTGACGCTCCGCAGGAAGTCTGGGTCGTCATCGGCCCTCTGCCCCAAGAGCCTGGGCCTTCAAGCCTTCTCTACAGCGACAACGGTGCAGACGATTGGATGCTCCTCGACATTCCCCTGGCTGCAGCCAGAGGCCTGCGAAAACTCATTCAGGATCCAGTGCAAAAATCCCTCTTTTTTTTGGCTGGCGACGAAGGGGTGTGGATCAGCCCTGACCGGGGCCACAACTGGTTCGAGAGCTCCCAACAAGCCTTACCACCGGTTTTTGACCTGATGGTTCACCCTCAAAGCGACCGCCTCTACATCGCCACTCATGGGCAGGGAGTCTTCAGTTGCGATGTATCAAAGTGGCGTAAACGTTGATATGAATCGTGATTTTGAAGTCCGGATCAAAGAGTGGCTGGGTGAATCGGAGGGGCAGGAGTTCTTTTCTGCCATTACCATTCAGCCTGCCACTTCCATTCGCCTTCATCCCTGGCTTCATCAGGAATTCAGCCTCCCACTCGGCGAAGCAATCCCCTGGTGCCAGGACACAGGCCGTTACTGGATTGGCAACGAGCCGCCATCCCGGCACCCCGCCTATCTGGGCGGTGCTTACTACATACAGGAAGCGGGGGCCATGCTGGCCATTTCGGCTTTGAAGGAATGTCAGATTCGTCAGGAAGCCAAAATACTGGACCTGGCCGCAGCCCCTGGCGGGAAAAGTACCCAGGTCGCTGAACTGATCCCCAAAGGTCTTCTGGTAGCCAACGAGGTCGACCCCCAGCGCCGCCAGGCTCTGATCTGGAACCATGTGAGACACCGCAGCGACAACACTCTCATCACAGGTCAAAACGCCCATGTCCTGGCCAGAATGTTACCTGAATTCTTCGATGTGGTGATCTTGGACGCCCCTTGCTCTGGAGAAGGGCTTTTGGCCAAGGGGCAACTCAAACTGACAGAATGGAGTATGGGGCGGATAAAACGACTTTCCAAGCTGCAACGTCAACTTCTGACCAATGCCAGAATATTGCTCAAACCAGAGGGTATTCTGGCATATTCTACCTGTACTTTTGCCCCGGAAGAAAATGAAGAGCAAGTCATCTTCATGATGGAAAATGGCTTAATCCCCATCCCTTTCCCCAGTCAGTTGCCCGCATCACCCGCTTTAAGCCAGGACCCCCGGGTGTCCCTTTGTTCACGGCGCCTCTGGCCCCATCGGGACCAGGCCGCCGGCGCATTTGTCGCTTTACTGCAAAAACCGGCCGCACCCGGAAATATTCCTTCAGGATATCCATCAGTAGAGCCTCAAGTCATTTCAGTACCACTGCCCCATACCCTTGGGTCCATGCCTCTATATCAGAAAAAC
>Ga0105099_10002129_pt1 | contig 11924 bp, 8 predicted proteins | sample PPLLak3cmMay2015_2_FD_79138 | JGI IMG/M metagenome (GOLD analysis project Ga0105099, IMG submission 79138) | Freshwater sediment microbial communities from Prairie Pothole Lake near Jamestown, North Dakota, USA - PPLs Lake P8 Core (1) Depth... | ecosystem: Environmental > Aquatic > Freshwater >...
CAGTACGTCTTCACTATTTTTGCCGCCTGCGGAAGATTCATACTAATCAGCAATATTTTCATTACATTTCAATCCCAACTGGGCGCTTCAGCGGGTTTTTCGATTTCAACTCCGGTGGAAACACTCTGCCCAAAACCCTTTAACGTTAAAGTATACTCACCTGGAAGAACAAAAGGCCTTCTGCCCATGGGTAGATTCTCACGTTCTTTCTTATCAATTTGAAAATCCCAATTAAAACGATTGAGTCCAGCCTTGGCTTCCAATTCCCATGATTTTAAAACATGAGCTTTCTTGTCCTCCAGACTTAAGGTAACTGTACCTGAACTCAGGGCATGAAAGAAAAAATCCACCCCTTTCACTTCTCTGGGCTTCCCAACTTCTTGTTTCTTCTCCTTTTCCCACCACCAGGAGGCCTTTTGCTTATCCACATCGAAAAGATGCAGAACCTCCTGTCTGACTTCTGCACTGTATTTCTGGAGAACTTTCACCGACCCGACCCAGACACTACGCCCGTAGGTGCCAATGATAAGATCCATATCCCGGGGGTGAACACAAAGATCGTAAGTGGGCACATTGGGGATCTGTACAGCCAGAGCTTGCCAATTATTACCACCATCCAAACTGGCATAAACGCCAAAATCACTGCCCACATAAAGCAAGTCAGGGTTCACCGGATCCTGACGGATTACATTCATACATTCATTGGGAAGATTGGCTACAATAGAACTCCAGCTCTTACCAAAATCTGTGCTCTTAAAAACATAAGCCCGGGTATCGTTTTCCCTAAAACCTGTCAAGGTAGCGAATACAGTCCCTTCTTCATGGCTGCCGGGTTCCAGTCGGGTGACCCATTTATTCTGGGGTACACCATTTGTACAGCGAATCCAGGTTATTCCTCCATCCCGGGTCATCCATATCCAACCCTCATCAGTTCCGGCATATAGCAGTCCAAAGCGTTTGCTACTCTCAGATAAAGCCGACAACTGACCATAGGAGATATTCCCCCCTACATTGACAAATGAGTCTTGATGCCCCTCACTGGTCAAATTGGGGCTGATAATCTCCCAGGAATTACCACCATCAAAACTACGATGGACAAATTGAGTCCCTGTATAGACCACATCCGGGTGAAATTTGCTCATCACAATCGGAGTCACCCAGTTGGTCCGAAAGGGTTTATCTTTTGGGTATTCAGGTTTGGGTCTGATGGACTTAGATTTTCTGGTATGCAGATTCAAACGGGACATAGATCCGAATTGAGTACCCAGATAGACTGTATTATTATCTTTCAGGTTTACCTGAACAAACATTCCATCAGCACCCCAAATCCCCGTCCAGCTATCCTCTTGATCATAGGGTTCAACCTTTTGAGCAAATCCCATACTGATACCATTGTCCTGCAAACCCGTAAAAATACGGTAAGGATCAGACATATCATAAGTTACGGTGTAGCACTGTCCCACCGGTAAGTTCTTTAAAGGCCGCCAAGTGTTACCACCATCCAGACTGAGATTAAGTCCCCCATCATTACCCAACAGCACCCGCTTTGGAAAACTGGAATCAAACAGGATGGCATGGTGGTCAGAATGCACATCATGACCTTTTTCATCAGCCCAATCAAAGGTTTTTCCACCATCTTCACTTTTCAGAAGGGGAACAGCACAGATCAATATGTGTTGATCGCTAGCGGGATCCACAGCAATTCGTCCGAAATAATAGGTCGCCGTGCCATACCCCCAGTCCACTTGTGTCCGCAGATCCGCTTCATGGGTTTTCTTCCATGTTTCACCAGCATCATTGCTGACATAAAGTTCAGGTCCAATACACTTTGGCCAGTAATAGGGAATGTCTTCCTGTCCTTTGACATGCTGCTTCATGTCAGCAAACTTGAATGTTTTTTCTTTAACCTGCTTACGAATTGATTCTGCAGAGAATTCACCAGGGAAGCCATAAAGCCTAAGAAAGTTATCCAGGGTATTGTCACTGAGTTTTAGAAATTTCGCCTCTGATAAAGCCAGAAACTCTTTGCCAAGAAGGGGCTTGGGATTCTCATCGCTGTAGGGTCTTGGATTCTGATTATCCACCAAGGCATAAATCTTATTTGGATTCTGAAAACTCTGTGCCAGCCCGATGCGCCCCATCCCATTCCCATTGGGTAGTCCTCCACTGAGACGGGTAAAATGTTCTCCGCCATCACTGCTTTTCCACAGCCCACTACCAGGTCCGTTTTCCCGGAAGTCCCATGCCTTGCGTCTCCTTTCCCAAGTACAAGCATAGACATTCTCGGGATTTTTACGGTCGATCAAAATCTCAACTGCACCTGTAAAAGGTGGGCAATCGATGACCTTCTGCCAATTTGTCCCATTATTTGTGGTTCGATATAAGCCACGTTCTCCCCCATCAGTATAGACGGGGCCAAGGGCCGCCACAAAAACAGTCCCAGGTTTTTGGGGATTAATTGCTATTCTGCCAATATGCTGGGCGTTTGGTAAAGCTGAGCGTTGCCAACTTTTCCCTTGATCTTCACTCTTAAACAAACCCGCACCCATATAAACTGTCCGAGTATTTGAAGCTTCACCAGTACCCACCCAAATGGTTTTGGGCACGCCAGGTTCACCCCAATCCACCGCAATGGATCCAATACTGAAAGCGGCTTGATTATCAAAAAGAGAGGTCCAGTTATGACCATCATCATGAGTAATCCAAACTCCTCCGGTTGCAAAGGCCACCAGCCAAGTAGTGGGTTGCCGCTCATCCATCACCAGATCCATCACCCGGCCTCCCTGGGCCATGGGACCGACATTCTCAAACGGCAGGACTGAAAGTCCGGTGGCTTTAAGCATCTCCTGACGCTTTAAAAATGCCTCTTCTCTCTGCTGCCAGTCCGCTTCTGACCAAATGGGATGCAGTTTTTTCAGGGCATCCTCCCAGGTGGTTCCGGGTAGAGACACAAAAACCAACATAATTAAAGACCAAAACAGTAATTTTGTCATTTATACCCTCTCTGTTTAATTGATCTGGCTGGACCTTACCCATAAAGCAACAACCAGCCGCAAGATAAGTTCAAAACTTATTCTAGAATATTAACAAATTTTGATCAATCCTGAAAAAGGGGCTAAAAAAAAATCCGAGAGATCGCTGTTAATCAGATTTACAAAAGGTCAGTTCTGATCGAATTGGCAAATGATCTACTTCTTATAAACTTTCTTGCCTTTCTTGACATCCGCATCCGTAGCCGCCGCCACCTTCACTTCCACCACCCGATTGTTGTTGAAAACCACTTCACCCGTGCGATAGGAAAAAATTATTTTAGACAAGGCATTGCCAACCCGCTTGCCAACAGGATTCCCCATCAACTGAATTACCTGATCCATCGTCATGCCCATGCTTACCCGATTGATATTCTGCTGAGGGTCATCAGGCTGATCTTTCCCATCGACCTTAGTACTGTCCTTGGTCTCTTCGGTGATATCCAGACTACGATACCATATGGTACTCTCGCCTCTTTCAATTTTTGCCAGTGTTGAGGGAAATTTCCACCAAAAGGCATTCTTTTCAAAATCCGGTTTTCCGTACTGATTACTGAAATAATCGAGCACTGCAGTGGGAGACAACGTGTAGGTCATGCTGACTTTAATCAGCTGCCCCTTCTGAAAATAATACCGCTCGTTACTGACCGGGCCACTCTGGGGTATTACCTCCAACCACTCGCCTCTGTCATGAATCTGGGCCCCCGTATTGGCAAACACCTGTTTCACCTGTGCGGGCCCTGAGCCCCAGGGGACGCCACGAACCCCATCCAGATCGGCGACTACCGCTGCCAGAGGCAGCCCCAGAAACAGGCAGATTGTAATACTTATCACTCTTTTCATTCGTTCCTCCTAAATCAAAAACACAACACTACCATAATGCCTTCACATCCTGCTTCCTGTCAACCCATATGATCGGAGATGGACATAATCACCGGCATGGCCTCCTGCTCATAAACCAGATCCCGGTCATCCCGATGACCAAAACGTAGCCATAGAAAGACAATCAAAGCCATCAATCCCAAAACGACCATCGCCCATTCCAACCACTCCAGCCCCCCACCCCAATGTGCCAGACCAGCGAGCAAGGAAATTCCCAACAGATAGCCCATGCCGTATAGAAGCCATAAGCGCCCGATAAGCCAGGAGTCGGGTAACAGCTGGGCAATAAAGGGCAGATAATTCAGCCTGCCACATAAACAGGATAACATGAAATAAGCGGCAGCCATAAGCAGGCAGATCGTCCGCACAGCAAGCGGCCAGGGATGGCTCCAGCATACCAAAGCCATCAGTGGCAAAGAAAAAACGGTCAGTATCACTGCCACTACCCGAAAATAGGACCGTCGTACGAGTTTGAACATATCGCCCTGGGGCAGCTGGCGAAAAACCCAGGCCCCTTCAGCGGCCACACTCTGCGTCGTCAACCAGGCCGACATGGGCACCAGCCATAACAGCCAGGCCGACAAGGCAAAAGATGAAAAGGCACTGGGCCAGAGAAAAGGCCTTTCCGGGTTAACCTGAAGCTCATAGACCACCGCCATCAGAATCATTCCAGCCGGAATAGCCAAAGAGATGAGCAGGCGCCGCAGAAGATAACGGCACAACAGAACACGGAAAAAAAACTGACTGAGGGTGTTTTGCCCCCAGATAACACCGAATCGCTGCAAACACCCGGAACTTGCCCTACTGGTTCCACCAGAACTGTGCCCCAAATCAAAACGCAGTGACAGCCACTGACACAGCAAAAAAATAACCGGCAGCAACAGACACGCCCAGAGAGTCCAGGGGATAAACTTTAATAAAGCTGGGGATACAGAGATAAAATGGTTCATCATGACAGCCAGGAGCCACAGCACCGGCCAGAGGAAGGAGAGGCTTGATGCCCCTTCACAGTTGCCCAACCACTCAGACAGATAGCGCTCCGGCATCAGCAGATAAAAAATCATCAGCAGCAGCAAGCCGGAGCGAAAAATCAGCGCCAGGCCCCGCCCCAAAGAACCGGGTAAAACTGCCAACAAGCCTTGCAAGGCCACCACCAGAAAGTACCCCAGCCAGACCATCATCAGGCCATAAACCAAAAATAACCCGGCAAAGGGTAAAATGGGCAGAGCGAGACGGGGCAGAATCAATACGGTAAGGGTCAGGTCTGCTGGCAGGAGAAATGCCAACCCCAGAAACAGCACGACCATCACATGAGCCAGCACCTTACTGATGATCAACGGGGTTTTGGCTGGAATCACCGGACTGAGTATGCGCCGGGCTACACCGCTCATGCCCATACTGGGCCACAAATATAGGGACAGAGCCAATATCATCATAAAGAGATAACTAAAAACCCGCTCAAGATTGTGCCAGATGGTCATGGGAGGAAGTAGCTGGGGTGAGAAGGCAAGAAACTCGAAGTTCAACCATAAGGTCAGCAAGCCGCCAAGTGTAATAAACAAAGCCAGTACTCCGGTCAATGAACGCCGTTCTTCATCCTGATGGCGCAGCGGCCCATGGTAGAGAATTTCCCGCAAAAAAAGCCGGGTCAGCACCCAGACGGACCCGATAAATTCCCGATTCATGGGCGTGCTTCCAGGCCGGACAGCAGATTCTGGGCAACATTATGGCTATTCTGATCGTAGATTTCCTCCTGAAACAGAGTGTCCAGCCCTTTCCCGGCCAGGGCCAGCTGCAACCTAGGCGTGTCAATATCCAGATGGATACGCCCCTGATGGAGTACAATCACCCGATGACATAATTCGTTTACCGTGTCCAGTTGATGGGTGGAATAGAGAACAATCCGCCCCCGCGAGGCCTGTAATTTCAGCAAGTCCCGCAGAACGGCAATGGAAAACACATCCAGACCGGACATGGGTTCATCAAGCAGCAGAATATCCGGATCATGAATCATCGCCGAAAGGATTAACACCTTCTGACGCATACCTTTGGAATAATCCGCAATGGGGTGATGGGCGGAGTCGCCCAGGCCAATTTGCTCCAGCAGTCCTTCAATTCGGTTTTTTATACCCTTGCCGGGTAAGCCCCGCAGACGGGCCAACATGTCCAGAAATTCATAGGCACTCAGAAAATCAAACAGATCGGAGCGTTCGGGCAGATACCCCACCCGTCGCCGATGCTTGTCCGCTTCTTCCCGTATCGACACATTATTATAGCGGATTTGACCGTCCGTCTGATTAAGCAAGCCCGCCAGCATGTTCAGGGTAGTGGTCTTGCCGGCACCATTGGGTCCCAGGTAACCCACGATCTCTCCGGGCCTGAGGGTGAAAGAAATCCCCTTCACCACCTCCACCGCTCCATATTTCTTCTTCAGGTTGATCAGTTCCAACATTCCCTATCATCCTCTCTGAGGTATAATAACACCTGAATTCAATATCCTCCATTCATTCTCTCAAAGTCAAGTATCAACAGAAGACCATGTGATTGACTCATGTGGGTAGCCTTTGGTATCATCCATAGACCATGAAAAACCGGCTGTCAAGGCATTCCAGAAAGTTGCTGCTGATACTGAAGATACTGCTCAGCCTGGGATTGATTGGCTATTTTGTCTGGAAGCTCAGTCATCAGGCGGGTGGTTTAGGGCCGATGGTGGCCAAATTGTTTGGAACGGTCAGAAACGCCGACCCTTTATTCCTGATTCTGGCCATGCTGCTGCACCCCCTCGGTTATGCTCTGACCTCCTGGCGCTGGCGCATTCTGCTCTCACCCTTCGGACCCCCGCCTCCATTCGCCCGCCTCTACCGACTCTACTTCATGGCCGCCTTTTTCAACAATTTCACCTTCGGTACCGTTGGCGGAGACGCCCTGCGGGCAGTGGCCGGGAAACGTTTTTCCACCTCTCTGACCCGTTCCGCCACAGTTGTATTAATCGAACATCTGTCAGGATTTGCCGCCCTGTTTCTCATTGCCTTGACTGGTCTGACCGCCCAAACCCTTGCGGGCAAAATTTCACCACTACTCCTGGGCATTGCTCTGCTGGGGCTGATGGTGATGTCAGTCACCATTATCTGGCTGCTGCGAACCCGCATCATCACTCTTCCCGATTTCTGGCAGCAGAGACTACCCAAGCGGCTTTACGGCCTGTTGAACCAACTGATTGGAACCCTGGCCGGCTACCGCCAGGCACCTCAGGCTTTGCTGAAGGGGCTGGGTGTCAGCCTGATCTTTCAGACCTCCATGGTCTTTTACTACTTTCTCATCTGCCGGGCCATGGCCGTTGACTTATCATTGGCTTCAGCACTGATGGGCATCCCTCTGCTGATCGTTATGTTAATGGTAATACCGGCCGTAAACGGTCTGGGGGTAAGAACTACCGGATTCGGCAGCCTGATGGGCCTCAGTACCGTCCACGCCCTCAGTGGCGAGGGCATCGATGTCCTCTTCCGCCTCTTCTTCGGCCTCATCGGCGGCATCCTCTTCATCACCTATCGCAAACAAAGTCAAACAGCCCAATAATGGGCTGTATTGTGCAATCCATGCATGGTACAATCATTTATGATCGATAGTGAGGCCATCATCAACCAAGTCAGACACTTCCTGTCGGGACAGGCTGACATCTCACTCGCTATTCTCTATGGTTCAGCAGCGTCGGACCGGCTGTCCCGACATAGCGATGTGGATCTGGCTGTTTCATCAGCGCAGGGGTTGTCTGCGGAGACCTGCCTATCGATCTCACTCGCCCTCACCCGGAAGTTGGACCGTGAGGTTTCAGTAATTGACATGAATAAAATGCATGGGGTCATCCTGCAGGAAGTCCTCACCAAGGGAATTATTGTGAAAAAAAACTCCCAACTCATGGTTCGACACGTTCTTCGGATGCAGGAATTCACAGAGGATGTGCTTCCCTATCAGAAAATGGCGTTTGAAATCCAAATGGGCAGGTATTTGACATGAACAACCTCAGCATCATGAAAAAGATCGAAACCCTCTTTGAAGACTTCATCCGGGCCGTCCTGGCTTTGGATGAATAAATGAGCAAAATCAGTTGCCCATAGCTCTTCAAGAAAATTCACAGCACGCTTTCATTCCTCCATATTATTCTCAGATAGACAGTGCTCCCCTTCTGGGTTATCATCGGAAGAACTATGAAGGACAAACCGGCTGACATCCCTCATCTCCCCGGCTGCTACCTCTTCATCGATGAAGAAGGTCAGGTACTCTACATTGGTAAAGCCACCGATCTGAGCAAACGGGTGGCCCAATATTTCCACAGCAAGCGGGGTATTCGTCAACAGCTGCTGGTTGAGAAAGCAGATCGCATCGAGTTTATCGCCGCCCAGAATGAAATGGAGGCCCTGCTGCTGGAAAACAACCTCATCAAAAACCACCAGCCCCGCTACAACATCAACCTCAAAGACGCCAAAAGTTATGCCTATCTGGAACTGACGGCTGAACCCTTTCCCCGCCTGGTGGTTTCCCGTTGGAAGAAAGGCAAAACCGATGGTGAACGCTTCGGCCCCTTCGTCTCCGCCCAGGAAAGAGACCGTATCCGGGCCACCCTCAATCGACTGTTCAAGTTGCGCACCTGCCGTCGTTTTCCACCCCGCCCCTGTATCCGTTTTCATATTGGTGTCTGCAGCGCACCCTGTATGGGCAAACTCAGTCCGACAGAATATCAGGAGCAGACAGAGGATGCCCGTCTGGTTCTCAAAGGAGACATCAAGGCTGTCAGTGAACGCCTGCAAACCCGCATGCTGGCTGCCAGCCAGGAACAACGATACGAAATGGCCATGACCCTGCGCAACCGCCTCTCCGCTCTGCAAAAAATGCCCACCGGGCAGACCGTGGACAATGAGCGTCAGATCGATGAAGATGCCCTCAGCTACCTCCGCCATGAAGACCGCTTCCACATCATGATCTTCCACCTCAGCCGCGGCCGGGTCATGTCCACGGAACGCTACAGTTTCGAAGATTACGGCGACCCGCTGGATGAGTTTCTCATTCAGTATTATGGCAACAGGCCAGCTCCTGGCGAATTGATCCTGCCCGAAGCACTGGAACCCACTATGTTGGAGTTTTTGAATACTGTTTCCAGCCGCAAAGTCAAGGTCACAATCCCCCAACGGGGCAGAAAACATCACCTGCTGGTCATGATCGCCAACAACCTCGACATCACCGTGCGACGGCAGCAGAAGCATTTGGATGATCTGCAGCACTGGTTGGGGCTCAGAGATATCCCAGGGGTCATCGAAGGCTTCGACGCATCACATCTCCAGGGGGGCTTCACCGTGGCCTCAATGGTCCAGTTTCACCAGGGCATGCCCAATAAATCACAATACCGCCGTTTCCGCATCCGTTGCCAGAGCGGCGGAGATGACCTGATGGCCCTGGGAGAAGCCCTGCGGCGCCGCTATTCGCGTTTACTGGCCGAAGACAAACCATTTCCCGACCTGGTACTCATCGACGGCGGCCCGACTCAATTGGCCCAGGCCTGCCTCATCCTGGATGACTTGAGTCTGGACTTGCCCATTTGCGCTTTGGCCAAACGGGAGGAACAAGTCTTTATGCCAAGTGAAAAAAAACCCTTAGCCATCCCCCGTAGCGCTCCCGGCCTGAAACTGTTGCAGCAAATCCGAGACGAGGCACACCGCTTCGCCATCACCTATAACCGCTTGTTAAGAAAAAAAGGAGCCCTAGAATGAATTTTGATCTGGTCAGTGAATTCCACCCGGCCGGTTCTCAGCCCAAGGCCATTGCCAGCCTCCTGCAGGGTTTTGAGGAAGAGAAAAGAAAACAGGTCCTCATCGGCGTCACCGGCTCAGGCAAAACCTTCTCCATTGCCAACGTCATCGCCGGTCTCAATACCCCGGCCCTGATCATGGCCCACAACAAAGCACTGGCAGCCCAACTCTACAATGAATTCCGCGGCTTGTTCCCTGAGAACCGGGTGGAGTTCTTCGTCTCATACTACGACTATTATCAGCCGGAATCCTACATTCCCCAGCGGGACCAGTATATCGAAAAGGACTCCCACATCAATCCCGAGTTGGACCGCATGCGCCTCAGCTCCACCGCCTCCCTCATCACCCGCCGCGACGTCATCATCGTGGCTTCGGTCTCCTGTATCTACAGTGTCGGCGATCCCACCACCTACACCCGTATGATGCGGGAATTCAGTGTGGGACAGTCCCTGGACCGCGATGAATTCCTGGGCCTGCTGGTGGACCTGCAGTATGAACGCAACGACTACGACCTGTCACCGGGGCGCTTTAGGGTTCGGGGTGACAGTGTTGATCTGGTACCGGCCTACCAGAAGAATCTGCTGCGTTTCGAATTCTTCGGTGACCAGCTGGAATCCATCAGCGAAATCCGCGCCCTGAAGGGAGAGCTGGTGCGTCGCCACAAATATATCCAGGTATTGCCAGCCCGTCACTTCGTCACCCCTCGGGAAACCATTGAGGGGGTCATTCCCCATATCCGGGCCGACCTCAAGGAAAGACTGAAAGAGTTGTCGGGCATTGAAGCTCACCGACTGGAGCAGCGCACCCTCTACGACATGGAGATGCTGCTGGAAACGGGATTTTGCAAGGGCATAGAAAACTACTCCCGCTATTTCGACAAAAGAAAAGCGGGTGAACGCCCGTACTGCCTGCTGGATTATCTGCCCAAGGACGCCCTCATCGTCATCGATGAAAGTCACCAGACCCTGCCTCAGGTGAAGGCCATGTACCGTGGCGACCGTTCGCGAAAACAAAATCTGGTAGATTATGGCTTCCGTCTGCCCAGCGCCTTCGACAACCGCCCCCTGACTTTCGCTGAATTCGAAAGTTTGCTGGATCGATTCCGCTTGATCTATCTCTCGGCCACCCCGGGTGAATATGAACAAAAGCGCGCAGAGAAGACGGTTGAGCAAATCATACGCCCCACCGGCCTGCTGGATCCCCTGGTGCTGGTCAGACCAGCCGGCGGACAGATGCAGGATCTTCTGACTGAGATCAGGCAAACAGTTGCCGATGGAAACCGTGTACTGGTGACCACCCTGACCAAACGATTCTCTGAAGAACTGAGTGAATTTTTTCTGGATCAGGGGGTCAAAACCCGTTATCTGCACTCTGAAATTGATACCCTGGAGCGCACCGAACTGATCCGGCAGTTGCGGTTGGGGGAGTTTGATGTATTGGTGGGCATCAACCTGCTCCGTGAGGGCCTCGACATCCCCGAAGTGGGGCTGGTCGCCATATTGGATGCAGACAAAGAGGGCTTTCTGCGGGACGCCCGCAGCCTGATCCAGACCATCGGCCGGGCGGCACGCAATGCCAAATCCCGGGTCATCCTCTACGCTGACAAGATGACCGACTCCATGAAACAGGCCATCGACGAGACGGAGCGGCGCCGTTCGCTCCAGGCGGAGTACAACCAAAAGCATGGCATCACCCCGAAAACCATCATCAAGGCCATCGAGATGAAGGAATCACTACCCATCCACAAGACAGCCAAAGATCTGGGCAGCGTGGAAGAGGCCATGCAGACCCTGCAGCTGGAAATGGAAAAGGCCGCCGAACGCCTGGACTTCGAAACAGCCATTCTGCTTCGGGAGGAAATCAAGCGCATCGCCAAGTTCGCCGCTGAAGAAAAGAAAAAGAAGGGCTGAGCTCCCGATGACTTCCTTCTTGGTCCGACACTCGGGCCGCGGCCAGGGTATTAGCGCTCGGGCTTTATTTCATCATGCATTTCTTGTACAGGTTCCCGCCGTCATTATCTGCCGTTATCACCCGAGTTTCACTGCCCGGGTCGGCACTGAGATATTTCAGAACATCTCGTTCCGAGGATCGTCGTTCTTCAAGCAATCCGTCGCCTTGAACCATCTCCTCGAACGAGATGGGTAAAAGATGATACTCGTACTTTCGTCCCCTCAACGCCTCTTTTATTGAACTGGAAAGGTCCAGGGCCGAA
>Ga0105099_10002130_pt1 | contig 11920 bp, 8 predicted proteins | sample PPLLak3cmMay2015_2_FD_79138 | JGI IMG/M metagenome (GOLD analysis project Ga0105099, IMG submission 79138) | Freshwater sediment microbial communities from Prairie Pothole Lake near Jamestown, North Dakota, USA - PPLs Lake P8 Core (1) Depth... | ecosystem: Environmental > Aquatic > Freshwater >...
AACATTCTCTTTTATGTATATTCTATGTTTTTCAAACTGATCGTATGGTTTGGGAGAAAAAAAGTCAATAACGGCTTGAAATTATACGAAATTGTATGAAATAATATTTATAATAATAACATTTTACTATTATATGGGGGGAAATATAATGATAACACATGGGGATTTATTCAAAGAGTTTTTGGAAAAACAGAGCCAATACGCAGCTCACACGATTCCGTACATGGTCAAGTGGGTCTGTGATTGTTATCATTTGTTAAACCACCCGCCGGATGAACCCATCACTGCCGAACAAATGGCAAATTATCTGGCTCATCTGGCTAAAACCCACGAGGATTGGCAGGTAAAACAGGCAGATACCGCTCTGCGTCTCTATCAATTCTATCTCACGAAACAAAGCAAACCCCAAGAGAAATGCAGGATCTCCCCGGCTTGGCAAAAACACCAAGAAAAGCTGATCGAGGCCTTGCGCTTGCGGCATCGTTCGCTGAGTACAGAAAAAACCTATTGTACATGGTTATTCGACTTCGGTGCTTTTCTTGGCTATATCGAGCCACACGTTCTGGGTGCCCAGGAACTGCAAAAATACCTGAGCCACCTGGCCGTTGAGCGCCACGTTTCCTCATCCACCCAAAATCAGGCCTTAAATGCCTTGGTGTTCTTTTATCGCCATGTTCTGGATCAAAACCTTTCCGACCAGCTCAATTCTGTCCGCGCACAGGTCAAAAGACGCTTGCCCGTCGTCCTTTCCCAACAGGAAGTTCGGCTTATTTTTTCTCATCTCACCGGTATCAACAAGCTGATGGCCATGCTTACATACGGCTGCGGTCTGCGGCTGATGGAGTGCCTGCGGTTACGGGTCAAGGATATTGATTTTGAACGCAATATACTCATCGTTCGCTCAGGAAAAGGCGACAAGGACCGGCGTACAGTTTTGCCCAACATCCTCAAGGATGACCTCATCCGACAATTCGATGACATCCGCACACTTTATGACAATGACCGTAAGCAAAAAATACCCGGCGTCTTTCTCCCCAACGCTCTGGACAAAAAGTATCCCAATGCCGGCAAAGAATGGGCTTGGTTTTGGCTCTTCCCTTCCAAATCACTGTCTGTCGATCCCTTAACGCTGACCAGTCGCCGCCATCATCTCCATCCCCAAACCCTGCAAAAATCATTCAAGGAAGCACTTATAAAATCGACCATCGCCAAGAATGCCTCGGTCCACACCCTGCGCCACAGCTTCGCCACCCATCTGCTGGAAAAGGGGAGCGATATCCGTACCGTCCAGGAATTACTGGGGCATCGCAATCTGCAAACCACCATGATCTATACCCATGTGGCTGTGAAGAATGTCCTGGGGGTCAAGAGTCCGCTTGACGAGTGAACACGGTCCGGGCAGGCTGCCGCCGGTCTGTGCCTGGCCACAGTCACGCGATGGAGAAAACGCTCTCCAATATGGAAGATGGAGCGATTCGGTTTCAGCCCCCTCCGACAACAGAGTTATACAAATAAAAAAGTAAAAATTCAAGATGAGTACTGAATTGTCACTTAAGAAGATCTTTGCGAAACGTCAGTGATAATCAATATTTGCCTGGCACCAAAAAATACCCTCCGACTCATACCGTTTCTCACAGCTGCGTTCATTTTGGCAGCATAAAGTAGTAACTATTAAAAAAAACCTGTTTATGATATATATCCCCTGTCCAGATTTCACAATCACCAAAACAGGAGGCAGATATGCTGCATGAACCAGCCGTACAATTGGGTGAAGACAATTCAACCCAGAAAAAGGCACGACTTGGGGTGTGGATGTTCATCATCTACACCATCGTTTATACCGGATTTGTCCTGATCGGGACATTTTTCCCCAAACTGATGGGGCTCCAATTGCTCGGGGGGCTGAATGTGGCCTATGTTTACGGCATGGCCCTGATCGTCCTGGCCGCCGTTATGGGCATGATTTACAATTTTCTTTGCAGCCGTCTCGAAGACAAACTCAACACTCCGGAGCAAACATGATATATGACGTATCCAGCTTAGCCATATTTATCTTTATCTTCTTTGTTGCGCTTGTCCTGGGTCTCTCATTCTTTTTCGCCCGAAAAACCAAATCGGCCAGTGGCTATTTCGCAGCCGGAGGCCAGATCAACTGGGCAGTGAACGGCATTGCGTTTGCCGGTGATTACCTCTCTGCCGCTTCTTTCCTGGGCATATGCGGTATGATTGCGTATTATGGATTTGACGGTTTCATCTATTCCATCGGCTATCTGGCCGGATGGGTGGTGGCTCTGTTTTTAGTGGCTGAGCCGTTGAAGCGCCTTGGGAAATATACCTTTGCCGATGCCCTGGATGCCCGTTTCGATTCGCCAGCCATCAAACTCACCGCAGCCATCAGCACCCTCATCGTTTCCCTTTTTTATCTGATTCCGCAGATGGTGGGCGCTGGTGCCCTGGTCACCCCTTTGCTGGGATTCCCCCACTGGGTCGGTGTGGTCATGGTGGGTTCCCTCGTCATTCTCATCGTGGCCACCGCCGGCATGACCTCAACCACCTACGTTCAATTCATCAAGGGAGGCCTGTTGATCGTATTCTCTCTGGCACTGACTGTCTTTATCCTCAATAAAGGGATCAGTCGGACCCCTTCTGCCGATTTTCATGAACCGGTATATTTACCCGCCACTGTTGAAGCGGGCGTGGTGAGTGAGGTGTCAGACAATGGCTTTCAGCTATTGGGGCAACATACCCAAAGCGAAAAAACCTTTGTAAAATTGTCCAAGGATGGCATCGTCTCCTGGTGGAAACTGGACCTTAACCGCTCCCAACTGGAAGAGACACTCTCCACCGTGATCACCCAGGACGGTCAGACACTGTATAACGGAGCCCCCAAAGAAGCGGGTAAATTCTATCAGGTGGGCCACGCCAGCAAGATCATCAAAGATGGAAAAGAAGTATCAGAGACAGGCCCCATCGGTCCTTTTGAGTACATTAAGATACTGGAATCTTCTGAAATAGTCCGGTATTCCACGGTTAATTTTGAATATGAAGGCGAGAAGGTCACCCTTTACCATCAAAACCCGACCCCGGGATCCGCCATCATGAAACCCGGCCTTTACTACAAATTGGACCAAACCACCAGCATCCTGCCCCGTATCGATTTTTTCTCCCTGATGCTGGCTCTTTTCCTTGGCACATCGGCTCTTCCCCACGTCCTGATCCGCTACTATACCGTTCCCAGCCAACGGGCGGCCCGCAAATCAACCATAGTCGCCATCATCGCCATCGGTTTTTTCTATATTCTGACCCTCTACATGGGATCCGGGGCCATGGTCAACGGGTCACTGGACCTGGGCAGCTCCAACATGTCAGCTCCGCTACTGGCCAAAACCTTCGGTATCGCCCTGTTCTCAATCATTTCCGCCATCGCTTTCGCCACCATTCTGGGCACAGTCAGCGGCTTGATTGTGGCCTCCTCCGGAGCGGTAGCCCACGATCTGATGGATAAATACCTGAAAATTAAGATGACTGAAAAAGGCAAGGTTATGGCGGGTCGCTGGGCGGCTGTCTGTGTGGGCATCATCGCCATCTTTCTTGGCATCCTCTTTGAAAAACAGAACGTCAGCTTCCTGGTGGGACTGGCCTTCGCCATTGCCGCATCCGCCAATCTGCCCGCCATTCTGATGCTTCTGTTTTGGAAAAAAACCACCGCCAAAGGCATCTCCTGGGCAATCATTGTCGGCATGCTGTCCGCTCTGGTACTCATCCTGTTTTCTCCCACCATGTACGAAGTCTACAACCTGCCCGCGGCAAGTGCCCCGTTCCCCCTGCGAAATCCCGGCATCATATCCATCCCCCTTGGCTTCATTACCCTGGTTGCAGTCTCCCTGATGACCAGGAAAAAAGAAGATCCAGCCCTCAATTCATAATGAAAGAAACCCATTGATCATCATTTTTCATACCGAGCCCTCCCGATTCGTCATTGAGGGCTCGGTATCAAGTTGAGACATCATGAAAATCGGTATTTTCAGCGACATCCACGAAGACTGTGAACGCCTTGACATCACCATGAAAAAAATGGAAAAAGAAGGGGTGAACGAGATGGCCTGTCTTGGGGATATTGTTGGATTTGATGTACTGAACTACCGTTATCTGTCAACCCGTAATGCCTCGTATTGCCTGGACAGTGTCCGTGCCAATTGCCGCTGGGTGGTGGCTGGGAATCATGACCTTTTTGCCATACGAAAACTTCCGGACATCTGCGATCCTTTTCAGTTCCCAGCCAACTGGTACAATTTAGATTTCCAAGAGAGACAAAGGCTGGCCTGCCAAAAGGTCTGGCTCTACGAACAGCGGGAGCTCCCGGCCCTCCTGAATGCCAAAGACCGGACCTATATCGATTCACTCCCCCTTTTCATTCAATTTGAAAGTGATGGAATTCAAGTGCTTTTCTCCCATTCTCTTTTCCCGGACATATCTGGTTCTATGGCCTTTCGGCCTAAGGATCCATGGGATTTTAAACCGCACTTAAGTTGGTTGAAAAACCAAGGGGCAAAAATTGGCTTTTCAGGACATCTGCACCTCAGCGGTCTGGCCTGGGCTGACTGCAAACGATATACCCAAAAGAATTTTATCAGTACCCCGCTGCCTGGTAATCTGGTACAATACCTTTGCCCATGCACGGCCAATAGTTCCAGCAAAAATGGCTTCCTGATTCTGGACACCGGTCAACAGACCCTGACCGCCAGAGCATTGAAATCGAGTCGCTATCTGATGCATTGTTTTAAATGAAACAAGCGGAGGCAAGATGCGAATCAACATCAAACGGTTCTTTCTGACCATCATCCTGCCTACGGTACTGACCATCGGTCTTTTTATTTTGCTGATCTTTCGGTTCATAATCCCATATTTTGAGCAAAACATGCTCAATCAGAAAAAGGAGATGATCCGGGAAATCATCAGGTGCGCCGTCAGTATCGCCACTACCAGCAGAAATCAGGCGCAAGCGGGAGTTATCGCCAAAGAAGAGGCCCAAAAAACCGCCATCTTACAAATAAAAAATCTCCGTTATGGTATAGAAAACAAAGATTATTGCTGGATAACCGATACCCGGCCATTTATGATTGAACATCCTTACCGTCCTGACCTCAATGGCAGCAACCTGAGTGCTTTTGTAGATCCCAAAGGGAAAAAACTGTTCGCTGAGATGGTAGAGGTGGTACATAAATCCGGCCAGGGCTATGTAGACTATATGTGGCAATGGATGGATGAACCCGGCCGCATTGTTCCCAAAATTTCATATGTTCAGGAATTTGAACCATGGGGATGGATCATCGGCACCGGAATATATATCGAAGACATTCGTGAGGAGATTTCTGCCATCCAGAAAAAGCTCTTGGGTGTCCTGCTGCTGATCACGGCACTCATAGCCCTGCTTCTGACCTTTATCGTCCGTCAGAATCTGAAAGCGGAAATCAAGCGCCAGCAAGCCGAAACAGACCTGATGGATTCCCGTGAACGATACAAAGCCCTGGTCGAAGCCTCCAGTGAGGGCACCGTAATGATACTCGACGGCAGAGCAATCTATTCCAACAAAAAAGCGGAAAATATCCTTCCTGGTATAAGCCAGCTGAACATCAGTGATGATTTTCATGAGCTCATCTCCCCGGACCGTGCCGAAGACATTCATGATATCGTCGCATTTACCAAGGGTCCAAACACATCCCTTCGCCTTGAGACCCGTATCGCTCCGGCGGGCAAGCCAGTTGTCGACATTATCCTGACCCTTTCAAAGATCACCCTTTCAGAAAAACAGGGATACATCGTCATCATGAAGGAACTCGGATCACTCCATGAAGCAAACGCCATCCAGACATTTGCCGACAGCCTGAAGGTGGGATATTTCCAGGTTACACCCGGTAAGGGAGGTTATTTTTCAGACATCAGTCAGGCAGCCGTCAAGACATTGGGGTATGACAAGCGCAGTGAGCTGCTGCTGGTCAAGGGTTCTTCTTTGGCTGCCGAACCCAAAGAGTGGCTGAAAATGCTCAGAATTATTGATAAAGACGGCTTTATAACACGTTTTCCGCTTCAAATCAGAACCAAAGAACAGAAATACCGTACAGTTTCAGTGTCTGCCCGGATCGTCCGTGATGATTTGGGAAATATCCTTCACAGCGACGGCCTCATTGAAGATCTGTCCGAAGAACTGAGCCAGACCAAAGCCCGTGAAGAGATGATGCAAAACGTTCAGAACATCTTCCTGACTCTCTATCAACCGGTTGAAAATATCATCTCCGACGCCGTTTCTTGTCCTGCAGAAGCCTCCATTCGCCAGGCAGCGGAATTGATGAGCAGCTATCACAGCCCTTATCTTCTGATACTTGATGACAAACACAGGCCTGCCGGCCTGGTCAGTGACGGAGACTTGGTACGCAGGGTTCTCGCCCAAGGTGTTGATCCGGAGCAAAATGTCACCGAAATCATGACTTCCCCGCTGGTCACCGTCAACGAAAAGACAAGCGTTATGCAGTCATGGGGTGAAATGACCCGGGCCGGTGTCACACAGATCGTCGTCAAAAACGAGCAAAACATCATCCAGGGTGTGTTCTCAAAAACTCAACAGGATTCTCTGCTGTTTAACCCCTTGTTTATCAGACCGCCCGATACAGTCGCTATCCAAGACCCAAGGGTTTTAAAAAACCGCAATCAACAATTACCGGATATCCTGGCCCCGTTGATTAACAGTGGCTGTCACAGTCGATGGATAAGTACCCTGACAACAGCCCAAGCGGATCATGATATAGTGGCCATCACCAGACTCGCCGAAAAGGAACTGGGGCCCCCACCCGTCCCCTATGCCCTTATCGCCTTGGGAAGTCATGGAAGAAAAGAACCGACTCTGACCAGTGATCAGGACAATGCCCTGATATATCAAGACCCCATGCCCGAACAGGCAGAGTCTTGTCAAAGCTACTTCCGACAGCTGGCATTGCGGTTCAATCCCATGTTGGCCGAAATCGGCTACCCCCTGTGCCCGGGTGGGATCATGGCACAAACACCCCGCTGGAATCAGCCGCTGAAGGTTTGGAAGCACTATTTTGACCAATGGATCTCCGTTCCCGACCCTAAAAATCTGATGGAAACGTCCACTTTCTTTGACTTGCGCATAGTTTATGGTGAAAATCAACTGGTTGCTGAGTTGAAGGAACACGTCAAAACATCGCTAAAAAAACATCCCGCTCTTCGGAATCTGCTGGCACGGGAATGCCTGTTATACAAAACGCCACTTGGCCTGTTCGGTAAGATTCAAACCGATAATGACCCTCACGGTAATCACCTGAATCTCAAGAACCCCTTGCGAGTCATGGTCAATCTGATCCGCTTATACGCCATATCGTTTGAAATTGATGAGAGCAATACCCTTCTGCGTCTGCATGACTTGTGCCAAAAAGAGCACATTTCTCAAGCATTCGCCCGGAGTATCGAATATTCCTACGACTTCCTGACCCGTTTGCAGTTCAGAAGTCAGCTGCAGGTCATCAGACGCCATGAGTTTCCCTCCGCATCCGTAGACTTAACAAAGCTGACCGATATAGAAATAACCACCATAAAAACCATCTTCAGCGAGATCAATACATTTCAGAGCAAACTTAAACATGATTTCTCCATTTCCGAGTAATGGTTAATTTATGCTATCATTATCCTATTTCAACAGTGAGGTACACATGGATTCTATCCGCAGACTGATCATCGTTCTACTCCTTTTGCTTCTTCCTTCAATAGCCTTAAATGCCACTGAAGAACAAATTTTCTCTGTCACCCCTTATGGCTATATCAAACTTGATGCCGTGTATGAGACAGGCAGTTCCTCCCCTGGTAATTTTGCTTTCTGGGCTGCCAACCCGGGTGACAGTGACGGCCTTTTCCATGCGACTGCCAACCAGACCAGACTGGGATTGAACATTTCAGCCGGAAAAGTGGGCTCTTTTACCCTGAGTGGTAAAGTGGAGGTGGATTTCTACGGTGGAAATGCCGAAAACAAGGCCTACAACTACATGAGACATGCGTATCTGGAACTAAAGAATGAACACTGGTCCTTTATCGCCGGACAATTCTGGGACATCATCAACCCCCTGAACCCGTCCACACTGAACTATCCGGTTATGTGGGGAAGTGGCAACATCGGCTATCGTCGTCCCCAGCTTAGGATCCAGCACACTCTCAAGGCAGGCAAAGCCCTGTTTACCTTTCAAGCCGGTATCTTCCGAACCATTGCCGGAGACTTGGACAGCAACGGTATTGACGACGGCATTGAAGCCGGCATGCCCACTTTTCAGGGTCGTGTGGCCGCAAAAATACCTTTTGGGGATGGCGCCTTTGTACAGATTGGTTTTTCGGGCCATAGCGGTAAATCATCGGGACAAGTGGATTACGCCAGCAACTCCCTGAATGCGGATTTGACCCTGACTTTCTCCAGGCGTCTGACCCTGCTGGGAGAGGTTTACACCGGCAAAAACATGTCCCCATTCCTGGGTGCCATCATCCAGGGCGTTAATGGCACTTTGCAAAAAGAAATTGAAAGCAGTGGATTCTACATTGCTCTCGAGGCTGGACTGACATCTTCTTTGAAGCTGAACGCCGGATTCGGGCAGGATGCACCCAAAGAAGAAACCCTCTCCGCCGGCAACCGGCAAAAGAACCAGACTGTTTTCGGCAATCTGATTTATACCCTCAACAAAGCCGTCAGTACCGGATTTGAAATTTGCCACGTCAGCACGGACACCCTTCTTTCCGCAAGCCAGAAGACCCTGCGTTTCCAGCATTCCTGGACCCTTGGGTTTTAAGCAGGAAGCGGAGACGGATTATAGATTGGTCCCCATAGATATCCCAGAGATATTCGACATCATTCCAATCAGGCCATCCAGATGGTGGGGTTTGATTAATCAAACCCCTACCTTATCTTTTTTATGAAAGTTTAAAGAAATGATAAATGTGATTATAATATCTATGTGAAAGGAAGAATAAAATCAAAACAAGCCGGCTTTACCCTGGGTGAAGTGGTAATCGTCATCGCCGTTATCGCCATTCTGGCGGCCATGATCACGCCCATGGCTGTGAATCAGATCGTCCAGAAACGCTACGATTTCTGCCGCGAAGAGCTGAAAAACCTTAAAATCGCCATAGTTGGCAATCCCGAGCTTCTGGAGAGCGGCAGCCGCACCAGCTTCGGCTTTGTCGGCGATGTGGGTATTCTGCCTCGGGGAACAACTTTGGACGATCTCCTGACAGACAATGGCATTCCACTCTATACCGCAGCCGGTGTTATTCCCTGGGGTTGGCGGGGTCCTTATGTTGCCGAAGTGAAAGATCCCTGGGGTCGTGATTACTTATACACAAGCACCGCCAATGGTTTCATCGCGGCACAGATCAGTTCACTGGGTCCGGATGGAAATCCTGGCACTGGCGATGAGTTGAGTATCGACATCCGTCAGGATGAGGTCAGCTCCCGCGTCAGTGGCAACACGATGGATGCCTGCGGTGCCGGGACCGGATTCACCATCACCATCACTTACCCGGCCTACGATGGCAGTTCATTCTCTCTTACCAACTTTACATTCACCACCGACCAGACCAATCCCATCTATCACAGCAACGCCCTCATCCCCATAGGCATTCGCCATGTCAGCTTTGGGGGCTTCCAACGGCTGATCTTCATTAATAACGGTCCGACCACCATTGTCAACCTCAAGACCCCCGGACCATGCAGCTGATAAAATCCTGCAAAAAGGACAATGGCTTTTCCGCCATCGGCCTGATGATTTTCCTGGCTGTTTTGGCAGCTGCCGCAACAGTGGCTGTGCCCCTGCTCATTGACGCTCCCCAGGTGTCCAGAGAGCAGCTGACCAGAAAAAAAATGCAAGCTATCAAAGAAGCCATCGTTGGCAAACCGGATATCCAACCGGGCCGATACCGCCACAGTTTTGGATTTGTCGGCGATCTGGGTATTTTACCAGCAAACCTTGACGACCTTTTTCTTCAGGGAAGCTACCCGACATATACCAATGCACCAGTCAATAATATTAGGTTCGGCTGGCAGGGTCCCTACCTGGACAGCAGACAGACGAATTCAGGTTTTTATCTGGCCTTGATTGATGCGTGGGGCACTCCATTCGATTATACAATCGACATCAACAACAATGCCACCCTTTCATCCGCAGGCCCGGACCAGGACTTTCCCAGCAACGGGGACAACATCTCTTTGTTAATCCTTGAGGATGAATGGCGTACCAGCATCACTGGACATTTCTATGACCCCCATAAAGCGAATCTGAATGAAACAGAGCTGCATATCTACTACCCGGATGGCAGCGCTAACCTGGCAGAGATGGTTCTGACACCAACTGATCCACACACATACAATACCTTGACGGATCCCGTTTCGGGCAGTGAACGCAAAATACCCATTGGCTTACGATATTTCTACGCCAAAGATATTGCAGTAACCCTGTTGGCCACCTTAAACGGCGGCCCAGTTATGAACGTTGATCTGATTGGAGCAGAAGAATCACACGAATCTGATCTGTTCAAAAACAGCTTCGACAACCCGACTGATCTGGGGCCAACTGATGACTCCCCACTTCATGACTTCACAGGCAGCTGGACCATATCCGGAGGAGATCTCACTTCAAGTCAGGGGTATGTGGCCTTTGGATATGATAGCTGGCGGGACTATCGCCTGGAAACAGATGTCACCCTTTCCACTGGTGCAAAAGGGTTCGGCATATTTTATCGTAGTAACGGCCTGGAGGAGACGAGCGGCTATCTGTTTCAATTTAATCCGGGACTGTATTCCCCTTTCGGCGATGGCATTGAGCTACTGATCCGTCGTGTCCACCTGGGAGATGAAGCCTACTTTCCCCCGGAACGACAGATTCTGGCCAACCGCATTTTCACCCGTTCTGACTTCGAAACCCTATTTGGCAACCAAATATGGACCGATTCCATCCACATTTCCATCACTGTCAACGCTGAACGCCATATCGTCAAAATCAATGGCGTCCCCCTCTTTGATACTACGGATACCGAGCCTCTGTTTCTTTGCAGCGGTCTTTGCGGTAAATCTGGCTTTGTTACCTGGGATGGCGAAGCCGCATTTCATCATGTTCTCGTGCACACCATTCCCCCGCTTCCCGATGGTGAGATCGTACGCTGGCCCTTTGAAGAGGGCAATGGCAATCGTTTTTTTGGATCCGGCTTTTTGGTGGATGGGCCGGAACAAAACGGAATCGTCTCCAGAGCGCAGCGACTGGCCACCGGGGGTATTTATGGCGCAGCCATGCGTCTTTCCCAAACAAATCCGGTACAATACCTCAGCCTTCCCGATCACAATGATCTGGATCTGTCATCAGCCGGCACCCTGTCCTGCTGGATCTATCCGGAAGAAAACAATCAGGAAAGAGCTGGTCTCATCCACAAGGGTAATCTTGAGAATGAGACTGACCTGGCCTATTCACTGGAATTCGATAATAACGATCAACTGAAATTCATTCTGGTAAACAGCTCCGGCAGCACTTTTGAACTGGTATCAGTCAAAAAGTTTGGAAACAGTGACACCAACCGCTGGTCTCATATTCTCGCCACATGGGACAACAAAGGCATGGCCATCTACATTAACGGAGTACTGAATAAAGAAAATATTCAGACGGTATCAGTCCGTAATAGCAATGCCCCACTCAACCTGGGCGCCTCATTCACCATGTCGATTCACGCCCAAAGGCACAACCAGGCATTTAAGGGGCGTATCGATGAAATTCAACTGTTCAAACAACGCCTGACCGCAGACCAGATCAATACACTCTATCATAAATATATCGATTGAGTCACACTCGTGTTTTGGGTTTGGGAACTAAATTCCATCAGG
>Ga0105099_10002132_pt1 | contig 11913 bp, 13 predicted proteins | sample PPLLak3cmMay2015_2_FD_79138 | JGI IMG/M metagenome (GOLD analysis project Ga0105099, IMG submission 79138) | Freshwater sediment microbial communities from Prairie Pothole Lake near Jamestown, North Dakota, USA - PPLs Lake P8 Core (1) Depth... | ecosystem: Environmental > Aquatic > Freshwater >...
GTGTCTTAAATTAATTGCCGAATCAATAAATATCACGCTTGACAAGACCGCCGGGGTAATCGCAGTTATTGAAAACACGGCGGGCCAGGGCACAAACCTCGGACACACTTTTGAGCAGATCAGGTTCATAATTGATCATGTTGAGGACAAATCAAGGGTGGGGGTTTGTATTGATACATGTCATTCATATTCTGCCGGTTATGATGTAAAAACAAAATCGGGTTTTGCTGAAACGTTTACCAAATTTGATAAAGTAATCGGATTCGGTTACCTAAAGGGCATGCACCTTAATGATACCAAAAAGGAATTCGGTTCCCGGGTCGACAGACATGAAACACTTGGCAACGGACTGCTTGGAGAAGACCCCTTTCATCATATAATGAACGATCCTCGTTTTGATGATATGCCACTTATTCTTGAAACGCCTGATGAATCATTATGGGCGGCTGAGATAAAGAGGTTGTATTCTATGGTAAAATGACCCCCTAACCCCCCTGAGGTAACCGACCCCCCAACCCCCCTGAAGGGGGGCTATAAACCCAGTAATATAAAATATTGTTTGTCAGGGTTTTAACCCCCCTTTAGGGGGGCTTGGGGGGTGGTTATCCCAGCTTATCCGAAATTATCTTCTTCACTTCCGGATCTTTAAGCTTTTCAACAGTCTTGTTGTAGCCCATTTCGTAGATTTCATCTGCTTTTTCAACTTCCAGGAAACCGAATTTTGTAAGCTGGGAAGGAGCAATCAGCAGATCGAATTTCTTTCTTTTTTCAACAGCCTCTTTTGCCTGGTTCAGCATGAAGGTCCGCATTGCTATTGTAATAAGGCCTGAGGTTGTCTCTTCATATCCGACAGGGTTGACAAAAGAGCCTATAAGAAGAGTACATTTGTTTTCAAGAGGCTTTACCGGAAGGTTGTCAAGGACGCCGCCGTCAACATAATATATCCTGTCAATTATAACGGGTTTGAAAAGGACAGGTATGCTTGAAGATGCAATCAGTGATGTAATCAAATCCCCCTCAGAGAAGTAAGTTGGCTTGCCCCTGTTAAGGTCCGTAGCAGCTGCAATAAGTGGAATTTTAAGATCTTCAAACCTTTTAGCCCGGAGGTTTGCTTCAAGGATCTTCACAATTCCTGAAATCTGGAGAAGACCGTTCCGCGGAAGAATGGGGCGCATATAATCAAGTTTGCTGTGAAGCTTCATGATTGTAAGGATCTCTCCGGGCGAATATCCGTCGCAATAAAGCGCTCCTGTAAGGGCTCCGGCGCTGGTACCGGAGATAATATCCGGAAAAATACCCGCCTCGTTAAGTGCCTGCAAAACACCAAGATGAGCAAATCCCCGTGCCCCTCCGCCGCTGAGTACTATGCCGGTCCTGTAGCGTTTTTCCTCCATGATCCTGTATTACGAATACTTCGGCAAAGTTAATAAATGAACCTTAAGATGTTGTATGAAACTTGTCATACTGCTGCTTTAATTGTATAATTTTGAGAGGTAAATCAATATTTCATAAACATGCAATTCTTACTTATAGCATATGACGGAACAGATGCCGGGGCTCCTGGCAGAAGGATGAAAAGCCGTCCGGAACACCTTGAGAAAATTGCCGTTGTGAAAAAAACAGGAGAGTTTCTTTGCGGCGGTGCAATACTTGATGATTCAGGAAATATGATAGGATCGATGATATTGTACGAGGTGCCCGACAGGGCAACTCTTGACGAACGGCTCATGAACGAACCCTATATCTATAATAAAGTCTGGGAAAAAATAGAAATACGGCCATTCAGGATGGCTAAAATCGAATAAATAAGAGGGCAAAACGATATTTCCGGCACCGGAATTATCGAGAGTGCTTTTATCCTCTAATATGATTTTCATGGCAGGGTTTTAATATTAATCCAAAATTTGAACTTTAATAACAATTCAATATATTTTCTGTTATTATATTGATTAGTAGTAATTTTGTTTTGGAAGATAAAGACTTGGTGTTAATTGGAGCCCTGGTGCCTTGGTGGCGATGTTTTTTTTTGCCACCAGAGACGCAAAGACACCAAGAAACACCAGGACTATATAAATTGCAGGATATTAAATTAACTTATATTTAAATCAATGTCATTTACATTACAACCAGGTAAAAAAGCTATTGATTTCAGGCTTCCTTCAACAGACGGAAAAAAATACAGCCTTTCAGATTTTGACAGATACAAGTTCCTGGTGATCTTCTTTACATGTAACCATTGTCCATATGTTATTGGTTCCGACGAGGTTACCAGAACTACAGCTGATAAGTTCAGCGAACGGGGAGTAAAATTTGTGGGTATAAATTCCAACAGCGAGCACACTTATGCAGAAGATAGTTTTCCCAACATGATCGCCCGCATGGAAAAATACAAATTCCCCTGGGTTTACATATACGACAAGGATCAGAGCATAGCAAAAGCTTATGGAGCTCTCAGAACGCCGCACTTCTATGTCTTTAATGAAGAGAGGGAGCTCGTTTATACCGGCAGAGGAATTGATTCTCCGCGTGATACTTCGCGCATGACGGTTAATGACCTTGACCGGGCTCTTGAAGAGCTGACAACCGGGAAACAAATATCTGTTCCGGTGACGAATCCTATCGGATGCAACATTAAATGGGAGGGAAAGGATGCTCACTGGATGCCTCCTGAAGCCTGTGATCTGGTATGAGAGTAATTGATGAAATGGATTTTGAATCCTTTTCTTCTTTTTTCAAAGGAGAAAAAGGACACCGGCGCGCGGAGTTTTTCATGCATTTGTTTTCTATAGACAAGATAAACCGCGTGTATAACAATTCCGGTGCATATTCCGGAGCAGAATTTGCATCACATCTTCTTGATGATCTGGGGGTTAATTATTTGATTGGAAATTCCGAGCGATTGAAGCTCCTGCCCGAAGGGGCGTTTATTACCATATCCAACCATCCCTACGGAGGGCTGGACGGGATCATTCTTATTGACCTGATGGCCGGAATCCGTTCTGACTACAGGCTCATGGTCAACAAAATGCTGTCGCTGGTAAAAAGGATGAATGAAAATTTCATTTCAGTCACTCCGACGCTTAACAAAAAAAACAGGATATCAGCCGAAAGTATTCATGGTGTACGCGAAACATTATCCAGGCTGAAAGATGGTCATCCTGTCGGTTTTTTCCCCTCGGGAGCTGTCTCCGATTTCAGGCTGAGAGACATGCGAGTCAGGGATCGTAACTGGCAGGCAAGTATTCTGCATGTGATTAAATCGGTAAAAGTGCCGGTCCTGCCAATAAGGTTTTTTGATGGCAATTCCCCATTCTTTTATTTTCTGGGACTGATCAACTGGAGAATCAGATCATTAAGGATGCCTTCAGAGGTTTTCAACAAAAGAAAACAGAATCCGCGTATCGGAATTGGCAATATTATTCCGGTAGCCGAACAGGAGAAATACAGGGATATCAACTCCTTTAGCGATTTCCTGCGCGAGGCTGTATATAAAATGCCTGTGCCGAAATCATTCTGCTTAAAAACAAGTTAAGATAAGTTCTCATGGACAAGAATAACAAGAAAAATTCTCCGGCAATTCTTAACGAGATCCTGGAATCAATTTCGCGCGACAGGACAAGGACCAACCTGCTCAAAAAATCTGAACAGAAGGCTATTGCATTTATGGTTCAGCGGATTCCTTCATGGATCTCATCTAATATGCTTACGGCTGTCGGATTTACAGGCAGTTTTATTGTATTTTCAGCATTCGTTCTTGCCACGTATTTCAGTAAATACTACCTTCTTCTTGGTGTTCCGGGGTTTTTTATCAGCTGGTTTGGTGATTCACTGGACGGGCGTCTTGCTTATTACCGCAACAAGCCCAGAAAAAATTACGGTTTTGTACTTGATGTCACCATCGACTGGATAAGCATCATCTTTATCGGTGGCGGTTACATCCTTTACTCTGAAGGGATATGGGAAATTCTTGGGTATGTCTTTGTTGTAATGTACGGCTGGGAAATGATCATCGTGGTGATGAGGTATAAGATCACAGGAGATTATTTAATAGATGCCGGCAAATTCAGCCCCACCGAAGCAAGAATCCTGATCTCGGCCATAATGATACTTGAGGTGATTTTCCCCGGCTCTCTGGGATATTCAACGATTATTCTGGGGATAACCCTGTTTATTATCAATATTTTCGATACCCATAAGCTGCTGAAAATTGCTGATGGCATTGATAAAAAAGCAAATGTGAAAACTAAAATTTCAAAATTATGAAAACAAAACTTCTTATTATTTTAATTGTTTTTCTTGCGGCTGCAGCTGCATGTAAAACAAAACCGGCCGAAGAGCAGAAGCAATCCGAAGCTCAGGTTGCAACAGCTAATTATCAGAAAATGATAACAGCCAGAGTATTTATCAAACCCGGCTTTGAGGAAGAATTCATAAAGTCGGCACAATGGATCATTGATAACACTCACAAGGAAGAAGGCTGTATTGAATATACCCTTTATCAGGATCCATATAACAGCAGCAATTTCTTCTTCTTTGAAAAGTACCGGGACCAGGCGGCCATTGACTTTCATTTTGCAGCAACATATTTCAAGGAATTCGGGGAGAAGATTGCTGACATGACAAGCCAGCCGACGGAGATAAAGATCATTGATATTGCAGGAGAAAAATAACCTGCCGGCAAGCCGGATACCGCGATCATTTATTTTTCAGAACAATATCGTATGAATGGTCAATCCATGAGAATATTTCCTTATCCGGGATTGTTCCATCGATGTAAACTGTGTTCCAGTGCTTCTTATTCATGTGATAACCGGGCACAACCGAGGAGTATCTTTCCCGCAGCTCCAGAGCCAGAGTGGGATCGCATTTAAGGTTTAAGGTGAGGTCGCCGTCAAGGTTGGCAAGAAGGAATATTTTGCCCTTTCTTTTAAAGACAAGAGTGTCATCTCCGAAAGGGAAGCTTTCGGTAACATCCTTCTTCCTTATGCAGTATTCCCGGATCAGCTCGATATTCATGACGAAAAATTAAACAATTTTTTGAAGGAAGAACGACTTTATCTTAACTTTCATCCCGATATTGCCCGGAGAATGAGCACTGAATTCATTACAAACGAACAACTGTATGAACAGGCGATAGTACCGGTTGCCGGCGCAACATCTTTTATATGGATCGCCACGGCCGACATAAAAGACATGTTTGTGCATCACAAAGGGAAAGTCCAGTCATTTTTATCGGTACTTGATGCTCTGGCAAAAAGAAAAGTAGCCATCCGTCTGTTACATGCAAAGGAACCCGGGGCAAACTTCAGAAAAAGCTTTGATAAATATCCGATGCTGTGGGACAATATAGAGAGACATTTGTGTCCACGAATACACTTCAAACATATTATTATTGACGGGAAATTTGCCTATACTGGTTCCGCCAATCTGACCGGAGCCGGATTGGGGATGAAAGGCGCCGATACACGGAATTTTGAATCGGGCTTTGTTACAACCGACCCTGAAATAATAGATGCCATTATGAACCAATTTGATGAAGTATGGATGGGCAAATTCTGCAAAAAGTGCAAACGCAGGGACTTCTGCGGCGATCCGATCCTGTGATTTAGCTTTAAAGCTCCCGCGGCTTTTGGCATCTCCTTTTTCAGACGTTCCGGGGCATGCTGAACGGTTTTCTTCCTCCATCAGGACGAGACAAAAAAGCATTCGCCTCTTTATCGTTTCCGAATGATTCGGTTTTGCCATCAAAGACCAGCTTTCTGCCTGTCCGGTATGCAATATTGCCCAGATGCATCATTGCGGTGGAGATATGTCCCTCTTCAATATCAGAAATAAGATCTTTGTTATTCCGGCTCCTAACGCAGTCAATAAAGTTCTGAAAATGATAATCAATGCCGGCACCGGTAATTTCATTAAACCGCGGATCAGGTTCCAGATCCTGTGGTGTTACAAAGATTGAAGGTTTATTCGCAGTGTCCTGCTGGCGGCCGGTGCTGAATGCTGCCGTTCCTGTCTGGCCATCGACAGTTGCCAGACGGTTCCCGCTTTGAAATACCAGGAAATTATCTCCCTGTGTATAGGCATATCCTTTAGTCCCAAGCCACAGATAGCTCCATGGATCATTAGGCGTGGGCAGGCTTCTCACCTCCAACTCAAGAACACATCCGTTTTCGTATTCGAATGTTGCCACCTGGAAGTTGGGGATATCCTGATCCGATTCATTCTTATATGCATAGAATCCTCCGCAGCCAGATATTTTAACCGGATGCTCATGGATATTCATTCCCTGTCTCAGGATATCTATTGCATGAGTTCCGTTATTGCCGAACTCGCTGGTGCTTGTATCCCAGTACCAGTGCCAGTTATAAAGGAAATGGTTTTCGTTGAACGGTATCATTGGCGCCGGACCCCGGTAAAGATCCCAGTTTACGCCATGCGGAACCGGGCTGTCGGGTTTTCTGCCGATGCTTGGACGGGAACGATAAACTGTTCCGCGACCCATGTATACTTCTCCGATGACACCCTCTTTAAGCATCTGAATGGCTTTCCTGTTCATCCTTATTGCTCTTCTCTGGGTACCGGCCTGTACTATCCTGTTATATTTCCTTGCGGCTATAACCATTTTTCTGCCTTCGTCGATGGCATAAGAAACGGGTTTTTCGACATATACATCCTTTCCGGCCTGGCACGCGTTTATGGTCATAAGTGCGTGCCAGTAATCGGGTGTAGCAATTGAGATAACGTCAAGATCCTTATTCTCAAGCATTTTACGGTAGTCGACATAGGTTGCAGGTTTTACGCCACCCAGACTTTCAATATCTTTTATCGCTTTTGGCCAGAGATATTCAACACAATCGCAAATTGCTGTCACTCTTGTGTCTTTGATCTTTGTAAAATTGGCAGTATGGCCCGAGCCGCCGTAAAATCCTCCGCGGTCGTTTATCCCGATAACTCCCACGTTGATAATATCATTTGGTTTTACCTGTGCAAATCCTTTAATGTATGCAGGAGCGCCAAGAGCTATGCCTGCTGAGGCCATAACAGATTTTTTTATGAACGAGCGTCTTTTTTCTGTTTTCATTTTCTAAATATTTTGGTGGTTATTCAGAGAGAATCCTGTATAATTCAAGATTCAGATAATAATGGTGGCCATCAATTTCTCTTTTATCAAGAACATGGATATCGCATAGTCTGTTTAAATAATCCCTTGCAGTATTTTCGGAATATATTCCTGAATCGACCAGATGCTTTACTTTTGTAAAAGGCTGGGTGAACAAAGCATTTACAAGGTCTTCAGGAGTTCTGATCTTCCATTTTCAATAAATGATCTGCTTTAAAATTATCATCATCGTTCAAGAACGTTACAAGTTATTGTTTTTATCCAATCTCTTACTTTCCATTGCTGGTGTCGTATTCTCCTGTATTTTTTTAAGAAGCGGGCACCAATAAAAAGCATAAAAAGTAATATAACAATGGCCGTTATCATAAAGTGCTTATTTTGTTTTGCAGATAGAGCTACAGGTAATATCCATTCAATTCTCTTTCAGCATAGTACCAATTATCCAGTTCATTAGAAGAAGAATTATCATCTTCTTTAAAGACCTCATATGCTCTTTTTCGGATTTCTTCCTCAGAAATTATCTTTTTCTGCTCTTTAGATTTTAAAATCAAGACTGTTCTGCTTTTTCTTGTTTTATTGTGTGTGGTTCCCATAATTCAGAATTAAGTCAATAGTAACAAGCTTCAAGATACTTATTTTGTAAGGTACGAATAATATATGGAGAATCATAATATAATTCATTTATTATTAAATATTTACGTAAGGTCTGATTTAATAATGTACTTCTTGAAGAAAGAAAGCAACAAATTACACTTATGCGATTTAGTTAAGAACGGTTGCCTGTCTTGAAAACAAGTTCATACCACATATTTTTCAGGTTTTCCCGGGATCTTTCATGAAAAACATAAGAGTTATTTAAATTATGATTTTTAAATCAAGAGTTATTATGTAAGTATGATAAAACCGTAAACCCTGATCAGTTTTAGCCGAAATAAACTTAACATACAAAGCCGGCTATTGCAATGAACAGGGTAACCGGCGAAAGCAGAAATCGTTCGCCTGGTAAAAAGAAATTATTTTCGTACCTTTTCCTTCCGGTTTTCAGAATAGCAAGTGGCACATATAAAAAGAAATATCTATGGCAGATAATACTGATACAAACGATACTAAGCGCAAGAGCGCTCCGGCAACAATCATCGATGTGCGCACCGGCATGGACGTAGAATCCCTGAAACAGGCTATTACTGAACATTTGTTTTACCAGCAGGGCAGAAACATTGTGAATACTTCTCTTAATGACCTGTATATGGCTGTTTCGTATACCGTACGCGACAGACTCCTGCAAAAGGAACATAAGACGATGAATGCAGTGTTTGAAGATAAAAACGTACGGCTGGTCAGTTACCTGTCTGCCGAGTTTCTTATGGGTCCGCAGCTGGGCGTCAACCTGATTGACCTGAATATTTTTGATGAGATGAAGCAGGCTGTAGAGGAGCTTGGTTTTAAATTCGACGAAATTCTGGCACAGGAAGAGGAACCCGGGCTTGGCAATGGAGGCTTAGGTCGTCTGGCTGCCTGTTACATCGATTCGCTGGCCTCACAACAAATACCTGCCATTGGTTATGGAATACGATATGAGTTTGGCATCTTTGATCAGGAGATCCGCGATGGCTGGCAGGTGGAAAAAACCGACAAATGGCTGCGTAAAGGAAATCCATGGGAGAGTGCCAGGCCAGAGCTGGCAGTGAATGTCAATTTCGGAGGCCACTCCGAATCATACACTGACTCCCTGGGACGTATATGCTACCGGTGGAAACCCGCCTATATGGTTACAGGGATACCCTACGACTCTCCTGTAATGGGATACAATGTACCCTCATGCAATTTTCTTCGTCTGTGGAAGTCTGAAGCCGAGGAATCATTTGACTTTTCATCATTCAACCAGGGCGATTATTATAAGGCGGTGGATTATAAAGTGAAATCCGAAAATATAAGTAAGGTATTATATCCCAATGATGAGATGTTCGAAGGGAAAAAACTGCGTCTCAAACAGCAGTACTTTTTTGTTTCATGCTCTTTGCAGGATATGATGAATATTCACCTGAGATTTGACGGCAAGCCGCAGGAATTTCATAAGAGATGGGCCATACAGCTTAATGATACACATCCTTCTGTGTCAGTAGCTGAACTCATGCGCATACTCGTGGATGAATATAAAATTGACTGGGACACAGCATGGGATACAACCCGCAAAACATTCAGCTATACGAATCACACCCTGCTTCCCGAAGCTCTGGAAAAATGGTCGGCAGGCCTCTTCGCATACCTGGTGCCGCGCGTGCTGGAGATTATCTATGAAATTAATTACCGCTTTCTGAAAGAAGTAAGCCGGCAGTTCCCCGGTGATGAAGGTAAACTATCACGAATGTCTGTCATTGATGAGACCGGTGGTAAAAATATCCGCATGGCCAACCTGGCCTGTGCAGGCAGCTGCGCAATCAACGGCGTGGCGGCTTTGCATACAGAGCTTCTTAAACAGCAGGTGCTGCCCGACTGGGTAGAAATGTACCCGCAGCGCTTCCATAATGTTACCAACGGAGTAACACCTCGTCGCTTTATTGTATTAAGTAATCCGGGATTAACGAAGCTTATTACAGATTCCATTGGTGATACATGGCCCGGCAATCTTGATGAACTACGTAAGCTGGAACCTTTTGCCGGCGATGCTGCTTTCAGGGAACAGTTCAGGAATGTAAAACTGGAAAACAAGAAAAACCTTGCAACTTTAATAAAAGAAAGGACAGGTATAACTGTTGATCCTTCATCAATGTTTGATATACAGGTAAAACGCATTCATGAGTACAAACGTCAGCACCTTAATGTGTTGAATATCATTACGCTTTACAGGCGAATAAAACAAGACCCAAACATTGACATTGTTCCGCGGACATTCATTTTTGGCGGCAAGGCAGCACCGGGATATCATATCGCTAAACTTATGATCAAGCTGATCAACTCGGTGGGTGATGTGATAAACAGCGACCCTGATGTGAAAGAGAGGCTCAAAGTGGTTTTTTTCCCTGATTTCAACGTAACCAACGCTCAGCATATTTACCCGGCAGCTGACCTTTCAGAGCAGATATCAACAGCAGGCAAAGAAGCCAGCGGCACAGGCAACATGAAGTTTTCCCTGAATGGCGCCCTCACCATCGGCACGCTCGATGGGGCCAATGTCGAGATCCGGGAAGAAGTGGGTGACGATAATTTTTTCCTGTTTGGACTCACCGCCGCTCAGGTAGATGAAGCCAAACGTAACGGGTACAACCCGCACTTCATTTACGATCATAACGAAGAATTACGTGAAGTGATAAACATGATCAATTCAGGCTGTTTCTCCAAAAGCGACTGCAACCTGTTTAAACCCATCACCGACAACCTGTTATGGCACGATCCGTTTATGCTTATGGCTGATTATCCTTTGTATATTGCCTGCCAGGACCTGGTTGCTGACACCTGGAAGAATACCGGTAAATGGAACAAAATGGCAATTATGACCGTAGCCAGGATGGGCAGGTTCTCATCAGACAGGTCAATCCGGGATTATTGTGAAAAGATATGGAAAGTAAAACCGTTCAGGATCAAGTAAAAAATATCTATTAGTTTTGGCAAAAGTATTTCATTTTTATCTGCAGCCGGACATATGGAAATTCAGAACGAAGAGAAATTCATTAAAGGAGTTGAAAGCCTGATCAATCCTATGGAAGTCAGCAATCTCCTCTTCTTCCAGAGACTTAAAGGATTGCTGCCTCCGCAAATTATGAAGCGAATGTTGTACAGGGCTTCAAAAAATACTCCCTATATAGGTTTTGTGATAGATCCATATAGTCTGTTTCTGTTCTTCAGGCTCAGTAATATTGAATATGCAAAATCGCTGCTGCCCGATCGTTATGAGCTTGCAAAAACCAGATTGTTTACTGATGACGAGCCCGATTACTACATGGGAATTGGTAATCTTAATACACGTGCCAGTACTTTTTGGGGTACAAGGCAGGAGGCTTACCTTATTGCAACAGACAAAAATACAGGATTATTATCTTTCATTTTCATTGATATATTAAGCAATACCATTATTGCCCTGCCAACCAGGGGTATTACTGATCCAAACTGTAAAAAGGCTGTTTTCACAACGAGCTCAAAGGGAGAAGTCTTTCTGGATATTCAGGAAGACAGGACAAACAGAAAGCTTTTGTTAACAGGAAGCATAAAAAGAGGAAAAATGCGAAGGCTGGATCAAAGTCTCTGGCTCATGGGCAATACATCAGTAGGGCACAGTAAAAAATATGCAAGTGGCGATAATAATCCTTTTGCGGTTATATTTGATCCGGCCGAAGTTTTTGAAGCCCTTGATATTCCACCAGAGGATATTCACATATCCGAAAACACACTATTCCCCGGACTGGCACACCCGGAAATCAGCAGCGTAATCTGTTTCCCTTTTGCTCAGCACTATATTGCTGACAGCCCGGGTTGTTATACAACATTAAAGGATCGTAATGACCTGGTAAGCAAGTATAATGAGATTGCGAACTACGAAGTATTCAAGACATTTTCCGCCAGGACCATTGTTAAACAACTCTTTATCGGAATAGCTGTTTCTATCCTCATTGCAGTATTACTTATTCTCATTCTGTAGGATCTAACTTGCTTAGAATTTTGCGTGCAGCCAGTTTGCCGGTGAGAACAGCCATTGGTACTCCGGCCGGACTATATGTCCATTGGCCTGCCTGGAATATTGAAGGTATTGGTGTTACAACTGCCCGGTTCGCAGACATGATTTTATTGATTACGGGAAC
>Ga0105099_10002134_pt1 | contig 11908 bp, 9 predicted proteins | sample PPLLak3cmMay2015_2_FD_79138 | JGI IMG/M metagenome (GOLD analysis project Ga0105099, IMG submission 79138) | Freshwater sediment microbial communities from Prairie Pothole Lake near Jamestown, North Dakota, USA - PPLs Lake P8 Core (1) Depth... | ecosystem: Environmental > Aquatic > Freshwater >...
TGGTTTGTCTGGAGAATGGGCATAAATATGGTAAGGGATATAATCGTGTGGTCACCATGTATCTCACGCAATTGGCAGAAAAATACGAGCAGGTGCCACCGGCAGTTACGAAATATCTTGAAGCGTGGATTGCCCAGGCCAAGACGGGGGTCATTAATCCCAAAGCGGTCGATCATTTGGGGGGATTGGCTGAACGGTTTAAGCTGGAACGTTTGCTGAGTGATTCCTTCACGGCAATTATGACGTTATTAAAAGATGAGGCACAGCGTCAGGCTTGGGCTAAGGTGTCGTTCAATTCGCTGTTCAATGAAAAAAAATATCAAGAAATTAACTCGCACATGAATGTGGTTGAATTGGGTGAAATTGAGCTGAAAGCACTCCAGTCGACCCTGAAAAGCAATTCTTCAGAAAGAGACATGATCAGGATGGGGGCAGATCATATTTTCGCAAGGTATCGGCAGTATTTACAGTTATATCAGAATCTGAAAATGACACAAAAAGCTCAGGCAGTGCAGAAGCAAATTGAAATTCTGGAGACACTCTTTAAATAATGGCAGGGCAGATCAGTGTAAAAGTCAAGTAGAAAAGGGGCGTATGGTATACGCCCCTACCCTCGGTTTGTGAAAATACGGGAAGAATGTGTCGGGTGGGCTACTTGTTGCCGGATTCCAACTTGAGCTTGGCTTCCTGTTCGAATTTCTGCAATTCCGCCAGTTTTTGTTCCAATTCCTTGATTTTTTGCGGGTCTTTTTCACTGCCCAGCATCGTCTTGATCTTCTGCTGCTTCTGCTGGACGAATTGGATTTTTTTGTGCAGATCTGTTGAGTTGGAACTGCCTCCGTCCTTGTTTTTGAACTGGATTCCCACTTTTTCGGCAAAGGCATTACGTTTTTTGTCCAGTTCTTGCAGTGACTTCTTCAGTTTTTGGCGATCTTCTTCGGATGAACTGGAGGCATACTTCTCTTTAAGTGCCTTTTCTTTTAATTCAAATTCCTTCAGCACTTCCTTGATCTTGGCTTTTTTCTCCAGCTCTTCATTTTTGGCCGTATCGTCTGCTTTGGTGGCGACGGGGGCCTTGACCGCATCATCGCCTTGGGTCACATCGGCCAGCACCGGTCTGGGGCTGGCCAGGACCAGCGAAAGCAGCGCGATGAGGGGCAGCGCCAGAAGAATCCGGTACGGGGATGAGCCCCGTTCATTCATTTTGTTCATCATGAACATCCTCCTCTTGGTCTGAGATTGTTTGAGATGGCTGACGCATTCGTACAGCTTGGCGCCGAACTGCTGTTCGAACAGCAGCAGCCTATAGCCTTCCGGGCTGAAGCCTTGCGCAATGACTTCACGGTCGGCGAGATACTCATGAGTTTCCTTGAGTGCCTTGCGAACGAACCAGGCAAAGGGGTTGAACCATTGAAGGGCCGTCACCGCTTCGCAGATCAGAATGTCGAGTGAATGCAGCTGGCGCATGTGCACCGCTTCATGACAGATGATCTGACGCAGGGCGGGTTCGTCGTCACGATTGTCCCGGGCGATGAAAATTCGATTGAAAAAGGAAAATGGCGGTATCGGAGCGGAGACCCGGATCAGGGTCATGTGTTCTAAGCGCTGACGCGGTTGGTGCTGCTGCATGCGATAGAGGTGAAGGAGATGAATCAGAATGCGCAACAGCATCAGAATGGTGATGCCCCAGTACGCCGCAATCAGCCATGAAAGAGGCTGACTTGACGGTGGTGTGGATATCTGTTGTGGCGGCGTGGAAGAAGCCGGAGCTGTGGAAGAAGGGGCCAAGAACGGGTTGTGCAGGGGCAGCAATGGCAGGAGGAACGAGAGGATCAGTAGCGACATGAGATACAAGCGATTCTGTTGGAAATTGGCCTGGTTGCGCAGGGCCAGATGGTAGAAAAGGTATCCTGCGGCTACGATCAGGGTCGATTTCAACACCAGGTTAATCCAGGCTGTGTTCATTTTGTTCCTCCAAATCGATCCGGTCTTCACCATCGCTCAACGATCGTCGGATCTCATCAAGTTCGGCGATGCTGATTTTGCGGTCGCTGGCGAAAAAGGACACCATCTCCGGGTATGAATTGCCGAAGAATCGGTTGACGAATGATTTCAGGAAGCCGCGGCGGTATTCGTTGAGGCTGATGAGGGGATAATATTGATGGTTCTTGCCGAAGGCTTCGTGGCCCACGAATCCCTTTTTTTCAAGGATGCGGACGATGGTGGATACGGTGTTGTAGGCCGGCTTGGGCTCGGGGAGGCGTTCCAGGATGTCCTTGACCCATCCTCGTTCGATTTGCCACAGCAGCTGCATGATCTGTTCTTCTGCTCGGGTAAGTTCTTTCATGCCCAGATGATAAAACTAAAGAATTAGTTTGTCAACTAAATAGTTAGTTAAAATGTTTGTTTTGGGGTGAACAGCATGCATTTGGGGGTGGGCAGATTAGGTGCCAGGCAAATTTTTAATGTTAATAAACTATAAGACGCTCATGGGCTCATCTGTAAAGAAAAGGTAAGATCAAGCCGTACAGGGCAAGAATGAAGAGAAGGGTGCATAAAAAAAGATAGGATAACCAGGAAAGTAAAAGAAACTCCATCAATTTCAACTGTGTTTTGATCCGCCAGACGAAGAAGAGCATCCCCAAAGGGATCGCCCAGAGGACGCCCCAAAACAGATAAAAAAGGCTGTTCTCATGTGGGGAAAAATCGTTTCCTGAACCGAGAATCCTTAGCGTAAAGTCTCGAGTCAGAAGGGGAAGTTCCACCGAAGAATCGATGAGATCAGCTGCCAGGCGGGCAACATCCTCCCTGATGGGAACATAGAGGAAAAAAAGAAAAACCAGCCAAATTGCGATAATAGCGGTAGAAATCCACCTTCTTAACAACATCTATATTCCTCCTATAGTTTTTGTCAAAACCAATTGGGACCAATGGGAAGCGGTGCAAAAGAGGGGCCAAAGCATCGGCGGCTTCATGTTATTTTGTTTGCTTTGGGCTGATTTCCGAAAGGATGGCTTCGCATTCCCGGATGGCGTGATTGAGCCAGAGTTGTTCGATGAAGTTGCGGGTTGCGGCCTTCAGGGCCTTTAGCGCTGTGAGGCGAATTGTGCAGGCGTTCTGACGACTGCGGTTGTCTTTCAGGACCAGTTCGGTCAGGTGCAGGACCCCGACGTATTGTTTCTCATCCAGATACTGTTTGGCTTTGGCCAGAATGCGCTCCGGTCCAGCGAGTTCAGTCAGATCGGAATAGATCGAGCTCATCGGTTCGGCATACATGGTGGCGGGATTTTCGTCGAACCAGCCCACGTACTCCTGCCAGATACCGCGCACGGTCCATTCCACCTTGCCGTAGTACTGACCGATGGGGAAGCGCTCGGGTAGCCGGATCTCCCTCATCAGGGTGTGGACATCCTTGCCAGCGTTGATGCCTTTGATGGTTTCATCATACACGTAACGAAGTGCATCGCGGAGCATGGCAGCGTTCTGCACCACCGCCCTTTCTGTAACCAGGGGACTGCCGTGACCGGGGAGAAAGAAGCGGGGATGGTGATTCAGTGCCGTGTCCAGGGCTTGGATGTACCCCAGCAGCGGGCGGATCATGGTACCGCGGAAGGTGGAGTTGTTGATGAAGTATTCGTAGTAATTGTCGCCGACTAACACCGCTTTCAGTTCCGGGATAAAAATCGTGGACTGGTCCGGTGTTTCTCCCGGGGTGTGGGTTATCTGGAAGCTCAGGCCGCCGATCTTGAGATCATAATGATCGATGAAGAAGGTGTTGGGTCTTTCCTGGGGTGGCCTGGAGGTCGCTGCGGCACCACCAGGACGTTTTCCGGCCCAGATGGCATTGCGGCGGGCAAAGAAGCCGTCCAATTCGGCGACGTATTCGAAATAGCGTGTGAATTCCCGCTGGGCCACGACCGGAATGTCCTTCCCTTTGCGCCAGCGGGCGATGTCGTCGGAATGGTCCGGGTGGGCGTGGGTGAGCAGGATGGCTTTCAGGGGTTTTTTCTCTATCAATTTTTCAAAAAATTCGGGGGCCACGGCGGCACCGGCCGGATCGATGAGTACGGCACCGTCACCGGTGATTACCAGGTAGGAGTTGCAGCTGCCCTCAATGCGAAAGATCTGTGGGGCGATTTCGAGGTAGTTTTGATACAGATCGAACAGACGGCTGCGAAGGGGATCTTCAATTGGAATTTTACTCATCCAGTCCGGCATTTTGTTCCAGGCATAGTCGAAGATCACCACTGAGAGATCGCTCAGCCTGGTTGCTTTCTGCGTGTCTGAAAGTCGATCGTGCTGGGTGAATGGGTAGCTGCTGGATAAGGGTAGGGGCTTGATCCGCTCGGGTTTGATTCTGTCGCTTATCACGATGCTGAGGACGGCCTGGTGGAGAAAGAGTTTGCGTAAAAAAGTCATGCACACGGATTTCTGATAGCCCTCATCGGCCAGCAGGGTTTTGAGAAGTCCGGCCCAATGCTGCGCCAGACCGATTCTGGGATTGAATGCGAAGACCTCGCAGTTGTAATAGGGCTGGATGTCTACTTGGTCGGCGATGGTTTTCATCGTCGGCAGTTTGGTGTAATCCAGACCGGTCTTGCGGTAGATCGGTTCCCAGTAGTCGTTTGGGGCAGTTCCGGGAACCAGGCCGATGGTGTTGGCCAGGGTCACTGGGCGAATGACGGCATCGAAGCGGTCTCCCAGGTCCAGGTCGACTGGCGGATTCAGAACGATGACGCCGGGGTCGAGCCAGACCAGGGTTTGGACTTCTTTCTTTGCTTTTCTCTCCACCTGGGCGGCGGCGAAGGCCTTGAAGGCCAGGGGGTAGGAGGCAAACGAGGGGTCCATATCCAGCGGTAAAACCTGCACCCCGTCCATTTGCAGCGAATCGCAGGGGAGTTCTGTCGGATCGGTGGTCACGACGTATATCATGGCGCTGTGGTAGGCCCCGCCGTTTTCCTGCACGCTTTGGATCAATGCCCGCACGACCCTTACCTGTTCATCATTGGAGACAAAGGTAACGAAGGCCAGTTTTTCCCCAGGTTCTGTTATTTGCCGTCCGCTGTTGTCTGCAGACTTGCCCGGGATGAGAAGTATCATCGCCAAAGCCAGCATGAATAACTTTTTTTGAAGGCCTTTTTTCATTATTCACCTCACGAATCCGATGATCATGTTCATTTCGAATTTTACGATCATTAAAGATACGAATCGAGGGGGTTTATGATTGACTTATGATTTTTTTCTCATATCTGGTCAACGTTGGCAAGTAGATACTGGGGGACTTGGCAAGTTCGGCTAACAGTGGTCATTGTTGTGGTGAGTGTTGAAAGCGGACGGGTTAAACCGATATAATGGCCTCACTGGAGTGGTGATAATGGTTTTGAAAGAAGGAGAAAATTAAAAGGGAGACACGATGATACGAGTGATGACAACAGACGATATAGATTTTGCATTCTCTCTGGCCAAAGCGGAAGGTTGGCTTACCACAACAAGGAGTAGCTTCGAGGCTTTTCTGGCCTATGACCCGGAGGGGGCCTTTGTTGCCGAAGAAAAGGGGGAGCGAATCGGCATTTGTGTGGGTGTGGCGTATGAGCGATTTGGATTTTTGGGTGAATTGATTGTATTACCCGCTTACCGAGGACGTGGTTTTGGTCTGAAGCTCTTCAACCACACCTTGAATTTTTTTACAGACCGAGGAATCACTTCGGTCATGCTTCACGGAGACGAACCGGCTGTGAAAATTTATGAACAGGCCGGCTTTCGCAAAGTCTGTAGATCGATCAACTTTGTGGGTCCGGCACATCAATACTCTGTTTCGAAATCTGTCCGTCCTATGACTTTGCATGATATGCCGGTTGTTTGTGAAATGGACAAGCTGATTTTTGGTGCGGATCGTTCGATATTTCTGCATCAATTTCTGTCCCTGGCTCCGCAGCATTGTTTCGTGGAACTTGATGATCAAGGGACTGTCGTCGGATTCATCAGCGGCTGTATCGGCAACGGAGTGGTGGCTGCAGGTCCTTGGATTGTTCGTGATGTATCCAGGCCTTCCAGTGATCTGCTCAAAGCTTTTTCTGCCAGTGTTTCTCCCGCTGTCATGCGCATAGATATTCTTGAAAGCCAGGTACTCTCTTTAAGTATGGTTTCGGATGGTTTTCCTTTTCTTAAAGAATCCGGTTACTCCTGGAAGATGATTAAAGGTCCAGACCTTCACTGGGGACAACCCAATCTGGCCCTGTCTGTGGGTACACCTGCCACTGGCTGATATGGTTTGATTTTCTTCGGAGATCTGTTAAATGAATCATGAGGCCAATCCGGAGAAAACAGTGCACTTAAAGTAAAAAAGCAGTTTATTTTCTCAATCGGCATGGAGGCAACAGTTTACCTGGCAAAAAGCATGTAAAAAATGGTTGCAATAATGTCCCGTATAACCTTAATATTGAGTTATAGGAGTTTTATCATGCAAAACAAACAAAACCGTTTCTGGCATATATCCCGCTGGTTTCTTCTGCTCCTGGTGGTCATGTTCAGCATCAGGCTTGTTAGTGGTTTTTTCAAGGAGCCTGGCGATGAAGTTTGGCAAGGTGAATTGAGTGCCAATTTTTTCTCCAGTGTCAGTAACCTGCGTAAAAACTATGCTGGCGAAAAAATACAGACCCACATTCCTGAGCAAGGAGGCCAATTTCAGAACAAGGATACCCAGAAATATGAAAAAACGGCCACTGTACGCAGCAGGTCAACTCAATTCAACCAGGACAGCTTGCAAATCAAGCAAAAAACCCAGGAATTCCAGGCTGTTATTCAATACGAACAGAATACTGGCAATCCAGGCAGCCGGGAAATCCATCTGATGATCGGCATTTATCCCGAACAGTTCGATTCGTTCTATGAAGCGGTGCTTTCCATTGGCTCAACCCGCTATCGGGAAATTACCAAAATTGACAAGACCAATGAATTCCGGCAGTTAAACGGCCGCAAAGCCTCACTGGAGAAAAATCTGTCATCCCTGAACGAACTCAGATTAAAGGGGGGGGCCATTGCCGATTTCGTCCAGCTCCACGAAAAAATTCTGGATATTGAGAACCAGCTTCAGGAGCTGGGGGTCGAACTGGGCAATTTCGATTCAGAAAATGAATTCTGTACAGTTAAGTTCTCCATGTTTGAAGCTGAGCCTGTCAAAATCATCTCTATCTGGCAGCGAATCATCACCGCCCTTATCTGGACCATCCAGTACTATGCTTTACTGATGTTGGGTCTGCTGCTGATGACGGTTATGGTTTACGGTCTGCTGCTCATTGCCGAAAAGATCCGTTCATTGTGGGGTTGCAATCAATGAAACTGCGTGTTCTTCTTTGATTCGGCGGACTGCGCAGGTTGATCTGATGAGGGCAAAGAGCATGCCGGGACGCGGAATCGAACCACGGACGCAGGGATTTTCAGTCCCTCGCTCTACCGACTGAGCTATCCCGGCATGTTGGTGAAATACTACCCGATACTGTAAAAAATGTCAAGCCATCGGGGTTATTTACTTCTTTTTTTGCTCCGGTTGAGTGCTGATTTTTTGCTTCATTTCGGCCAGGATTTTCTCGATTTGGGGTTGTTTGGTGTTCAGAACCAAAGAGGCTTTGAGGGCTTTGATCCCTTCTTCAAGATTTCCCTGGTTTGCAAAGGTCAGTCCCAGCAAGTTGAGGACCCGGATGTCACTGTTATAGAGTTTGTTGGCGTCCAGCAGTTCGTTTTGTGCATTTTTATAGTCCTTGAGTCCAAAAAGGGCTGTACCGCGGATGAGATGATAATCAAACAGGTTGTCCTTATTGCCCTTCAGATGCTCAGATTCCACCATCACCTGGGTATATTTACCCAGCTGGTTGAGAGACTGGAGCCATCTAATGCGGGCGCCGTGGAAATTGGGGTCACTGCTTAGAGCCCTGTCAAAATAGCCGATGGCCTGTGCATACTCTCCAAGGTTGAAGTATTGTCCACCGAGCATGTTGAACAGAAATGCTGTGTTCTCGATCCTGGCTTGTTTAAAAGTGGCAATGGGATAGGGGACATTGCGGTGCGGAGCCACGGTGAAATCGGTACTTTGGGTGTCCAGCGTTGTTTTGTTGGCACTGAGCAGTTTAACGATGACCTGATAGTAGTCTGTATTGAAGCCATCTTTGGAAAGGGCCAGGGTATAATGGTTGTTCTTGTTGAAGGGTTGCTGGTTTAGAGGGATTAATATGGTTTCATCATATGGTGTCCGTTCGCTCATTCCTTTGATCTGTATCGATAGCGTGCCTTTTTCCCAAAGCATTTCAGAGAGATTGTAGGCACCAACGACCAGGAACGGTTTTTCTTTAATCCTGAAGGTTCGATCCGTGTCAATATTTATCCTTTTTTTCTCAATCTGGAACGGGGTCAATATATTTTGGGCTTTGTCTTCCAATTGATTTGAAACCAAGGGGGCTGACAGAAACGGCATATCGCTATCAGGTTGGACTTTGATGGTCTTATCGAAATAGGTGAATTCATTACCGACGGCATTTTTGGCATAAACCAAAACGGTGTATTCGCCTGGAATAACCGGGATGGTGTCACTGATGACCATTCCTTGTCCTTTCAGGCGTTCAACCTCTTCTCCGGTCAAATAAAAGTCATAATTTTTTCGCTGCTCATGGACAAATTCTTCTCCCTTCTTGATGCTGATAGTTACTTCGAAATTGTAGTAGTACTTATCTTGTTCTTCGCTGAAATCCACTGAGATTTTTTTGGGTTTCAGGGCGATGTTGAGCAGATTGATGCCGAGATGGTGCAGGCGTGATACGGTAATGAGGTTTGTGCATTCGATATAGTTGACAGAACTTTCCATATCGACAAAGCCTTTATACTTGAGAAAGTTGGTGGCGTATTGGGCATTAATATTTTTTTGGGGAGACTCATAAATACTGCTTAGGATAAAATTCGAACGTGAGGAAGGACGTAAGCCGTTTTGGGCATCGTTGGGTATCATGGAAAAGGCCGCAGAGGCGATGTCAGGGGAATATTCATGCAGGGTATTGTACATGGTCTGGTAATCATCAGTACCTATGGTCTTGCTCTGAACAATCAGGTTGCGGGGATCTTCAATTGCCGGGTTATAGAGCCGCCATTCAGGCATGTTATTGGGTCGATAAAACATAACCGTAAAGTAGGTGGGAAGCCCCAGTTTGGCATCTCCATAGTAATACCATATCTGGGCAGGGTAGAGGAGATAGGCGCTTTCGAGGCTGTTCACACTGTTGGGTTTGCCCAGAATCATATAAATGCGGCCCATGTCTGTCTGCCATGCCGGACGGCTTGTACCCCGCTTGTAATGGAAGAGAACATGCCGGAATCGTTCTTCGATCTCATCCTTGTATTCATTGGCATCCGTGCCCGGCGACGGATCCCGTTGTAGCCAGAAAGTTCGGATGAAGATGTCCCGATCACGATCGTTATCCAATTGTAAAAACGTGTTTTGTTCCTCTTTCAAGGAAATATTTTCGATCATATTGAACCAGCGTTTGTGAATGTCATTGAGACTTTCGATTCGCTGTTTACGGGACATATTTTTTTCTTTTTCTTCTGCCTGGGGTGCAGCAGTGCATAGTAGTGAAAAAGAGAGGAAAAATAGAGTCAAGACGGTATAAAGGGTGGTTTTACGGCGTTTTGTCTGTTTCATGCCTTGATTATACCCGAGGAGTGCTTAACGAATCAATGTTCGCTTCACTATACTGGCATGAATGGAACAATGGGTTCGTCACAATACGGCTTGTGACAAAAGCCCACTCTGGAGTATAAATAGCGTATGAGAACGCCCGGTTCACTCGATGAGTTTGAACATATGCTAAATGCTGCTGGTTGGCAATTACATGGTATCCGAAAACAGGGAACCCGGATGAGACAGACTGATGAAGCGGAGTTTATCATGCGCTATCGGAATGTTTTGAATAAACGGGTTTTGTATCTGAAAGAACGGGTTGATGTATTGGCAAGGCAAGAAATGAGCGGGGCTTCACCATTGCGACTCCAGAAAGAAATTATTGAGAAGGAGTTAACTCAGCGGTTTGGACAACTGATGGAAACGGCCGGGACTTGAGGCTTTTTTTTGTTAACGAAGAAGAGGCCGCATACCACCAGAGCGACGCCCAGGATGTTGTACCAGTGAAGCGTTTCTGATAGAAAAATAAAGGCGAAAAAGGTAGTGAAGACGGGGATCAGATTGGAAAAGGAGTAGGCCTTGCCCATGCCCAGTCGGGCTATACCGTGGGTGAATAAGGCAAAAGCAGCCACCGATCCGAAGATGGCCAGAGCCAGAATGTTGTTGATGATTGTTATCGGGGGAGGCCTGAGAAATATATTGGGGTTAAAAATGAGTATCAGGGGGGTAAAAAAGAGCAAGGCGTTGCGGTTTTGCAGGTAAACCAGCGTCAGTGGTGAATAGCGGTTGCCGAGCTTTATGACCAACATGCCATAAAAGGATCCTGATAATACGGCCAGAATGAGCCCCAGGCCCCCCAGGGGTTTGAGAGCAACAGACCAGTTTTCGCTGAAGATGACCAGGATGACTCCCAGAAAGCAGATTGTTGCTCCGATAGTCCCGTGTAATCCCAGGGATTGTTTGAAGATCATTTTGCCCAGCAGCATCGATATGATGGGGATGGTTCCGATGAAAACTGCAGCGACTGTTGCCGAGGCATAGAAAAGGCCGTAGTTTTCTCCGACAAAGTACAGGAAGGGCTGAAGGAAAGACAGCAGCAGAACGAGTGCTCTGTCTCCGGGTGAAACTGGTTTGCGATTAGAGCTGAAAAACCGCCAGCAGAAGAGGATGAATGTGGAGATGGCAACCCGGATAAAGATAGTTTCCAGGGGATTATAAAACCCAAAAACTTCTTTTGACCATATGTATGTGGCTCCCCAGAGGAGCATGGCCAACACCAGCCCGGCATAATCCAAAGCGGTTCTTATCATCTGACATATCCTTTACTGATTATTCCTGCAAATGTGGCTCGTTTGGTGAACTTATAACCTAGGGGCTTTGCTGTCCCACAAATCCATCATGGGAGCTCTGCGGATCTCTTCTTCAGGCACGTTGTAGAGTTGGCAAAAATCCTGAGAAAAGTCGATCCATTCCTGGGCGGCTTGTTTCATGTTTTCGAGATCAACTTCTTCAACCAGCTGGCGCTGCAGTTCTATAAAGCTTTCAACGCAGTTGCGGACTTCATCTCGGTTTTTTTCCTTGGCCAGACGATCTTCCATCCAGTAAAGATGACGAAGAAAACGATTTTTGATGCGGGCTGATTCCATTTTGATGCCATCTTCGTTTTGGTAAGCAGCGGCGGATTTCTTGAGCCGGCTGATTTCTTCTTCACTGAGAAGACCTGAATCGTTGACCACAATTTCTTGCTGGATCTTGCTGGACAAATCCATGGCACTGACTGTTAAAATGCCATTCATGTCAACTCTGAAACTCACTTCGATTCTGGGAACACCCCGAGGCGCGGGTCTGATACCCCGCAGGCAAAACTGACCCAGCAGTTTGTTTTCTTCAACCACCGGAGATTCACCCTGATAAACCAGAATATCAACTTCTTGCTGATTATCGGCAGCTGTTGAAAAAACCATACTGCGGCTGGTGGGAATGGTGGTGTTGCTTTCCAGTAATCGGGTAAAAGAGCCGCCATGGGTCCGCACTCCCAGAGAAAGTGGGATGACATCCATTAGCAGTACATCGTTGCGAACACCGGCAGAAATAGCCGCTTGAACAGCGGCCCCCAATGCCACAACTTCATCTGGGTTGGTTTTTTTGTTGGGTTCTCTTTTAAAGAAGGCTTTGACACGTTCTCTGACCAATGGAATGCGGCTGGATCCTCCTACCAGGACGACATCGTCCAGTTGGTCAACA
>Ga0105099_10002135_pt1 | contig 11908 bp, 13 predicted proteins | sample PPLLak3cmMay2015_2_FD_79138 | JGI IMG/M metagenome (GOLD analysis project Ga0105099, IMG submission 79138) | Freshwater sediment microbial communities from Prairie Pothole Lake near Jamestown, North Dakota, USA - PPLs Lake P8 Core (1) Depth... | ecosystem: Environmental > Aquatic > Freshwater >...
AAACAGATAAAAGTTCTGTAACTGACAGCATCTTCAATAAAGAAAATCATGACAAAAAAACCAATAAAAAACAAAGCATTGTTGCTAACATCGCATATACCTGCCTGTCTGGCATAGGCCTACACGTGGCAGGCAGGGCTAATAGCGGGCAAAACAAGTTGCCAAGCGATGTTTTTCAAATACGCTCATTTCTCCCTGGCTACCGTTTCCCTCCAGCTGCATAAGGACACAACAAGAGAGTGCTCCGATGCCGATAGCTGTCGGGATGGCATCTGTGATATGCTTAGAACGTTGGCTGCAAGCGCAAAGTTAACAAACGATACAAAGCATAACAAGATTCAACCTGATACTGAAATGAAACAAATTTGCAAATGAAATCACTACGCATACATTACATACAGCACATATCCTATGAAAGACCTGGCTATATTGAAAATTGGGCCATTTCTAACCATCATAAATTAACGGTAACGAGGTTATATGAAGGTATCGAATTCCCATCTCTTTCTGAATTTGACTGGCTTATTTTAATGGGTGGACCAATGAGTGTATATAACAAAGATCAAAACCCCTGGCTTAACGCGGAAAAAGAGTTTATAAAAACTGTCATTAAAGCCGACAAAATCATAATAGGTATTTGTCTTGGCTCACAAATTTTGGCAGATGTTTTAGGAGCAAAAGTATATCCCAACAGGAAAAAGGAAATAGGATGGTTTCCTGTTTTCTTAACTGAAAGCGGAAGAAAACACATACTATTTAATAATTTTCCAACCTCAATAAATGTTTTTCACTGGCACGGAGACACCTTTGACTTGCCAACAGCAGCCATACATCTTTTTCAGACTGATATATGCACTAATCAGGCATTTATATATAATGATAAAATTCTGGGCTTACAATTCCATTTTGAAGCAACACCAGATTCGTTAAAAGAAATGATAACAAACTGCCGGCATGAACTCATTCCAGATGATTTCGTTCAGACTGAAGCCGAAATTATCAAACACGCTGACTTATGTAAAGAGGCAAATACCTATCTATCTCATATTCTGAATAATTTAGCTGATGGATAAAGATACGTACCCCGGACAGCCAACACCGCATATAGCCAATCCCTTGTCTTCGGAACTGGTCCTATGTGAAAACGTTAGCACCATTAACGAGCACCATTATACAGGGAAATGAATAACATTTGTGCTAAATTTAAAAACGACAATAAATAAAACTATTTATGAAAAGGATTTTGATTATTTTCTTCTTTATGCGGATCATAACAGATTCATTTGCTCAAATGCCGGCGAATACTCCTGAAAATATCAAAAAGTATAAGACTATCTGTCGAGAGAATATTTACAAAGAGATGAAAGGCATGTACCGTGAGCCTGGAGGAGCCCTGAAATTTCCATTCCTGGCACCGGGAAGCAATCAATATCTTGATATGCTTTGGGACTGGGACTCATGGCTGAGTAATGTTGCATTACGGCAGATATTGCTTGAAAATGGAAATGAAAAAGACAGGGAAGAAGCGATCAAATATGAACAAGGTTGTGTGCTTAATTCACTCAGTTACGGAGGAATGGACGGGTGGATCCCTATTTGGATTGAACGGAATGCTCCCGGCAGAGAAGAAATGTTAAGCAATCGCAATCCATGGAAAAGCAATATGCACAAACCAACCCTGGCACAACATGCGGCATTTATTGTGCAGCATATGAATGGCGATGCAGAATGGTTACGTGATGATTTTTATATGTTGCAGGCATTTGTAAATAAATATCTTAATTATCATCGTCATTCACCGACAGGATTAATCTATTGGGAGACTGACGAAGCAATAGGAGTAGATAATGATCCGAGCACTTTTTACCGTCCTCACGAAAGTTCAGGGTCCATATTCCTCAATGTGCTTATGTACAAAGAGCTAAAGGCCATAAGTTATCTCGCTGATTGTCTCAAACTCCCTGATATATCAAAATATTATAGACAAGAAGCTGATAAATTACAAAAAAAAATAAGAGAACATTGCTGGGATCCGCGCGATGGTTTTTATTATAGTGTCGACTTAAACCTGCTCCCTATAGAAAAACCAAACATTACTTCCCTGCAACCCGGTAAATTATTTTTGCATACAGGACAGCCCCGCACATACGATTGTCTGATACAGCGCCTGAGCGTCTGGAGTGGTTTTATGGCCATGTGGGGCAATATTGCAACCCCTCAACAAGCAAAAGAGATGGTTGACCGGCATTTCCGCGACACAACATCATTCAAAGCGCCGGCAGGTATCCGCACGCTTTCGCCTTTGGAAAAAATGTATGATACACGCGCAAGCGGCAATCCCTCATCTTGGCAAGGCCCGATCTGGATTAATGTTAACTATCTGGTATTCCGGGGTCTTATTAACTATGGATACTATGACGAGGCTAAAGAACTGGCCGGGAAAACAATTTTGCTTTTAGGCAGAGACTTTGAGCGTTTTGGTGCTTTGCACGAATATTACCTGCCTGACAATGGAGAACCTGTACTGAACAAAGGATTCCAAAACTGGAATTTTCTTGTACTCAATATGGCGGCCTGGCTTGACAATATGCCTGTAGTAACCGAATTTTAGCCAACAATATTATCATCCATGATTAAGACAACACATGACAGGCAGGTTCAATCCCCAGATCACTTTAGAAACTTGTCATATAAAAAGACATTATTCGCTATATACTTTATAGTATTAATTGAACTGACATGAAAAAATCCTATTTACTTCTATTGATTATTATCCTACCGGCATGCCAAACTAAGAATGACAAACTCAGATTATATGTTGACTTAAAAAGTAAGTGGCAGTTCTCTTTGGATACCGCTAATACTGGGATTCAGCAAAAGTGGTATTTAACAGATCTGAAAGACTCTGTTGATCTGCCGGGAACTACTGATATAGCCGGGAAAGGTTTTCTGAATAAAGACACAACAACAGGGCATTTGAACAGAGTATACAAATATGAAGGAGCTGCCTGGTATCGTAAAAAAGTGGTTATTCCAAAAGATTTTCAAAACCAACATATCGAATTATTTCTTGAGCGCACCAAATCATCAAAGGTGTGGATTGACAGTATATTCATCGGGGAATCCAGCATTCTTCAATCACAGCAGCAATTTGATGTAACTCATTATCTGTCCCCCGGAGAACACTTCATTACCATTCGGGTAGATAATAGTCTGAAACTTACACCTTACGGGAATGTTCATATATTTTCAGACGACACGCAAACCAATTGGAATGGGATAATTGGCAAATTGTTTCTGGAAGCAACCCCAAAAACATATATATCAAATCTGCAGGTCTATCCGGATATTGATAAGCAGAAGATAGATATAAAACTTGAGATTGAAAATCAACTAAAATGGAAGAAGGCTAATATTGATGTAATGCTTGAGAAGACCTTTAACGGTAAAACCAAAAGGTTAAAATCATTTAGCATAAACAAGGTCTATGATCCACTTATTGAGCTTGAATATGTTTTGGGCAGAGACTGCAGTCTCTGGGACGAGCACCAGCAACCTGTTTATCAATTAACCGCCGTAATTTCAAACGGAAAAATAAAAGATTCCAAGACGGTGACTTTTGGTATGAGGAAGTTTTCTGTCCAAGGAACGCAATTTAATATTAATAACCGGACAATCTTTTTAAGGGGCAAACAGGAAGCCTGCGTGTTCCCTCTAACCGGTCATCCGCCAATGGATACAGAAGGCTGGATAAGGGTATTTAAAATTGCCAGATCCTATGGTATTAACCACTACCGGTTTCACTCCTACTGCCCACCCGAAGCTGCATTTGCTGCAGCCGATCAGGCGGGTATTTATATCCAGGCTGAATTACCATTCTGGGGTGGCTTAGAATCAGATTCCATTGCCGATATGTTGAGAGAAGAAGGGATTGCCATGTTAAAGGCCTATGCAAACCATCCGTCGTTTGTCATGTTTTCGCACGGAAATGAAATATGGAGCGGGCATGACCGCGTTGAGAAAAATCTCATTACCCTGAGAAATTATGATAGTCGTCCGCTTTACACTATGGGCTCGAACAATAACATCGGGTATATTGCACCGCGGGAGTGTTCTGATTTCTTTGTAGGGGCAAGAACTCCATACGCACAGGATACCATTCTGACACATACCCGACTTACGCATGCATTTGCCGATTCCAGAGATGGTGGAATACTAAATACGCAGGAACCTTCAACAGCCATAAAATTTACTTATCCAGTTTTACACATAAATATCCCGCTAATAGGTCATGAAACCGGACAGTACCAGATTTATCCCGATTATAGAGAGATCGAAAAATATTCCGGTGTGCTTCGGCCGTGGAATCTTGAGATCTTTCGGGAGCGGCTGAAAAAGGCAGGCATGTTCGATCAGCATATTGATTTTCAGAAAGCATCGGGAGCCTGGGCAGCTATTTGTTATAAGGCCGAAATGGAAGCTGCTTTTCGAACCCAGGGCTTTGCCGGTTTCCAGTTACTCGATTTGCAGGATTTTCCGGGGCAGGGTACGGCACTTGTAGGAATCCTGGATGCCTTTATGGACAGCAAAAATGTAATCAGTCAGCAGGAATGGATGCAATCCTGCAACGATGTAGTTTTATTGTTGGAATTCCCTAAATACTGCTGGACAAATGAAGAGAACTTTCATGCCAGGGTTGAGGTTGCAAATTATTCCGATAAAACACTTCATGAGGAATTAACATGGGAAATCAAGGACCAAAACGGGCAGGTTTTTAAAAATGGTAAATTTTCAGAAATAACCATCGACAATGGAGGGATTAAAACGTTGGGTGAAATAAATTTTGATCTTTCATCTTTAAAGAAAGCTGTAAAGCTTACAATCAATATGTCGCTAAAAAATACCCCTTACACTAATTCATATCCTGTTTGGGTATATCCTGAACCATCAACGATACCGGAATCTAACGATATTCTGGTTGCCACAAGATTAAACAGCGAGGTTATTACCAGATTGGAGCAAGGAGGCAAAGTTCTCTTATTCCCTTCCCCTGAGGAAGTCAGGGACAACAGTGTACCGGGCCTTTTCCCACCGGACTTCTGGAACTATGGAATGTTTAAGGGAATAAGCGAACGGGCCAAAAAGCCGGTATCTCCCGGAACACTAGGAATATTGACTAATCCGGTTCATCCGCTGTTCAATTCTTTCCCTACTGATTTTCATACAAACTGGCAATGGTTTTCCATTATCAAGGCCAGTAATCCGTTACTGCTTAATAATACTGCAACCCAATACAGACCCATTATACAGGTTATTGACAACCTGGAAAGAAATCATAAACTGGGTCTTATTTTTGAGTTTAAAGTTGCTGCGGGAAAATTACTGGTCAGTATGCCGCAGCTTAATAAAATAATGGACAGGCCTGAAGCATTTCAGCTTTATCAATCCATCATTAATTATATGACATCAGGCGATTTTAATCCTGATTATGAAATAAAACAGGAAGAATTGAACAGGTTATTTCTAAAATAGAGGATGATAATAAACCACAAACGCAAAATATAACATTTAGACCCATGGATGTATATGGTCAGGCAAGAACACTATTAATCGATGACAACAAGAAAATCAGTATAATGCAACTATTCGATATAGTCTTTGAATAAGTTTCTGCGAGTTTATATTTATATTTGCCTTCATGGGACGTTAGCTCAGTTGGTTTAGAGCGCTTGCTTCACACGCAAGAGGTCACTGGTTCGAATCCAGTACGTCCCACCTTGAAAATGAAACACTTACATAAGCTAAAATGTAAGTGTTTTTGATTAAGAATCACGGTATGTATCCCGGGGTCCCAATTACTCGGGAGATCCTAAAAATAACCTCAAGGGATGGTGAATTATACCCTACCCTGAATTATCATGGGGAATATTCGTCCTGAAGTAACCATGTAAAGAAAACATAAATCATAAAACCTGTAAGATGAAAAGTAAAAATGGATACAAACTGATGCCGACAAATAACTGCAGGAAAAGAGAAATTATTTATGGCTGTGCCCGATACCATGCTGAAACATGAGCATAACTTTTATCACCAACGAACAATTATATAAGCAGGTTATCGAGTCTGTTGCCAGTGCAAACTCCTTTGTCTGGATAGGTACGGCTGACATAAAAGATCTGCATGTGCACCATAAAGGAAGTGTCCAATCTTTTTTATCTGTACTTGACAGCCTGGTAAAAAAGAAAGTAGCCATTCGCCTTTTGCATGCAAAAGATCCCGGGGTCAACTTCAGAAAAAGTTTTGACCAATACCCTCTATTATGGAAAAATATGGAGAGGCAGCTTTGCCCAAGGGTTCATTTCAAGCACATCATTATTGATGGCAAATTTGCTTATGCAGGTTCCGCAAACCTTACCGGAGCAGGATTAGGCATGAAAAGTGCCAATACCCGTAACTTTGAATCAGGCTTCATTACGACCAATCCCGAAATGGTTGAGGCCATTATGAACCAGTTTGATGAAGTCTGGATGGGCAAATACTGTAAAAACTGCAAACGAAAGGACTTTTGTAATGACCCTATTTTACAATTTTAAAGTCATCATTTTAATCTGAAATCCATTAACACCACATTAACCCTGAGATATTTTATTTCAGTTGTATTTTCAACTAATGAAATCCCTTATGAAAATTATGCTAAACAGAAGGACTTTAATCAGATGGAAAATCTATTTTGACAGATCAAGAATGTATATCGGTTACATTCAGTTTTTTCTTATCGGTATAGTCTTTCTTCAATCCTTTAAAGACAAACCCTGGGGAGAGATAATCTTTAAATATGCGCTGATCTCAGTACCCGTTGCTGTGATCCTGTTCATTTTCCTATCCTTAGTACTTGGCTATCTTGATTCTAAACTTGGATTTAGGGAGGAAGAGTTAAGAAATCTTTCAAAATCCAATCCGGTAATGATGGAAATGCTGGATCAATTGAAGGAGATCAATAAAAGGCTGGATACTCTGAAGAATAAATAACTATAAAACGTCCTGGGATTGCGTTATTTCGATTCGCTTGTTTTGCACGGAAGCTGGCAGCAAGCATTAGCGGAAAAGAGCGATGGACATGCTAGGAAATTTATTAAAATAATTTGCAAAATGAACCCGGAAATGTAAATTTACCCTGCATATTTTAAAAATCGAATAATCATGGAAGAAAAGAATCTTGTCTATCGCGGAAAATCAAAAGATGTTTTTAATATAACCGAAGGCCCTCATGCAGGTAAATACCGGTTTGTTTTTACAGACAGAGCGACGGGATACATTGAAAACGGGAAGACTATTTTTGATCCCGGCTACGATACGGTTGTCGGCGATATTCCCGGAAAAGGGGCCGTAGCCTGCAGGTTTGCCACGCATTTCTTTAAACTGCTGAAAGAGAAGGGCATTCCTTCACATTATATCGATACGATCAAAGAGAATGAAATGATTGTTGAGCCTGCGATTCCGCTGAGCATGCCGGCGGAGGCGCCGGAATTTCCCGGATCAGCTCCGTTGTCGAATCTTGAATTCACCTGGAGAAACAACGCAACCGGAAGTTTCTGGAGGAGATACCCTTTTGTCAGGCCCTGCATGAATCTGTATAAAGTAGTTGAGGCCTGGACGAAGGGAGACAGTGATATCCTCATTACCATGGAAGCATTGGAAGCAACCGGTGCCATGAACAAAGATGAGATCAGTCAGAGCGTTGAGCTTGTAAAGAACATTGCTGAAATCGTTTCCCGGGAATTTGCATCAAAAGGCCTCCATGTCATTGACGGCAAGTTCGAATTAGGCAGGCTTAAATACGGCGACGGAAAAATAGTGATTATTGATGAAATATCTCCGGATGTATTGCGGGTGTGCAAGGGATATAATCCTGATAAGAATGGTAGCTGCATCGTATATAAACAGTGTACGGTAACGAAATATGATGACGGAAAGAGGACGATTAAAAACAGGAACCAGGTTTCTGCCGGTGATTTTGTAAATATCTTTCTATAACCTGACTCCTCCGGGTAATTCCGTACCTGGTGATATTTCCAGCTTCTTCAAATACACAATACAGGCTTCAACAAAATGTTATGATTCTGACTTATTGCTCCGAGTAAACGGTATTAAATCCCAGTATATTAACATATTAACACGGGTGACAAAGCTAAATTTGAAATAATGAAATAACAAGTAAAATGAAAAGCTTAATCTGGATTAGCATTATTATGCTGTACCTTGCTTTAACGCATCTGATAGCACAGTACATCGGTACAAAACGCAAAATCGGATATGGAAAATCAATTTTGTGCTCTATTCTGCTTAGTCCGGTTATCGGATTTATCATTACATCATTAAGCAAACCCATTGAAAAATAAAAAAATGCACATTCCATTTCGAATTTTAGCCGTCATGAGCCTGGCCGCATTGCTTGTTACGTGCAGGAAGCCTGAGAAAAAGGCCAGCCTGCCGGATAGCATAAAAGCAGATACGACATATGAAAGACTTGACAGATGGTTAGACTACCATAATTTAGCACTGGGCGACTTTGTTGATTCCATGCCCATAGCTGAAAGAAACTCTATCGAATTTGATTATGACTTTTTTTCAGATTCGGCCAATCTTTTTAAGGAGTTTTTTATTTTTTCTCCTGACTCTCTTAAATACATCGATTTGGACAGTTATTCAATAGTCCTGGAAAAGGATTCACAGGGACAGCTTTTCTCCGGAGGAAGCGAAGCGGATACAGAAGTGGCTTTGATAGATATTAAAAAGAAAAAAAGGATCAGGGTTTTGTTTTGCGGCACTGCATGCTGGCCTGAAGAAGCCCAATGGATTAAAAATGATGTTGTATACATCATGGGGTTTATGAACGTTGATGATATGAACTATCCGACACTATGGACTTATGAAATAAGCAACAACCTTTTTCAGGGATTTAAAACAAAGGATTCCATTGATTTAACCGGGAAAAACTACGTATCTGAAACCAGATTAACAAAGATTTTTTTTCAATAATAACGCATCATAATAACAGCAATGAATCTATTATGAAAGCCGGAAAGTCATTACCAAAAAACATTGACGAGTATATCTCGGGATTCCCCCCGGATTTACAGAAGAAATTGAATGAACTCAGAATGACCATCAGAAAGGCTGCTCCGGAAGCTGAAGAGAAAATCAGCTATCAGATGCCAACCTTTGCACTGAAGGGCAATCTGGTTCATTTTGCAGCGTTTAAAAATCATATTGGATTTTATCCTGCCCCATCCGGAATTGAAAGATTCAGCAAAGCATTATCCGTTTATAAAGGAGCAAAAGGTTCGGTTCAGTTTCCTGTTCATGATCCGCTTCCGTTAAGCCTAATAGACAGGATTGTCAGGTTCAGGGTGAAAGAAAACCTGGAACTTGACAAGCAAAAGCATAAAAGAAAAAAATAAGAAATATGAGAAAGTATTGGTTTTTCGTAATTTGTATTTTGCTGTTCACTGATCACTGTTCTTTTGGCCAAAAGAATATTTTACAGTTCAATCAAAACGGGGAATTTAAAATTGTTCAGTTTACCGACATGCATATGGAGAGGGATGTCTTTGAAACTATATGTGCCTTGGTCAAAGAAATTGTTGAACTTGAAAAGCCCGAACTGGTGGTTATAACCGGTGATGTTGCCGTTCAGGACTCGGCCGATGATCTTTTGCGCAAGCTGGCAACCGTGTTTGCAGATAACCAGGTCCGTTGGGTATCCGTATTTGGAAATCACGATGACGAATTTGGGGTTTCCAGAAAAAACCTGACCGGCATCTACCGTTCGCTTGCGTTTAACCTTAATTCATCCACACCCGGAATAAAAGGAGAGACCAATTTTATTATCCCCGTTGCAGGCAAACAGAACAAGCATCAGGCTTTGTTGTACTTTTTCGATTCCAACGCCTACAATCCATTAAAAAACAGTGTAAAAAGCACCTATGGATGGATTGAATGTTCACAGATTAACTGGTACCGGAAACAAAGTACCTCTTATACCCAGAAGAATAACGGGATCCCTGTTCCTTCCCTGTCATTTTTTCATATCCCTTTTCCCGAATACAAAACGCTGTGGGAGCAGGACAGCGCCATATGCATCGGATCAAAGCATGAAGTGGTATCTTGTCCTTCCATCAATTCAGGTATGTGTGCGTCGATGCTTGAATGCGGAGATATAATGGGAGTATTTGCGGGACATGACCATGTAAACGATTATATCGGAAAATTCAACAATATAGCCCTGGCATACGGCCGGTTCTCTGGCACAAATAACACCTATGGCGATCTGACACCCGGGGCCAGGGTAATTGTTTTAAAAGAAGGCAAACGTGAATTCGATACCTGGATAAGAGAAAGAGGAGGGAATAAATTATATGAGTGCGTGTATCCGGATTCTTTTATGGAATAGAATCACGGGTATGTACCACAGGGTCCAGAATACCAGGGAGACCCACATATCACCCCGGGGGTGCTTGCTTTTTCCGGAACATTGCAGATTTAGATAAAATACATAATAAGAGGAGCAGTCAATGAAACTGGAAGATTTGGGATATAATAATAAACTGGAAAAATTCAGGATTGAACATAATCTTGAAAGCCTTGACACAGGAAGGATTATTGCCGAACATAAAGAACGGTATATAGTAAGGACAGATAAAGGAGAGGTTGAAGCTGAGATAACCGGGAACATGCGCTTCACGGCAAGAAGTCGTGAAGATTTTCCGGCGGTGGGTGATTGGGTTGCCCTGGCAACGTATGACATTGACTTTGCCATCATTCATGCCATACTGCCCCGGTATTCTATAATCAAAAGGCAGGCCGTTGGCCAATTTGGAGAGATTCAGATTATCGCTGCCAATATTGATTATGCCCTTTTGGTTCAGGCTGTCGACAGGGATTTTAATATCAACAGGCTGGAACGATACCTTACCCTTTGCCATTCATCCAAGGTAAAACCGGTAATCGTGGTCAGTAAAACAGATCTGATAGATGAACCGGGGATTAATAAAATTATGGAAGGCATATATTCACGCGTAAAAAACGTTCCGGTTATTGCCATAAGTAACGCAACACAACATGGATATGAGGCATTGAACAGGTTCATTGAGAAAGGGAAAACGTATTGCATGCTGGGTTCGTCAGGTGTGGGAAAATCGACCCTGTTAAACAACCTTTCAGGGAAGACCATAATGAGAACTGATACCATAAGCCTGAGCACCAATAAGGGAAGGCATGTAACGAGCCACAGAGCATTAACAGTGCTGGATAACGGAGGGCTTTTAATTGACAATCCAGGGATGAGAGAGGTTGGTATTGCAGATGAGACTGGAGGATTGGAAATCACCTTTGATAAGATTCTCACGCTTTCCCAAAGCTGTAAATATAAAGACTGTTCGCATACCAGTGAGACAGGCTGCCGTGTTCTTGAAGCTGTTGAAAAAGGGGAGATCAACAAAGCTTCTTATGAAAATTTCCTGAGAATGGAAAGAGAAAGGGCATTTTTTGAATCTACGGTTTTAGATAGGAGGAAAAAGGAAAGGAAATTCGGGAAAATAATAAAGAATTACATAAAGGATATGAAGAAAAATATGGATTGAGATCCGTATGCTGATAATAATAACTAAATGATATTCAACCTATTCTGATTGTGTCAAATGCTGGTTTACCCTGAAATGAAATAGCATAGAAACCTGCCATCGCCTGAGGGATCCGCCCGGGGTAAGCAGACCAATAACCGACAATAAGGACCGGCGTTAGGTAAATAATCCACAACCTGAGAATCACGGGCATCTGCATTTTGTTCCGGCACATTTTTGCTGACTTGAATTTTCAAAAACGAAAATTTCGAGGAGGAAATGTTATT
>Ga0105099_10002136_pt1 | contig 11907 bp, 32 predicted proteins | sample PPLLak3cmMay2015_2_FD_79138 | JGI IMG/M metagenome (GOLD analysis project Ga0105099, IMG submission 79138) | Freshwater sediment microbial communities from Prairie Pothole Lake near Jamestown, North Dakota, USA - PPLs Lake P8 Core (1) Depth... | ecosystem: Environmental > Aquatic > Freshwater >...
AACGCCAGGAGGAAATTGACCGCGCCTATGCTGAATATAATCAATTTGAGGCTGAACAATAAAAAGGAGATAATAATGAACACAACAACAGATTTAATGGATGTACGAGCTAAACATAAAAAATTTACTTGGGGAAACCCTATTCAATGGCACGACTACGGCGCATATAATATTTTAGAATATCAAGAAATTTTTAATGGCGAAAAAAGAGGAATTAAATTTCATATTTATGTTGATGGAGTTTCGACTTCTCATTGTGCCGAAAGTTTAGAGGAAGCTATTATTGTTGCTATTTGTCTAAAGTACGATGGAATTAATACACATCTTCCATATTATATTTATAAAAGTCTTAATGGTTTTAAAAATGAAAATAAATAATATGAAAAAGATAATCCTCTCTTTTATAATGGCCCTGGCATTGATTGGTATGGCCCAGGCCGAGGAAATAGGGGTATGTTCCTGGTACTCACAAGATGACCCAGGGATTAATATCTATACTGCTAATGGTGAGGTGTTTAATGATGGGGCTATGACTTGTGCCAAATGGGATGTGCCTTTTGGAACGTGGTTTAAAATTACCAATATAGCAAATGGAAAATTCGTCTTGGCCAGGACAAATGATAGGGGGCCCGCGAGAAGATTAAATAGAGTTATAGATTTAAGTAAAGGTGCGTTTGCTAAAATTGCAGACCTAAAATTAGGATTAATAACCGTTAAAGTGGAGGTAATAAAATGAGAATAATTATTTGTATGGGATGTGGAAAAGAAGTAAAGATAAATAAATATAAAGAAAATTCAAATTATCATTGTGCAGATTGTATAAATAAAAAACATATAAAACCAAAAGAAGAAAGTAAATAACCACCAATTAAAAAGGAGAAGAACAAATGTTTAAGAAAATAGTAATATGTTTAAGTATGGTTTTATTTTTTACATCATTGGCATTTGCGGGCGGGGTAACAGATACAAATAATGGAAAAAAAGGAAATCTCTTTATTTCCACAGGAGAAAATCACGGGGCTAACTCCGTTGGGGAATGGGTTGACTCATCTTCTTTTAAAGGAGAGAAAGGTGATACTGGCGCGACAGGCCCGCAAGGGGCCCAGGGAATCGCTGGACAGGATGGTTTGAATGGGGTTGATGGTATTAATGGGGTAAATGGTCAAGATGGTTTAAATGGTCTGGATGGATATACCCCAATTAAAGGAACCGATTATTTCGATGGGGCTGATGGTGCGCCAGGGGTTGATGGGGTGAATGGACAAGATGGCTTAAACGGTGCTGATGGTGCAATCGGGGCCCAGGGAGAGAAGGGAAATACAGGGGATAAAGGAAATGAAGGGAAAAAAGGAGAGCAAGGAATCCAGGGCCTTCCAGGTAAAGGCTTGAAAGATAGAATTGAATTAATTGGCGAAATACGAATCCTTGATACTAAGAAAACCACTTGGTCGGTTTACGCGGGCCAAGATGTAAATAATCGGGCCAGTATTGTTGGGGCTAAAGTTGTGTTTAAACTTGGCTCAAGTTATGAACAAAGAGAATTGGAAAAATTAAATGCAAGATTAGAGAAATTAGAAGGAACAAAACAAGAGCAAGAAAAAATAAATAATACTGAAACGTATGTTACTCCGACGGGATTTGGAATAAGAAATAAATTCTAATATAGACCCTTGACTTTTCATCTAAAGTGTGGTATACTTTAAGTAAAGATAGGCAATTAATACCAATCGGCGTGGTGAAGGGGTCGCTCTCCGAGTTACTTTCGAGCAGAACGTTAGTTGTCTATCTTTTTAAAAAAGGAGAATTATGCCTTATCCAATATTAACACAAATCATTTGCTCAAAATGTGGAAAACCATTTCTTCAAGAATTGGCAGATACCACTATATGCCTGGATTGTACTTTTCCAAATGTTGATAAAGATAGTCCACAAGAAATTATTATTAAACCAGAATTAATTGATACAAGTAAACTGCAAGATAATACTATTCCAAAAACATTATGGAGGCCAACAGAATTTTCACAATATATTGGACAAGAGTCTTTAAAAGATATTCTTCAAAGTTATATTCGCGGATGTAAAGAATTGGATAAACCTTTTCCCCACTTTCTTGTTGATGGTCGGGCGGGAACTGGTAAGACCACCATAGCGTATATCCTGGCAAATAAATTGGGATTAAACTTTAAAGAACGTGTAGCCAACACAATTAAAAGTCCACAGCAACTAATTGATTTATTGGTTGAAGTAAATGGCGGTGTATGCCTCCTGGATGAATTACAAGTAATTAACAAAAATGTTGCCACATTTCTTTTACCAATTTTAGAAGATTTTAAAATTAGTGGCCAATCTATTAAACCATTTACCTTAATGGGATGCACGACAGAAAAAGGTGTGTTGCTTAAAAAATGGAAGCCCCTGGTTGATAGATTTAAGGTACAAAAAACTTTAGACCCTTATACCATTGACGAATTAAGCACCTTGCTGAAACAATATAAAGATAAAACCTTTAAAAACGTCAATATAGATGATTCAATTTTCGTCTTGCTCTCTCAAAACTCAAGAGGAACGCCGAGAATAGGAATCCGTTTACTTGAATCTTATATTTATATGCAGAAGCCCTTACCCCAAGTATTTAAAGCATATAATATTATTCAGAACGGAATCACAACTGAAGATGTTAAGGTACTTAAATTATTATTAGAGAATCCAAAAGGCGTTGGATTAAATAGTATTTGTGCCTATCTTCAAACAAGTGTTGAGAATTATATTTATGTTATTGAAGGATATTTGATTGAGTTAGGATTAGTTACAATAGGGTCAAGACGACAAATTACAGAGCGCGGTAAACAATTTTTAAAGGAATTATAAATGATAACCAGAACAAGATTTAAATTAAACATTTCGAAACACGCACAATTTCGGTTAAAACAACGATTTGGGAAATCTACTTTAGGAAAAATTTATGAAGATGATGTTGAGTGTTTGGGAACATTGAATGGTGCAAAAAAATTGTATTTAATTAAAAACACAGAAATTGTTATTCTAAAAAATTCACGAAGTAAAAATGTTATAACCTTTTTAACTAAACCAATGTTACAAAATATAGTTACAGAAAACGATTTATAAATAGAAAGGATTTTTTATGAAAACAACCACACCTTATGTTCTTGCTATGAAATCATTAACAATGGAAAATAAATATTCCGTTATAAAACACGCGGGGAGAGAAGTCAAGGTTTTTGATAAATGTGATTTGGCACGGAAGATGATATTTTGGCATAAATTAATGACCGATAAAAAATTAAAGGCTCGTTATATTCGACGTTATAATTTAAACCTGGAAGGAATCTAATGATAGACTTAAAACCTTTTAAAGATTGGCTATCTATTAACACATCTTCAAAAGCAACGGCCCAAACTGTTTTTGAAAAGGTGGAACTCTTTTTTAAACATAACACAGAGTTAACCCAGGAATCTCTTAATGCTTTCTTAACTTCAAAAAATGATGTTTGGCAAAATCAATCCTTCAACTTATTTATATATTCTATGAAATGGTATTGTAAATATTTAAAATTAACTCTTGAGTTTCCAAAAACAAAAAAGATTCATACGAAAGTAAAAGCATATATCATCGAAAAAGAAATTGATAATATTATTAGTCAATTTCCTTTAATCTTTGAAGAAACATATCTAAGAAATCAAGTTATCTTTCATTTAATGTTTACAACAGGGATGAGGCCAAAAGATGTTATTCAACTTAAAAGAAGTGATTTTGATTTTGAAAAGAAAATCGTAACTATTCGGAACACCAAAACTTTTCGAGATAGAGAACTGGTACTTTCGGATGAAGTCAATCAATTATTACAAGACTATTTTCAAATGGAAGCAGAAAATGATAATGCTTTTAATATTACACAAAAAAGATTAAAAGAAATTTTTACAAAGATTAATAAATGTTTAAATTTAAAAAAGAAAATATCGCCTTACAGTATGAGGCGCAGTTATGCCCACGATTTAATTAGTAAAGGGGTAAAATTAACAGCCCTACAATCTTCAATGGGTCATGTTAACGCATTGACAACTTTAGGTTACCTTCAAGTATCGGCCGATGATGCTAATGCAGAAATTAGAAATTTATTAAATAAAAAAAGGAGAAAGTAAATGAATAGACAAGGATGGAATGAATATATTTCTGATATAAAAGGAAATTTAGAGTATATTGAAAAAGAATTAGATACAATGCGCTCTGATGATAGTGGAGATATTCGTGCGTGTTGGAATGAACAAATTACACAAGAATTAAAAATTATTATACAAAGAACCGCAGAACTTTTATAAAGAAAGGAAATAAAATGGACAGACAAACAAAAGTGATTATTTTATTAACAGGACTTCTAATTGAGGAAGGTTGGACGACAGAAGAAATTGCCACCTATCTTGCTGAAAATGTTGGCATACCTCTTGAGAAGAATTAAATAAAGGAGAAAAATGAAAAAATTATTACAACTTCTTAAAAACACAGGACTTATTACACTTTTAGCGATATTAGGCGCGTGCGGTGGCCAGGGGCCGAGATGGGCCCGAAGGTTTGTGTTTCCTGGTGTGGTGATGATTTATGCGCTATATATTACACATAATTTATGGTGTATATCTATCTATTTGGTATCATTAGCTTTAAGTATGGGATATGGTGTTCCTAACGATGATTTTCCTGAAAATCCAAACGCGGATTCAGGGTCAACAATTGGATTATACTTTACTGTATTATTTCGTAAATGGTTTAATAGGCAATTATCACATAGATTAGGAGATATTTTCACGCGTGCGGTGATTGGGGCCCTAATCTCCGCTTCAATGTTAAGCATACCCATTTTGAAAGGAACTTGGCTTTCATTTTTGATTGGGTCAGGACTTATCATTGGAATTTGGGGTAGCATTTCTTATCGAGATTTTGGACAAACACCTTTAAAAATCTTTGGAAAAACGTACCAACTCTTAATTGTTGACCTAATTGTCTATGGCATAACAAGTTGTGGAATATTGATAATGATTAACGGTTATTTTGGGTAGAAGTTATCGCTTTTATAAAAACAATGCAAATTTGCCCTGTGGAATCTTCAAATTAGGGCATTAGAAAGGGGTCTAAGATGAATAAACTTTGGGAAATAACAATAGATGATTATTTTGAGATTGTTGAACGAGCTAAAAAGGCTGGTTTAACTCCTGGGCAAGATATGACTCCTATTTTTCAGGCATATATGGCCGAGAAAGGAAGAAAACCTTTTGGTCACACGGAACTCACTAAAGATGAACTGGCAAAAGAATATGCCTCTCATTCGAAAAAAATCTTAGATATTTCTCATAATTCAGAAGGTACTGAAACTATTAAACTTATAAAACAAAATGATAATATAGAAGGTTGAAAATTCGTCTTAACCCTTGACAACTCGCTCTTAAATATGCTATCCTTTTAACAGGAGAATAAAACCATGTCAAATAAATTGTGGATTGTAATAAATTTTGATGAAGTTCAAATTTGCGGTGGAAAAAATGCGGGTGTTTATTTATCTTCTGGTTCGTTTTTAAATAAAGAAGATGCAGTTCTTTTGGCTAAAATATTAGCAGAAGAAACGGGATTAAAAATAAAAGGCGAATAAAAATGCTAAACGTTAAAGAACTTGAAAAATTAGGTGACGACATCAAATTAATTGCAAAGTCAGTTAAAGTGATGGGCCAAGAGAATGACCAAATCAAACGCCAATATGCTATGGGATTGGTCGAAGATTTAGTTAATAGACTATACAATGACCTCTGTGAATTAAAGGAGAGTAATGAAAACGAAAATTTGTGCAAAATGTAAGAAAAGAAAAAAGGTTAATGAATTTTATTATGATAAAAAGATAAAAAGCCATTTATCGTCATATTGTAAAACATGTATAATCAATGATGTTAGTGTTTGGCGCGAATTAAATAAAAAGAAATTTAAAGAAAATACTAAAAAAAGATATAAAAATAATAAAGGTTTTTATAAAATAAAGAATAAACAACAGTATGAAAAAAATAAAAAAAGTATATTAAAAAAACAACGTTTATATAGATTAGCACATAAAAAAGAAATAAATAAATATTTTCGAAATAGATTAAAAAATGATAAACTTTTTAAATTATCTTCTCTTTTAAGAAATCGAATTGGAATGGCTTTAAAACACAATTATAAAACAGGTTCAACAGAACAACTTTTAGGTTGTTCAATTGAATTTTTAAAGAAGCATTTAGAAAAACAATTTAAAGAAGGAATGAATTGGATGAATCAAGGTAAAGGAAGTAATGGAAAAAAAGAATGGCAGATAGACCATATCATTCCTTGTTCAAAATTTGATTTAACAAATGAATTAGAGCAAAAGAAATGCTTTAATTATACTAACCTTCAACCTCTTTGGGCAATTGAAAATTGGAGAAAACGTGCAAACATATAAACTTATTTGCTTCGAACGCGGGCACAGTTTAAAACATGAATTTACAGCCCCAACTTTAGAAGAAATTTTATCGGCTTCAATATGTGCATTTAATCAGGCATACGAATTGTCTGAAATTAAAAAGGATGATAAACTCTTTTTAACAAGTGATAAAATATATAAACTAATCCATAGGGCGGTATATTAAAATGAGTGACTCTCTTTTTCTAATTAGTTTACTTTTTATTTTTGGAGTTATAATCTACTACGCTTTCCTGGGGGATTTATAATGCTAAATAATTTACGAAAAAAAGTAAAAGCCGACTATTTAAAACATAATCAAATTCTTTATCTTGAATCAATGCACGTTGATGATGGGGAATTAACCGAGCAATACGCGTGTCTTACTAAAAAGGATAAGTGTATTTTTTGTATTCACATAAGAAGTTTTAAGGATTTAGAAACTGAATGGGCCTGGACACCATATTATATTTTTGACCCTGAATATACAACCTTTACAATAACAGTACCCCACTTTAATTATCTGTCCAAAGAAGATATTTGCAATGCCATTCATTATGTAGTAAGAGAAAATTATTGGCCCCTATTTAATATCTATCTCGACGGGGATAACATTAATGAATTTGTTACTAAAAGAAGGAGAATATATTAAATGAAAAATAAATTTATAAGTAGAGTATCAATAAATTTAGATAAAAACGATACTTTCATTGGTTTTGATACGTGGCATCGAATTAATGGTAAATATGTTCATATCGCTCAAGTTATTAAAAAAGGAAAAACAATCTTTTATACCAATGGTAAAAAGGAGAAATAAATGAAAATGTTTGGAAAAGATTCAATGATTCTTAATGCACCAATGACTTTAGATAACAACATTAAAAGGTTGGTAGAACCATATTTAAAAGATAAAACTCTTAAATTGGGCGAATGGTATTCATGTGATTTTAAATTTAAAATTAGACGAGATAAAACTAAATCCCTTTTTATAGACACATTTCAACTTAAAAGATTGGAGAAATAAATGAAAAGACTAATTTTAATTGTTGGTTTATGTTTTTTAGTGTCGGGTTGTAGTTTAATTCCGCGCATCACCTTCGACCGCCCTGGCACGACTCCACAAGCTACCGATAAATCTTCTAAAACCGAAACTTGTGCTGGTGAATACAAACTTGATAAAGAGGGTGATATTATATCTTGCACCAAAGGTTATAAAAAATTAGAACAAAACTATTCACAAAAAGAAAGAGCCTATACTCTTGCTGAAAGAATAGGAAATTATTTTCGAGCATTATCAGGTTGGTCTTTTTGGATAGTGGTGGCCCTAATTTTCTTGTTTCCTTCTTCAATTGGATTTATTTTAGGTAGAATCATTGAAGGACTTTATGGAATTGGAACAAAAGCCTTTAGACAAGTATCATCGGCAATCCAAAAGGTAAAAGATACAAACCCTTCTTTAATTACGGCATTAGAAGCAAGTACCGACGAGGATGTAAGAAAATTTATTAAAGAGTTTAAAGAAAAGAATAATATTAAATAGATGGGGTAGGTAAATAAGTGCATCTTTATTTACTGGTAGCCCAAAATTAGGTTCTTGCTGGTTCTCCCTTAAAATAGAATCTTCACCAATTTAAAAAGGAATAAAATGACAAGTCAACAAAAAAATAAACTTCGAAAAGCTTATAAAAAAGCTTTACTTCGAGCTAAAAAATCTAAATGGGAACATATAACAATTAATCGAACAGGAAAAAGGTTTATAATTTTTCATAAACAGCCAAAAAATTGTTCGGAACCATTAATTGAATATCCTTCTTCAAATTTTTTATCGGTTCCTAACGATAAAGATTGGGAATTTGGAAAAGATAATTTTGCGATAGATATTGATTTTAAATTTTTATCTATTGATGGGCCAAATGGATTAATTATCAACAATAATGCTGAAGGTGCAACAAGTTGTGGCCCCATCTTTATTCAGGACGATTTTTTAACAAGCAGATTTTTAATAAGGAGATAAGAATGGGTTATGAGAAATTAACAGAAGAAGAAAAACAGTTTGTTTGTGAAATGTGTTTATATTATGATTTATTATTGCCAGGAGATAAAAAATGAATTGGTTAATTTATATTTTTGGATGGCTTTTAATTTCTAAAATTATTGATGAGATTTGTGATAGAATAAATATAGACCTTTCTCATTTTGTACAGTATATATTATGTTGGACAGCAATTTGGATATGGATTTGTATAAAATTTATTAAATAGGAGAGTGAAAAATGTCATTTGAAGGATATTATCAGTATCTTTGCAAAAAAGGGCACGAAACGACCCGCGATGTTGGTTATTGTTATGACGAAGAATTAAAGGTATGTCCTATTTGTGGTGAAAAAATTGTGTGGTCTAACCTTGTAGATGTTACAAACGGTTCTTATGAAGGTTCTATTCGAATTGATGGCTATGTTGCTTTAAAAGAAAAAGAACGAAAAATTTGTCAACATTGTGATTCAGTTTTAGAAATCATTTATGAAATACCAAAAACAAAAAGGAAAAAACAATGAAATTTTTATTTGGTGATAAAGTGAAAGTGATTAATGGTTTTTATAAAGATAGTATCGGTGTAGTTACAGATTATTGTGCTACAGACAGTAATTATTATTTTGAAGGTGGAAAATATGGCGACCCCACCTTTGCTTCAATTAAACATTGGATTCCAGAATCAGATTTACAATTAACAGGAGAAAAATAATGCCTTATATTGATAAAAAATCGCGTGAAAAATTCTTACCCCTTCTTTTAGAGATTCAGAAGTTACCTGAAATTTCTAACAAAGGAGATTTAGAGTTTCTTATTTTCACCCTAATGCTTAAATATATGAGCAATAAAGACCAAAAATATTCTATTCTTCACGATTGTACATATTCGGCAATACATTGTGGGGATGAGTTCCGACGGAGATTTTTAGACATTCGAGAAAATTTTGCAAGAGAAGTTAATGGAGATTGTTAAATGAATTGTCCTATGTGTTTTCAAAAATTAGTTTGCGGTTGTGAATCATGTCAAAAACATTTTCCAGCTAAAGAAGATGAGAAGTATATAATTACTTTAGATGATGGTTATTGTCAAAAATGTCCTAATTGTGGATTTACACAAGGCATGGATGCTTGGTCAGATGATGAACTTAAACAATTAAAGGAACAAGGATTATGGCCGATAAAATGAAAGAAAAAACCATTCTTGAAAGATTACACCATAATTGCGTATTTTCAGTTGAAAAAATGGATAATGGGAGATTTATATTTATTGAGCAAGGTGATGAATGGTTTGCTGATATTTTAACAAAAGAAGAAGTCCAACAATTAATCGCTGAATTACAGGAGTTAATTAAATGAATATGGAAATAGACCCCAATTTATTACCTGAATTGAAGGATATAATTAATCGAATCAAAGCTTTTAATGCGACACATCCAGAAGGTTTATTTCTTTATCATTTTCTTGGATTTAAAAAGTCCGACGAGATTTGTGAGGATTGCGGGGGTCATTGTGATGGGTTCGACCCAAATAAATCAATGCTGGGGGCCTTTGGTGACATTGATACATTAAGAATGATGAGTAATGATTTAAGAGATTTAATTGAAGATAATAAAGATGTTAATGATTTTGTAAACTTTTAAAAGGAGAAAAAAATGGACTGTGATACTATTAAATATATTATGAACAAAGTTTCCTTGATTGTTGGCACTGTCGCGATTGCTATTGCCTTAAATAATTGTCTTTTAGCTATGGGAATATATTTATGTATACTTTCAATTCAAGAATAAAGGAGAAATAAATGAAAAAAGATATTTTTTACTGGATAATCATTATTTTAATTGGAGTGGTAATAGGATTTTCAATGGAAACAGTTTTTGGTTCCCAATTTCCAACCCCAACTTATAAATGCCAAGATGAAATAAGAGTCCTCCATTTCAGGACGTTGAAAGAAGCAAATAAATGGATTAAAGAAAATCGTAAACAAATAAGAGCCCCACAAATTCGAGTGTTAAAGGATTATGTAGAAGTTTCATACCGCGAAAGGGTGTGTGAATAAAAATGGACTTTACAAAGCCCGTTACAATTGACAATAATATTTTTATCTCCTACCTCATTGGAAGTATGGAAGCTCCCGCCGATAATGATGGTGGTGTTGGTTGGAGGCAATATTTAACACCTCGTTTAAATTGGCGCGGTGTCTATTGCTTTGACCCAACCCGCGAGGAACTCGCCAAGATTGGTATGCCTACAGAAAAATTTATGGAAAAATTAACAGAACTCCAACTTGACAATGAATGGGAAGAATTTTGTAAATTAATGAAAAAAGTATGGCAAGGCAATTCTTATTCTAAAAGATTAAAAACTGGTGAATATGAAACCGTTAGAATAATGGGCGACCTTAATTATGTAGAATATTCTAACTTTTTAGTTTGGCATCATAAAGACGGAGATAAACCAGGGGGAACAATAATCGAAATGTTCTTTGCCTGGACAAGAGGAATTCCTGTTTATCTCGTTACTGATATGCCAATTGTAAAAATGAATAAATCCATTTTATTCTTTCTTTTAGATTCTGGACATGGACAAGGAAGAATTTTTAAAAATTTTGATGACCTTTTAAAATTCTTGGACAAAAAATATAAATTAACTGTGAATGAACTTGACAAGAAGTAAAGGAATATGCTATACTTATAATATAGATAACCCAAAATTCGTCTTAACAGGAGAATAGATAATGCGTGAAGGAAATGAGATTTGTAATTATTGCGGTGCAGAAAAAGGTATAGGAATAGGTTGTATGTGTCAAATTGAAAAGAAAAAATTTACAGAAGTTAAAGATAGTGGAGCAAGACAAAATTTTGCAACTGGAAGCGTGAGAGATACGAATGAAGGAAAACCAAGATTCGAATTAATCACACCAATTGCACTTTATGAATTGGCCATGCACTATAGTAATGGTGCTAAGAAATATGGGGATGATAATTGGACTAAAGGCCAACCCCTTCGCCGATATATTGAAAGTTTAGAACGACACTTATTTAAGGAAAAGATGGGATTCACCGATGAAAATCATGCAGCAGCGATTATTTGGAACGCAATGGCATATCTTCATACCAAACGCATGATTGAAGCGGGCGACCTTCCAAAAGATTTGGACAACATGCCCAAATATTCAGATAACATTCGGAAACAGGTTGAGTAGAAAAGGAGTGGCTTATGTCAATTAATGTGGAAGTAAAAATTAATTATGATAATGATGAGTTATTTTGCCAAGAGTGCAAAAACAGAATTGAAATCGGTGAAAAATTTGTTGTTATTTTAGAAGAATTGTTGGAGGATGAAATAGAAAGAAAGCCAGTTCACCTCGATTGCCTTGAAGAAACATTTGAAGAGGATGAAGAA
>Ga0105099_10002137_pt1 | contig 11904 bp, 13 predicted proteins | sample PPLLak3cmMay2015_2_FD_79138 | JGI IMG/M metagenome (GOLD analysis project Ga0105099, IMG submission 79138) | Freshwater sediment microbial communities from Prairie Pothole Lake near Jamestown, North Dakota, USA - PPLs Lake P8 Core (1) Depth... | ecosystem: Environmental > Aquatic > Freshwater >...
CAAGAGTCGTCCTGCGTCGACGATCAGGCCAATATCCAAGCTCTGGTTTATAACGGAGCGGTGGTTCACCTGGCCGCTTTTCCTCAAGACAAGGGCCGCTTCAAGGTGATCGGAAACGAGGGTCCGGAACAGAGACTCCGGGTTATTCGAGATCCGGACCTTCAAGATATCGGGATACTTCTCGATGCGGACTCAAGCCGCCGAGTGCGCTGAGATGCCGGATCGGGAGCTTGTTGGTCCCGATGGTCTCGGATTCAATCCGAGACCATCGGGATCCCTGAAACTTCCCGGATTGACATCTGCGGTATCTATCCCTAACCGGAATCCGTTCCTGGCAGACCCCGGTATTCGCCCTTCCTTTACGGCGGCCGGGGCGCCGGGCTTTCCCCGGGAGTCATCTTCCGCCATGATGGCCCGTCCGTTGATGGGCGAATGTTCCCGGATTCCCGGAAAGGGAATGATAAATGGAAGGCGTCATCATTCAGATGAACCGAACGAGGACATTGACGCCGGCGTTCAGATCGATCTCAGGGACATCTGAATAATGAACCGGCGTCATGAACGCGGACAGAGGTGAAGAAAATGAGCCGCTTCATATATAATAAGAGAACAATGAAGCCTCGCCGGCTGTCGAATCATTTGCGCTTGCTGTTCATTGCGGCCGTTCTTGTTCCCTGCGTCGCCCTGACCCTCATCGCTATCCGATCCATGGATCGAGAAGAGGCGTTTCTTGAAAAACAACTTTTCGGCAGCCTGGATGCCGAGGTGTCGCACGCCGTCACTCTTCTTCGGGATGAGCTTCGACTTGTTCAGGAGGATTTGATCGCCTCAACTCCGGCCGCCATCCAGGCCGATTTTCAAACGGCCTTCAGTGAATGGAAACGAAATTTTTCGATCGTCGGCGTTCCTTTCCTCTTGTCTCCGGATTACCGGATTCTGTGGCCGTCCCGGGATTCTTATCATTCCGAAGACGATTTGGCCTTCTTGAGCTGGAACCGGGAATTCGTCACCGATCGGGCCTCCATCCCCGTTTACCAGAATGTCGCCGTTCTTTATAAGGATCAGATTCTTGGGGACCTGGAATCGAAACTGACCCCAAAAGCAATTTCAACGGCTTCGGCCGTTGTCCCGCCGGAAACCGAGGACAAGAAGGCCCGACCCCGCGAAAGTACGTCTCTGAACAAAGAAACGGCGAAAGAGCCGGGGCTTTCCGGATCCGTCCAGAACCGGACTTTGTCCGAGGAAGCGCTAAAACCGACATCGCAAGCCCGGATCGAGCCCCAGCCTTCGCTGAATTATGCCCCCCTCCCGGCCGCCGGCCTGGAAACGAGCGGCGGGGAGGCGGCGAAGAAGAAAATCGATGACCTCCGGATGGAACAACAAGCCATCGGGGAATTCGAAAAAAACGAGGGCGTGCGGCAAAAGGTTTTAGATGCGGCAGCGGGAAAAGGGCAAAAAGCGGAACCCCGAAACGTGACTCCCGGCCTCGATCGTGCCTCTCAGGCGAAGGCCCCTCCGCGGGTCGAATCGATCTATATCTCCGAGCCGCTCAAATTCAGTCAGATCACGGCCGGTAAAAGCGATGGATTGATTCCCCGGTTCATTGCCGAGACCTTGAGTCTTCTTTTTTGGAAGCGGGCGCCGGACGGCCGGATTTTCGGTTGCGTGATCAATGGGGGGGAATTGAAAGCCCGGTTATTGCGGCGTCTGCCCGGTGTTTATACGTCCGCTCGGATCCTGACCCTTCTCGACGAGAATGGGCGGCCCCTGATCACTCCGACGGGCGAAGAGAAACGGGATTGGAGGCGTCCGTTGGCGGCTCAAGAGGTTGGAGAGATACTGCCGCGATGGGAGGCGGCCGCATATCCGACCGATCCGAGTGCTGCGGCTTCCCGAGCTCGAACGACTCGCCTTATGCTCGGGATATTAATCGCCGTGCTCCTCGTGTCCATCCTCGGCGGGGGGACTCTGGTCTTGAATACGCTCCAGAGCGAGATGAATCTGGCTCGACAAAAAACCACGTTCGTGACCAATGTTTCCCATGAGTTGAAAACGCCCTTGACCTCGATTCGGATGTTCGCCGAAATGCTCAAAGAAGGCCGCCAACCGGATGCGGAAAAACAGAGGAATTATCTGGGTTTGATGGTTTCCGAAACCGACCGGCTGACCCGATTGATCAACAACGTCCTCGATTTTTCCCGGATGGAGAAGGGCAAGCGTGTGTATTCGAAAAAAAGATTGGATGCGGCCGCCCTGGCCGCCGAGATCGTCGAAAGTCAGCGTCTCCGGCTCGATCCGGAAGGATTCTTGCTGTCGGTCCAAGGCGCCCCCCGACCGGCGTTCGTCGAGGCGGATGAGGAAGCGATCAAACAAGCCCTCCTCAATCTCCTCTCCAACGCGGAAAAGTATTCCCCGACGACGAAAGAAATTTCCGTCGAAGTTGGGGAGATGTCGGAGACCGTTCTGATCGATGTCAAAGATCGCGGACTCGGCCTGCCCCCCGGAGAAGCCAAGAAGATTTTCCGCGAATTCTATCGCGTCGACCAAACCCTGACCGCGGGGGTCCGCGGCTCGGGCCTGGGTCTGACGATCGCCTTGAGGATCATCCGCGATCACGGCGGAGATATTCAGTATCTTTCGCGGGACGGCGGCGGAAGTGTTTTTAGGATCAGCCTCCCGCGGGTGGAACAACCATGACCAAAGAGAAAATATTGATCGTGGAGGACGATACGTCCATCTTGACCGGATTACGGGATCTCCTCGAAGGAGAGGGATATGCCGTCTGTGAGGCGAAAGACGGCGTGGCGGCGTTGCGGAGCTACAAGCAAGAAAAGCCGAACCTGATTCTTCTGGACATCATGATCCCGGAGAAAAGCGGTCTGGACGTCTGTCGTGAGATCCGAAAAACGGATGCCGCGACGCCCATCTTGATGCTGACGGCCAAAAGCCGCGAAGTGGACAAGGTGGTCGGTCTGGAACTTGGGGCGGACGACTATATCGTCAAGCCTTTCGGGGTCGGCGAGCTGTTGGCCCGGGTCCGGGCCGGATTGAGGAGGGCGGAGGCGCGGCGTTCCCCGGTGAAGGATGTGTCTCCGATCGAATTCGGGGACATCCGGATCGACCCGAAGACGTTCACGGGAGCGAAAGGCGGAGAGACTTTTCCGGTGACGGCCCGGGAGATTGATCTGATGCGGCTCTTTCTCCGTCGCGACGGCGAGGTCGTCGATCGTTTCACTCTCCTGGATGAAGTCTGGGGAATCCGTTACGAAGGGACGACCCGGACGCTCGACCAGCATATCGTCAAGCTCCGGCAGAAGATCGAAGACGACCCGTCCGACCCGAAATACATCCAAACCGTATACGGGGTCGGCTATCGGTTTTCAAGCGCCGGGGCCTGACGTTCGGTTGGGAAGCCTCCCCTTTATAGAACCCCCCGAAGAATATCCCTCCATTTGTGGCGTGGGATGAATTTGTTTTCTGTTATAATACAGGGCGGGAATCACCCGAATGCTCGGCTGATTTCGACGGAATATGCAGAAGGAAAAACAAGTTGGAGGAATTGAAAATGAAACGATTCCTGTTTTTTTTATTCTTCATTTCCCTGGCCTTGGGAACCGCGACGGCCCAAGAAAAAAAATGGCAGCTGGCCGTTCTGGCCGGCTTGGCGAATGTGGCGGAAACCGGTTCGAAAACGGATTATATCTTGGGAGAGAATGATTTCCCCATCACTCCCTCCCATAGACCCAAGAGCATCGGCGGGACCTTGGATTTTTCCTTGACCGAGCGTTTGACCTTCCAGCTGGCCGGGCAATTCTATTTCCCTTCCAAGGTCACCCTGGAGGATCCTTCGGACAAAGCTACCGTTGAAATCGAATCCGCAAAACATTTTTCCATCACGGCCAATATCGTCTACAGGTTTACCGGAAAAACCATAAAACCCTATCTGCTGGCCGGGATCGGTTCCGATACCCTTTCCGCGGAAGATCATACCTATATGTCTGCGGCCGGATATGAAATCCATTTTCTTGCCCCGGAGAAAAAAACCAATCTGACGGTTAATTTAGGCGCCGGCATTCAATTTCATTTTTCTCAGAATTTCGGAGTTTTGGCGGATACGCGGTATGTGCTTATTTTTTGTGAACCTCACTCGATGAAAAGCCTGAACCTGTCCGCCGGTGTGTTTATCAAGCTATAACCAAAGGAGGCCACGTATGAGAAAAAGGGGAAAGGCATTTCTTTTTGTTGGCGTGATGGCCGTAGCGCTTGCTTTGACCGGCAATGAGAAAATCCGGGACGAAAAAAACACCGTTACCAGGTATGTGGTTTCTATACCGGAAGGGAAGTTGCCCTGGCCTCATCACCGGCCCGATATGACCCAAGCCGAATACGACGACCTGATTAATAATCTTTATATCATCAATAATTTTGGACAATACGCGGCGACGGCCGATGCTTCGGAAGTCTACTTCCATGACGGTCTTGATATCAGTCTGCCGAATGGGACGAAACTTTATGCCGTGGAATCGGGCTATGTAAAAACCGTGCGGACCAGCAATACCGGGTATGGAGCCATTGTGATCGGCGATACGGAAGGCGATCTGCCCGGAGTCGGTTGGATGTATGTCCATACCGGCAATTTTCAATTCCGGACCGGCGACTATGTGAAAAAGGGAGACTTCCTGGCCGTTGTCGCCTTTGCGGGAACCCAGCATGTACACTTCGGACGGATTTATGTGGACAGCGGTCCCTGGGAAGATTCTGATAATTGGAATCCCCTTCATCCTGATCGTTATTTCGTTTATAACGATCAGGAACCTCCGACAATTACGACGCCCTTCCATTATTTTAAAAACAACACCGATATCATGATTAAAGATTCCGGCTTCCCTCTGGTCATCTCGGGAGATGTCGATATCGTCGTGCCCATGCGGGATGGAGGGGAATTCGCCCACAGCAAGCCGGCCGGGTACGGAGATCAGCTGTGTGTCACCCGGATCGAATATGAGATTTCCGGATCATCGGCCGTCCCTGTATATAAAAAATCCTTTGATTTTACGAAAATGATCTTGCCTTGGAGCGGTCCTTTGGCGCGGGATCGTGTTTTTGTCGTGTACAAGCATTATATGTTGTTTAATTCTCAAACCCCGAGTGTTTACGCAGATAAATTGCCTGAATATTATATTATCACCAACACCCCGGGAACGACTCCTCCGGATGACCCTAAATTCATTGATTGCTCGGATGGCGACTTTGCCTGGAACACCGCAGAAAAAGACGAACGCGGGAATCCCAGGTTCCCCGATGGGGTGTATATCATATCCGTGATCGCGTATGATTTTATCGGCAACCACAGTTCCGTCAGCGATACCGTCCAGGTAAGGAATAAAGGCAAGAAAACTTATATTTCGAGATAATTCCTTTTTTACTTAACGGTCCCGGACTTCGCTGGCGAGCCGAAGGCGCGTCCATTGACGTCACAAAAATACATATGCAACAACCATGATGACGATAATCACGAGAATCAGGATTCGTTTCATATTTTCATCTCCTGTCAGATCCGAGATTTCAAGACCGGGCTCCCCGGCCTTTTCTAATCCGGTTGATATTGATCAGCAGCCGAACGATGCCGTATCCCATAAGAATCGACAGCGACAGTTGAAGAACAACGGCCAGGTCCCAGATCCAACCGTACCTCGACCGGCTGCGCAGAAGATTGCCGATATTCCATAAGCCGAAAAAGAAAAAAACGGATAGAAATCTGAGAATCCGACGATCCCTCGCGATCCGCGAGGACTTGTCGGTGAATATTTCGGGCGCCGGACCGGCTTCGGCTCTGGTGCGGAAATAGTGCCAGCCCGAAGACTCGGCGGCCAGCTCCCAACCGGCATCTTTAAAAATCCCCAGATATTCTTTCCGGTCGATTTTTTCGGAACCCGTGTAGTCGAGCCGGTAGGCCATTTCGGCGGGCTCGCCCTTCATGAAGGTGTAAAACAAGACGGCCCGGATGCCCTCCAGGTGCCAGCCTTCCTTGGCCAGGCGGCTGAGCCAGCGTTCTTCTTTCTCGTCGTTCCAGGTCCAGAAGAAATGGAAAATTGTTTTCTCTTTTTTTTCGCTCATTTTATTCCTCCGAAAGGGTAAGGCCGATTTTTTTCATAACCTGTCGGCCGATTTGGGCCAACGCTTGAAGCCGTTGGGATTCAAGACCGACGACTTCTTTCCCCAGATCGGTCAGCGCGTAAATTTTCCGGCGTTCGTTTCCCGATTTCTGCTCGCCCACTCTCTCGATCAATCCCTGTTTTACCAGATTGGTCAGGGCGCCGTATAGCGTACCGGGGCCGAGTTGAACCTGATTGCCGCTGATCACGGAGACATTCTGCATAATACCGTAGCCGTGTCGGGGTTCGATTAACGAAACCAGGACGTAATAGCTTGCTTCCGTGAGTGGGAGCAGCTTTTGGGCTCTATTTTCAAGGTCGCTCATCCGCCTCCTTCGATCCCTGCCACAGGTTGTTGACCTGATCCGGGATATACTGAAAATTCTTTTTGTTATAGCGACTCTCGCTATAACGCTAGTCGCTATATCACTATACGATATAATGGGCCTAAGGTTTAACTTTGTCAAGTTTTTTTTGTATGATATAAAAATCCGGCGTCCATTATTTTTTGAGGAGATGATTCATGAACGTCAAATGCTTTTTCGACATTACGGCGGACGGCGATCCCGTGGGAAAGATCATCTTTGAGTTGGAAAACGAGGTCGTACCGAAGACGGCCGAAAATTTCCGGGCTTTATGTACCGGCGAACATGGGTTTGGCTATAAAGGAAGCGTGTTCCATCGCGTCATTAAGGATTTCATGTGCCAAGGCGGCGATTTTACCAATCATAACGGAACCGGCGGGAAGTCGATTTATGGGACAAAATTCGCCGATGAAAATTTTTCCCTCAAACACACCGGTCCTGGAATTTTAAGCATGGCCAACGCCGGCCCCAATACCAATGGTTCTCAGTTCTTCATCACTTTGGTGAAAACGGCCTGGCTCGATGGCAAGCACGTTGTCTTTGGATCGGTCGTCAAAGGCTTGGATGTGATAAAAAAAATCGAAAGCTACGGATCGGGGAGCGGTAAAACCTCGAAAATAATCACCATCGAGAACTGCGGGCAAATCGAATAGGTTGATCCGCTATGGAATCCCCATCTCCCTGAGGATGGAGTCGGGGACGATTCCGTCGCCGGTCCAGCCAAAATGCGAATAATAGGCGTCGAGAATCTCCTGGTATGATTTCACGTCGACGGCCCGGCCTTGGTGAGCTCCTGATGTGAGCGGCCGGGTGAATTTGGGCGGGACATAGGCATCATAGGTGCGCGTCCGCCCTTGGATGTTGTTGAGGTGTCGTTCGAGGTGATAAATCCGCCGTCCGCAGGCGTTCATCGAGGCGGTCGTGTATTCGAACCCGGTCAGAGCCTTATATAGCCCGAGAAAGAGGTCCGCGGTGACATCCTCGGTAAAAAAGTCGCAGAGGCCCAGAGAATCCACCAGGGCTTTACCGGCTTGACCGCCTGCGACATAGGCCGCCAGGTTGCCGGCGCCCTCGAGACCGCCTTCCTCGGCCTGGATCGTCCAGGCGTAGGTGTGGTCGCCGCGTCCTCGGTTTGAAGTCCCGTAAGCGGTGAACATCCCGGGGAACACTTGAGGCTCTATCCCTGCATAGCCCAGACCGCCGTAAGCCGTAACGATGCACCTCATGATTGTGTCCCGTTCGGATGCGCTCGTCCGCGCTGCAACCTCGGCGATCGCGGCATCGGAGTGTCGCCCGAAGAGGCGGCCGAGGTCGTTGGTTTGGTAGGAGATATCCTTCAGGAATTGAATCATTCCCGCCGCTTCGCCGAATTTCGGAGCTCCGGAGAATGAGGCCAGCAAGCCTTTTTCTTCGAGATCCATGGCCCCCGAGGCGACGTTGCCGAAGGTCATCGTGTCCATGCCCAGTTCATTGGCCAGGCGGTTGAGATGAAAGAGGGCGTTGCGATCGGTGACACAGCAGTTAATCCATAGGGCGATCGTCTCGAATTCAGGGCGGACGCCGTCGCCCGCAAAGGGACCGGCCTCGACTTTCGCCGTTCGGGTGCACATGATGTGGCGGCAACGGCTGCAAACCTGATGTTTGCCGGAGATTGCGAGAAAAGCGTCCGTCCCGGCCGTAACATAAGCGGAGGGATCGAAGGCGCCTTCGTCGAAGTTGTGCCAAGGGAGGTATCCACCCTGTCTTCCCAAGAAACCACCGTTAAAGGCTCGGTCGAGCCACCAGGTCGTTCCCCTCGTTGGTCGAAACGAGGCCGTCCTTTGGGGATCGCCGACATGGGATTTGACTGAGGCGTCGATCTCCTTGGACAGTTTCTGGAAAGCCTCCGGGTCGGCGTATGTCGGCGGACGCCGACCCCGGGCGGTCACGGCGACGAGGTTTTTAGACCCGAAAACCGCTCCCGCGCCGCCGCGGCCGAAGTTTCGGTGGCGGTCGCCCGTGAGACAGGCGAAAGCAACTTTGTTCCAGCCCGCCGGACCCAGACACATTGTCGAAGAGCCCGGATGTTTGGCCGTCAAAGTATTCGTAATGGCCGAGGTGGTTCGAACGATCTTCCGACCCGACTCGGTCACGAAGAGATCGGGTTCGGCCTCAAGAATGCGGATGCCGTCCTCCGTGACGAGAATCCGGACGGGTCGATCGGCCTTGCCGTCGATGATGAGGTGATCCAGTCCGGCGCGCTTGAGCATATTGGGGAAGAGGCCGCCGGCGCTCGAATGCGTGATCAATCCATAGAGGGGCCGAGCTCCGGGGATCCAGGACGCGGGCTCCGGAGAGCGGGTCATGGGACTCACGAACGAGCACGATCCGCGGCCCGCAGTCGGGATGATTGTGTCATTCGTTGCCCCGGTTCCGAGGATGATCCGATTCTCCGGAGCGAGCGGATCCTTAAGCGGCCCGACGCTCTTCATGTGGTCGAAGATCAGGCGGGCCTGGACGCCGCGCCCGCCGAGGTAATTGCGATAGAGGCGAGGGTCTCCCTCCTCAATGCTAACTGTCCGGGTTGAGAGGTCGACGAAGGCGAGGCGTCCGGTATAGCCGAAAAATCCGCTCCGGGAAGCGGTCATGGGATCGCCCGGTACATGACCACGTTGGCTTTTTCCAGGGTGACCAATCCTTCCTTCACCAGTTCATCCAGATGGGGGAGAAACTTCGCGATTTTCTCTTCGCTGTCGACGATTTCGATGATGATGGGGAGGTCGGACGAGAGACGGAGTAGTTTGGAAGTGTGCATGCGGCTTTTACACCCGAAACCGAGGCATCCCTTGATCGCCGTCGCTCCGGCAAGCATTTCTTTCCGGGCGAGGTTGACGATTTCCTCATAAAGGGGCCGGCCGTTCCACTTGTCCGCCTCTCCGATGAAGATCCGTAACAACTGTCCGTCCTGCGGAATTTTCACCCGGCGCCTCCTTGTCCGACGTTAGATCAATTCGCCTATCAGCATTCCGGTCCGAAACAGAATGAATCCCAGAATGACCGTGATCACGAGGTTCAGAAAGGCTGAGACCGTCTGGCCGTCCCGGATCAGATGGAACGTTTCATAGATCAAGGTGGAAAAAGTCGTGAACGCGCCGCAAAAGCCGATCATCAGGAACAGGCGCATCGACGGAGTGAGCATAAATCGGACTTCGGCGAGAGCGGCCAGGAATCCTAAAAGAAAACAACCGATCAAGTTGACGGCCAAGGTGCCGTGGGGGAATCGGGACCCGAAAACCCGGTAAACGAGCCCGGATAGAGAATAACGAGCCAGGGTTCCGATCGCTCCGCTGGCGGCCAGGATTAATACCGTTTTCATTCGTAATAAACGGACTTGGGGTCGGCTTTGGAGGGGTCCTTTAAAAAAGCACCGATGCCCTTGGCGATCACCTCGGCGTATTTCGGGACGTTCTTCAGAATAACGCCCCGGTCGGCATGATCCATCGTCCAGAGATCAAGCACGGAGAGAATCGTCGAAGTTTGGCGGCCGACGCGAACGTCGATCGGCCAGCCCTTCTCGTCGATTTTTTCGAACAGCAGGCCGCGTTTGCCCGCCCGGACGACAAAATCATCTTTTCCTTCGAGAAGAAGTTTGGCGTCCGTCCGGCCGCGGGTGGCGTCCAGGAACGGTTCGGGCGTTTCGAACAGAAGCGAAATGGCGTCGGTATGATCTCCGATCTCACGGTGGGACAGGCCGTGAAGGGCTTTCGGAGAATATTCAACCCCGATTTTAAATTCCTCTCCGGTCAGGGTCATGGAGACCAAGGCCGCCAGGTCCTGGCCTTTTTGATGAGCGACGATCGTGCTGATGACGGGGTACTGAAGTTCGGCCTCATGCATATCGATGACGATGTCGATCTTTTCCTTTTTGATCATTTGAATAAAAGCGTAGGTCGTTTTTTCGGTGAAGGTTCCTTCGGGGCGTCCCGGCCAAGCCCGGTTGAGGTTGCGGACGTCCATATAGGCCAAGTTTTGTTTGGTTGGGTAGTGAATGTAAACTTCGGGATCGGGCCATTGGTCGAGCGGATTGGCCCAGCGATCGCCTACGCGGAACTTCTGCCCGCCCCAGGCCGTCGTGATGGTGTAGTCGGCCGGATAGGCTCCGCTGGGACGGGTGACCGTCGTCCCGCTGCGGTTGGCCGAGGGGACAACGAACAGACGGCCTTGTTCAAGAACGCCGTTTTCGGCCAAGATCCAGGCGGCGAGACGGGTGGACGGTTCTTCCGGATGTGATCCGCCCAGCACAAGGACCGTCCCGCCGGGTTTTGTCCCTTCGAGGACATAGATGTTGCAATCATTGACCGAGTCTTTGATTTTCGAAAAATATTCGCTGAGCTTTTTGACCTGGGTGACTCCGGGGCCGAGGACCAAGGGTTCTTGAAGATGGCGGATTTGATAAAAGCCGATCCCGGCAAAAACGGCCAGGACGGCTCCCAATCCGATAATAATGATTTTACGGATCATGATGGACCTCTTTTTTTCGGGGGAGATGATCTCAGAGACGGGTTTCCCGGGAACGACGACAATGCGGCCCTTCTCTCGGGGTGTATCCCCGGCAATCGACGCTTTATGGGTGGAGGCGTTCATGGGAACCTGCTATTTTAACCGGAGCAAACGCAAAAGGAACGGGATGAGGACGATGACATACAGCGCCTCTTCCTGCCACTTGCGGCTTTTGAGGAGGTTTCCGATCATCAGAAAGGCGACGAAGGCGACGAGCAGATAATAAAAGATGGTGATAATCATGGCGTCTCTCCTTAAAACACCGTCAGGAAGGCCAGCTTTTTACTGAAGAAGACCATCAGCGTTCCGACGATGATGATCAGGGCCGCCGGAACGAGACAATGCTTCAGGAACTTGCCATAGGGCTCTTTCATTCCGATCGTTTCGACGGTCAGCCGCCCGATGATGGCCGTGGGCGGGATCGCGTCGCCGAGCGGCCAGATGACGCTCATCCCGGCCAGGGCGATGATCGGATTGAGATTGATCGTGTTGAAAAGAAGGATGAGAGGCACGCCGAGGACGGGCGCCGCGCCCCACATCAATACGGATTCGGAGACGGGCAAGGTCAGGAAAAGAGTCAAAATGACGATTGTAACCGGCAGGGTCACGACGGTGATGGCGATCAGGCCTCGGGCGCCCGTGAGGGTCATGATTTGGACGAGAACGCCGACGCAGGTCAACGTCCCGATTAGAGGCAGGAGTTGATGGACGGTTCGGCGGGCGATATCGAGAAAATCGATTTTCACCGGGGAGAGAAGGAGGGTGATCACAGCAGCGCAAGCGAACATCAGAGGCAAGCCCATGATCGGAAAATCGAATGGAAAAACCCGGCCGGCCATGACCAA
>Ga0105099_10002141_pt1 | contig 11888 bp, 26 predicted proteins | sample PPLLak3cmMay2015_2_FD_79138 | JGI IMG/M metagenome (GOLD analysis project Ga0105099, IMG submission 79138) | Freshwater sediment microbial communities from Prairie Pothole Lake near Jamestown, North Dakota, USA - PPLs Lake P8 Core (1) Depth... | ecosystem: Environmental > Aquatic > Freshwater >...
GGCTGTTCTATCTTTTTGTACTCCGCCAGAGCGGGCTGTTCTATCTTTTTGTACTCCGCCAGAGCGGGCTGTTCTATCTTTTTGTACTCCGCCAGAGCGGACTGTTCTATCTTTTTGTACTCCGCCAGACCTTTTTCATTTAATACGTCTAAACACACACCTATACCCTGAAAGTTTCCGGCCTTAATATCCTCGACAATACACGCTGGAAAGTTATCGGGTGTAGAAAAATCAGTACATTCCCAAGGCTCTCCTTTACCTTTTAATTCAGGATAAAAATATTCAATAGCACCATGCCCGCAAATATCCCCTTTCCAGTCTGGATTATCCTTTTTAAACTTAGCAAACTTTTTACCCCTTAAATCTGCTTTAGTTAAATAAAAATAATCATCCTTTACTCTAATTGCAGATATAAACTCGCACATAATAAACTCCCAGTTAAAAATTATTTAGTTTTTTCCACTAACCAATCATTACTTGAAGTGAAATAATTTTTAATATTCTCCGCATCTGTTTGATACCTAAAAACCTTTGCTTTGTCCCTTTCATAAGTCCACTTAGCAAATTTTTTTGTAATTTTATACAAATAACAAATTTTTCCACAATACAGTTTATAAACGATATATTTTTCTTTCGGCAAATATGTTTTTAAAGTTTTGACTAACAAATCATCAAAGTCTTTTGATTCCCTATTCTTTTGAATAATATCATTCTCTGGCCCAAATCCTCCAAGCCTCCAATTAAATTTTGTATATTCTGGCAAATGTTTTAAAACAGTTAAAGCTCTTACATATTTATTGCTTCCACGTTGAAAATTTCCCTGTTCATAGTGTTTGAAAATTTCTAATTCAACGGCGTCTTTTCCCTGTTCCTTTAAAATCTTTGATAAACTTTGCGATTCCCACTCTTCAAAGTAATGCGGATAAACATTATTTGATACACAATTAATTAATACTTTATCCTCTGTTATTTTAATAGATTTAACTATATCATAACTCATGCTTTCCTCCCAGTAAATTTAAAATTTCATTTGCTAATTTTGATCTACCATAAAAACAATTGTCACAAAAACATTTTATATTAGCTGTATTGTCACTATCATCATCTATGTACAGGGGATTCCGTTTATCATGTATACAGAGCTTTTCTAATACATCAATCAATTCCATAAACATCCTCCCTTATATATTATTTTGTAGACACAATAAAACCAAATTGTTTACCTAATAATTTTAAATCATTAAAAAAGGGATGTCCCTTCCAATCATGCACAAAAACAAATACTTTCTTATCCCTAGCCAAATCTTGAAATGATATTGTCCGTTGTGACACTCTATTGAAAAATCCCTTTTCTAATAAGGCTTTTTTAATAATGTCCTTTTCCATGTAAAACTCCCTTTAAATTAAAAATTATACTGGAGGCTGGGGATTCACCCATAGTTTATTTTCTCCTGCATCCCTCTTTTGGCCAAGTTTTTGGGATTCCTAACTTGCTAGCTATCGGCCTCTATAATTTACTTCGGAGAATTTTACGGCCTATAAACGGGCCATCATTTATTAATTACAGCCTCCAGGATACTGCAAGTATAACATATTAAAACCAAATTATCAAGATGCGTACAAACATTTTTAATTTTCAATTAAAACATCTGACTCATTACTTATGGTATACTTGATACCTTGAATATAATTTAAAGCCTTTTGTGCTTTAGCTGATGCTTCAATAATCATGGATGGATCATTTTCTAATGATGCAATCCAATTATTAATATACGCTTGCTGATTTTCCTCTAATTTATTATTTGATATTCCAGTTATGGCGCAAATAAAGGCTGTTCCAATTTCTGCAATTAATTCTTCTTTACTATACTTGTGTTCACCAAAACCATCTGTATTTACTACACTATCTCTATTAAGTCTATCTTTATGACCGGTACTATGTATCAATTCATGAAATAGTGTACTGTAATAATCCTCTGATGTATCAAAATTTTTTTCCAAAGGCATATAAACAATATCCTCAAGCGGCGCATAACAAGCTGGAAAATTACCATGCTGTATTGGAGGCTTACTCTGATAGTCTTTTATAAAATTTTCTGCATTTTTAATCTGCTTAAAATCTTGAATAGGAATTGCCAATTTATCAAGATTGATCCCTTCGGTCTGTTCAATATTAAAAACTCTGTAATATCTTAAAAAAGGATATTTTACTTTTTCCCATTGATTCTTTACCTTGTTAAATTTTTCTTCCTTTCCCTCGATCCATTGCCAATATACAATTAATTCCGATTTACTACCTTTTTTAACTTTACCTTTTAAATCGCTTACTTGTTTGAATGTTAGAAAATAGGGCATAGTATAATTATTGATCATCATACTATACCATAAAATTAAAACATTAATTCCCTTGTAAGTTTTTTTAGTAACAAAATTTTTAGGTATATCCCCTCCACGCCAGGTTTTTTTCCAAGCAATTTTTCCAAGTTTTAAACCACTGATAATTCTATCCGTTACTATTTGATAAATTTCTGAATTTTTCATATCATTCCCTTTCGTTACTGCAAGTATAGCATATTTAAAACTAGAAAACAAGGGCTTTGAAAAAAATATTTACTTAATATTTTGAATTATAGAAATAATCTTTATTTTTATATTCCTGATGTATATTACATTCTGTATCACGGCATCCTAATTCATAGGCCAAATCCAAAAGCCTTTCAAAATTTTTATTAGGATAAAATATTTCTATATATTCCCGAAGCTCTTCAATCGTATTAATAGTGGATAAATCCCCAATTAATAACTCCTCTGGAAAATAATCATCCTCAATTGATAATGTATATTCCGGTAAATCAAAAGTTTTTCTTATATTAGTACATATGGATACAATAAAATTTATAGTGTTTTCTAATTCACTTAAAATGACATATTCCTTTTTCGTGTGAGGATTATAATATCCAGCCGATAAATTAAATCCGCATTTCTTAACCGCCGGTAAAATATCCGTTAAATCGGTATAGCATCCAGACGTTTCCATAAAACCAAAAGCCGATATATATGGATTTAAAACATCCAAAAAATCTTGTGAGACAGATTTATCCAGATAATATACCAAATTAGTAATAAGATCTCTGGATCCTCTTCTATCCGCTTCAATGAAATACATTACATTTTTAAGTTTATCTTTATCAATATTATTTGCGCCGATGCCTCCAATTTCTTCATTTACTGTAAATAATATATTTACATCACATTGTTTTAAAACTTCCAGACATGCCACTATTCCGCATTTATCATCCCCGCCTATACCATTAGATGAAAATATCATACCTTTATTTGAATATAGTTTTCCCGTGCTTTGATGTACGCTATCCAAATGGGCCACTATGCAAGGCTTTTCCTTTGAAAAATCACCTATATACATATTACCAATATTATCGTATGTAATATTATGGCCCTTTAAATAAGTTTTTAATACCGATTTTATTTCTTTTAATTTACCGCTGGGATTATTACATCCCCAAAGTGATTTATAGTTATGAAATAGCTTCAACAGATGCCTCCCTTTCTGCAATTAAATTATCATAATCATCCTTTAAAAACCACTCTTCAGAAACATTATCAAAAATAGCCTCACTTGCCAATACAAAGTCATCTCCAATTGGCACAACATCATCACGATGTAAATAATCGGAATGATATTCGGAATAAACAAAATCATCGTGGCCGGCGCAAATATAAGTATTAGAATGTTCAGAATATACAGCTTCACTTTCAGATAAATAATCATCCATATAATCTGACCAGACAGAGCAATTTGGACAAAGATCTCTATCTTCACAATTAGAATATCTCCGATCACCTTCATCTACGCTCTCCCCGCAATTATTACAGTAAAAATCATTAGACATCTCATCAAGGCATTGTCCATCCGTTGAGTCCAGACAATATTTTCCCGATTCAGTACTTAAAATACCATCTTCATAATATCGGAAAGAGTCAAAATAAGGCAAGGGATGATCATCTGGAATATTTACATCAATACGTAATTCCGGCTTAGTCTTATTATAACTCAAAAAACCGTTTTCTTCGGCCCAATTATACATCATTGATCCTATATTATCATTTACAGCATATACTCTATCCAAATATTTCACTGAATTATCATTTGAATCTATACAATTCCAGAATAACGCACGGGCCAAAACCTTTTTATCAGCATTTAATATAACTGCTAATTGTACAACATCCTTTCCAAAATATTCATATATGGCGGTATAGTCTTGACATTCATCATATCGCATACATGAATTATACAGCGATCCGCCGTTTCCACTCTCATCCCTGCTATAACTGGACTCCAAATAATTATAGCATATATTGTCCACTAAAATAATGTCAAAGGAATTTTGCCTAGCAAAAAATTTCTTACTAGCAAAAACTATAACATCATTACTAACTGCATCTGAAATTAATTTACCAATTTTAGTATGATACGCTTTTGATACTCGATACTCTTTATCAAATAATAAAGATAAATTATCTGGTATTCTATCTTGAGTCAAATAGGATACTTTCGATTTATCAGTATACGAAAAATCAAAATAATTTTTTGAGTCCTCTCTATTTTCTAAGGCTTCAAGTACTGCAAGTAAATCGTTACTCTTTAAAAATTCCTTTAAATCATCAGAAATATACTTTTTTGACATTTGAAAATCCTTTCTTATATATTTCTTTTACATTCACATAAAGGTTTATCCAGGCAATTTTCACAAAGATTTTCCATTTGACAATAGGCTGAAATTGCCTCTGATAAATTATTATTACTTAAAACATGATAAGGATATTTATAACGCCTTTCAACAAAATTTTTAAAACTATTAAAACCTTTGGGCCTATAAGATAATAATAAATAAATTTTATCATTTATTGTTAGCATAGATTTATCCTTTGGTATATATTATCCCTCATAATCTGGATCATCCCATTCTAAAATGGGTGTAAAATTTGACTCAATAGCAAAAATAACATCTGTATATGATGCTGAAATATTATTTTCCCTTGCAATCCTAAAAGCATCATCTTGTGAATTGGCCTTTATCAAATAAACGTATTTTCCAGCTTGACTCATCTTTTGTAATAAATAAAAATTTAACATACAACATCCTCCGATTTAAAATTTTCGATTCCATTTTCAAAAGTTTTATTATTTATAGGAAAAACTTTTCAAAAGGCATCGAGAACCAAAAACTCATAAAACCTTTGTATGAAGCAAGTATAACATATGCCAACAAAAAAAACAAGGGCCTTGAAAAAAATATTTGAGCTTTACTGATATAAAAAAGTATAAATTTTATATAACTATTTATCAAATAATATTTGAAATATAATCAAAATTTATATTTTATTTAATAAAGGATTTAATATTATTAATTACACTCTTTATTAATTAATTTCTACCGTATAATAGCCTCCGGCATCCTTGCCTAGTACACTATCCCCAAGGCCCTTTTGACGGCATGTTATAATTTCTTTTCCCTTCCTGGGCAATTCAAAAATTCCCCTAGTAAATGCTATTTCTAAGGCTTCGCATTTACCAATATAGACTTTATCAGCATCCTTGTATAATTCCATTATGATCCCCTTTCGTATAAGTTAAATATTAAATCCGCCTTTACTAAAAGAAAAAATCTCAATAAATACCCTAGTTATATTACTATTAATAAGTATAGTATTATGATACATGGTAAATAATAAAGGCATTTTCAATAAGGGGAATATATCCGTTCATGTGTATTAATTACTGGCCCTTTTCCATTATCCTATACCGTAAAACATTCCCCGTCATGTCCTTTACTGTACCAAAAGCCTTTCTTTTGATATTTTATCAAAAACACTATATATAGTATGCCACTATATAGGACATCCAATTTTTTTATATACTATATATTGTATATTTGCTCAAATGAGCGGTAGTATTAATATTCCTGGTATTTCTCTTCAAGCCTGGCGCATTTTTTAATAGTATAAATGATATATTCAATATCACCTTGAGAAAAGCGGGAATACTTCCCATTTGCATTTTCTTGTAAATTGCGGATCAATTCCTTGTCTTTTTCGTATAACATTTTTTATCCCTTTGTTACTGTTAGATTTATATTATGCTTTCATATAATTGTCATAATACTTTTCAAAGTCTTTATTTTGCAAGGCTTCAAGGATAAAATACCCCATCGCATCGCATTGGCAAGGCGTCATATTATAACAAGTATTTTCTAACTCTTGTCTTTTAATTGAAAACATTTCCTTTTCATTGTAATAAAATACTCTTCCTTGTTTTTTCCAGGCCATTTCTTTTATCCCTTCATTACTGTTAGAATTATAGGCACTCTTTAACTTTAATTTCTGAATTATAGCCATCATGATTTACTAGGCTATTATAGACATCCCTTTCCCTTTCGGCCCGTGTTTTATACGGTGAATCCTGGAATACTGTATCAATTAATCTCTTACGTAAATATACATTATAGGCTTCCATGTTTTACCCCTTTTTAATATATAATTGATATATTTTCTAATATTTTAAGGTATACTTGCATGATCCCCGCATATATACACCAGCCTAAAATTAAATAAAATATAATCCATGTAATTATAAAACTTGTTTTCATAGTATACCATCCTTTTAAGAAAGCGTTTGCTTTGCCTAGTTTATAGGGCCGATTTTTAACGCAAGGCCCATTTACATATATAGCTAGTCATTTTTGAATATAGGCCAAAAGAAAGCCCTTTCTTATACATCTGAGCATGCCTTTAAAAATCTTTTATCATCAAAGGCCGGATTTATACCTTTAAATACTTTACATAATAATAAAATCATCGGCAAAAAATCTTTAGCTTGTCCCGTTTCCCGTATAGCATTAGCAATTTTAATAAAATGTTTTTTAGTCATTTTCTTTTATCCCTTTGTTATTAATTAAGATTATATACAGATCCCATCAAAAATTTTATTTGCTTTTAAATCCTCAATAAATTTTTTTACCGGTACATCAAGGCCAAACTGATCCAGCATTCTACCGGACTCTTTATCATATATGCAAACATATAATCCTATAGAATACTCTTGCCAATGTACGGTAATAATTGATCCATTTTTTAATTGAATATCCATTTTTTGATCCTTTTGTTACTGATTATTATAAATTATGCCATTCATTAAATAAACTTTGTTTGTCTTTAAGACTTGCCAAGTTTTCGCTTTCCTGGATCAATTGGCCCGTGATGGAGTCAATTAATACGTAAATCGGGTACTTGCCTTTTGTGTTAGTAATAATTTTAAATCTTTCCATTTTGTCATCCTTTCTGTTAAATTACATTATAATTGCTGTATAAGTACAAGCTAATACATAATATAAAAATAGGCCAAAAATTCCGAAACCTAAAATACCGCATATTAGCATAGACAAAAATATAATAATATTAATTAATAATGCTGCAAGCCTTAACAAAATTTGAAGCATCCAATTGAAAATAGTTAGCATATAATAAAAAATATTTTTTAACATAGATTTTGAACTCCAGTTTTCCAAAGGCCCTTTACCCCGCAGCCTTTATTATATAAATACTCTTTTATGCATCCAGAAAAAATTTCATTATCAATATAAAAACATCCGTAATCTGATAATTGATTTATAAAAGTACAATGTAATAACGCAAGTTTTTCCGCCGGTACTGTATCAAAAAATGTAATTTTAAATCCCTCTTCCAATTGGCCCTTATAACATGCGCTATACTTTTCAAGATCAAAATTTGAGCTTGTTATATTATAAACTAATTTTATTAAATCCGATTCTATAGCATGTAAATTTTTAACAGATAATTTTATAATCGTATTCATTTTATTTTATCCTTTGAAAGTATTAATATTATATATAATATATCCCGCTTCCGCTTGTGTGATCAATCCCAATTTAACCATCGCATCAATCCAATACATCGAACCGTCAAAGCCTTGTATGATTTTTATTTTGTTTTCCATTTTATTTTCCTTTCGTTTCCCTTCCCGCTTCAAGGTAATCATAGCATACGCAAAAACAAAAAACAAGGGGATGCAAAAAAATATTTTGTCGGCGGGGAAACCAATAAAAACAAAAAAACTTTTTTAAAACTTCCAGGATACCGGCAAGCTTGGCCCAGGGCCCGATAAACGAAGGGAAAGAAAATTTTAAAAAACTTTATATATAATATAATATACATATAATATATATAACATATAACAATAAAACATATGTAATATGTTTTACAATAAAAACATTTACAATAAAAACATCTTTATTATATGCTATGTTTTACAGTAAAAACATATAACAGTAAAACATCTACAGTAAAAACATTTAATAGTAAATAAGTAATCAAATATAATATAAGATAATCAATTATGATTATAATATATAATAAATATAAAAAAATATACAAGTAAAAAAGTAAAGAAGTATAAGACGTCAAAGATAAGTTTAAATAACCTAGCACTTGTTTACGCTTACAATACTTTTAGCCTGTGGACAGATTGAACCCCACCTTTTTTATTATCTGCATTGTTCACTGTCGGCTAATTTTTAATTCGTGACCTTAAGGTTATTTATTTCTAGTTTGTTTTGGAAAAAATTCTGGGGAAATTTTTGCCTACGCAGGAAGCTTGTAGTACCCCTTTGGGTATATTTGGGCGTATTTTGTTAAAAATACAACCACATTAACGGGATTTACACCAGATAGGGTATAAAATAATTGAGAAAAACGAGCTTGTCTCGTTTAGATAAATTACTTTTAAACAGATTTTATATTTTTTTAATAATTTTAAGGTTAAAAAGTTCTATTTTTTTAATAGGCTTATTTGTATTTAATAGTAGTGGTGAGATTGTAAATTGAAATTTCGAGGATAAAATGACCTTAGCACAGGAATACCAACAGTTGGCGTACTCATTGTTCCAAAAATATTTATTTAATTTGGACGGTGTAAAAATGAAGGGGCCAGACTCCTTAGAAACAGAATTTATTTCCAAAGCGGAACTTCTGGACAAATCTATTGAACTTTTAAATGAACTCGGTCAGTTGATAGCTGACGACAGGAGATTACAAAATGAAATTGATGCCATCGAGGATAGCTCGCTACCTCCAGAAACAGAAAAAGATTAATGATTATCTTTTAAAAGTTACGGGTAAAAACAGGGATGCATTAATTCTTCTTTCAAAAGCCACCGGAAATCTTTTGGAGGGGGAAAAATATCTGAGACAATTAAACGAATATCTTGTTACGGGAGAATTAAAATAATGGAACCTATTACATTGATTAAAAATGGTATTACGCATTCCATTGAAAGATTACAGGAATTACCTAAACCCTTTTCTTTTTTACTCGCCGATGGAAAACAAATTTCCGTGGATATAAATGAACAGCCTATTTTCTTTGCACGTAAACGTATGCGTATGTCTAGCCAAGGTAAAATTAAAGAGCATTTTATACATAGATTTTGTGTCGGTACAAAAACAGAAACAGGTGAGACTTATAAGCATTGGGTGTTTCCCAACGGATCTTTTGATATAGCTGGGGAAAATCCGAGTAATTAATTCAGGGGGTTATATTTTAAACAATTAAATTATGAGTAGAAAAGATTCACAATTTAAAGTAGGGCATAAGCCTTGGAATACCGGCTTAACGGGTATTAAAATTGGTGGTTGTCCTAAAAAATTTGTAGACGTTGAGCGTTGTAAGAAATTACATGATGAAGGGTTATCTTTTAATCAAATTTCTAAAATTATTGGTGTAAATCAAAACACTATTATACGACGTTTAGATGAGAAAAATATTAAACGAAGAACTCGTTCAGAAGCAATGCGGAGTTTAATGAATCGTCCTGATATTAAAAAGAAGTTTAATTTAAGTAGAAAAATTTTTTGGGCTGATAAAAAGAATCATCAACGTATGAGTGAAGTTCAGAAGAATTTACCAGAGGCAATAAAACTTAAACGATTAAAGAAATCACGTCTTTATAAAAAGAATCATAAAACAACGCCAGAAAAACTGGTTGAAAAAATAGTGAGAGAGTTTGGTTTTGACTATGTGGGTAATGGAAAAGTTTTTGTTAAAAGATTTAATCCAGATTTTATTAATAAAGCAGCGAATTTAATTATAGAGGTATTTGGAGATTATTGGCACCGTCTTCCTAGATATGCTGATTTAGATAAACGTAGATTAAAAACATATGAAGAAAATAATTTTAGATGTTTAGTAATCTGGGAATATGAGACTAAAAATTTAAATCTGTTAAGAAAACGTATAAAGGAGTTTATATGGCAAGTGTGATTTCTGTGATCCAGAATAGTGGACAAAGTTATGGTGGTTCTGCAAAAGAAGTTGCTAAAAATGTATCCTACCTAATCTCTGCCGATGATGCAGCTGCTGGGAAGGTTGCCAATCCTTTGGTTATTCCAAATTCTGGTATTAATTATTCTTATGAGGTGTGGATTCGTTGTCGATGTGATTTGGCTCCATTCACGCTAGTTCAAAATTTTAAAGTTTGGTATGTCAGTGGTGTGCCGTCAGGTTTTACTTTAACTGTTAATTCTGATATTGTTGACACTTATCAGGCACCTGTGAATTTATTATCATCTCAAGGGACTAGGGTGGATTTTACCACTAAAAATTCAGAGGGGGATTCAATTGCTTTGGATGGCACTCTTATTGATGTTGGAGATTATACTTCTTGGCTGGTTTTTCAGCTTCAAGTGTCATCAACCGCTGCGCCAGGATTGGGTGCCGTAGATTACATTATTCAGTATGACGAGTATTGAAACTAGTGTGGTTAAACGAGTTATAAAAAACAGGAGATGATTTTATGGGGTTTTTAAATGTTGCTGAAATATTGAAAATACTTGTTAGTATTATAACTTTGTTAAATTTTGTCGGGATTATTTTTGTTTTTATTGCGAATAGGCTTTCATTTACTAAGATTATTAACAATGATTTACAGCATTTAAGTCAAGACGTTAAAAGTATTGTTATCAAACAAGAAACATTACAAAAAGACGTAAGTAATCTGAGCGACGCCGTGGCTTATATGCGTGGATTTTTTGATGCAAAAATGGTATCTGTTTATGCAAAAAGAAAAACAGGTACGGTTAAAAAATGCAAAAAGGAAAAAGTTTAATGGATTTTAAAATTTCTTCTGGTTCTGGTAAGCATGGATTATGCCCTAAGTGCGGGAAAAAAATATTGAATATGGTTCATCAAGGTGTTAGACAAAGAGTTTGTTCTTGTGGTTGGAAACAGATTTTAAATGTGTATCCAAACAGCGCAATAAATTCAGACCAGATTTCACTAGGATAATTTGAGCCGTGCTTTCAAAACATGCTAATATTACCATTACAACAGCTTGGACGGAATTAGATGAAGATTTTGATATTCTGTCATTTGGTTTATTTTCGTCTAATGTTGTAGAGTTTCAAGAATATACATCGGCTGGCTGGGGGAGCACCTTTGTTACAGTTGCTGATGAGCCTTTTTATAAAGAAACTTCAATTCGTAAGTTAAGAGTAAGATCTACGTCAGGTTCTATTTCTGTTAATTATTCTTTGTGGGGTTTTATTGCATATCGTGTTGCCGGAGGTTCTGGTGGCGATATGTTTAAAGCTACGTACGATACTGATGATGATGGTATCGTTGATAGTGCAGAAGGAATAGACGATGGTGTTGGAAATTCTGCAACTGCCGCAGAAATTAAAGATGCAGTAGATAAGAGACACTCATTAATCTATGACGGAGATTATGAGTGTTATATAGTTGGGCCATAACAATAACAAGGAGGAATAAACATGCCGGATTATCGTATACC
>Ga0105099_10002142_pt1 | contig 11887 bp, 11 predicted proteins | sample PPLLak3cmMay2015_2_FD_79138 | JGI IMG/M metagenome (GOLD analysis project Ga0105099, IMG submission 79138) | Freshwater sediment microbial communities from Prairie Pothole Lake near Jamestown, North Dakota, USA - PPLs Lake P8 Core (1) Depth... | ecosystem: Environmental > Aquatic > Freshwater >...
CCCATGTGATTTATTATCCTTATTTTAGGTTTGATTTTTTCACTTTCCGCAATCTCATCTACTCGAGCCGCCAGCCTTAATGATTTGCAGAAAAAACAATCCGAAATAAACAAGAACATTTCCGACAATGCCAAAAAAGTCAGCGAAAAAAAGGAAGAAATCAAGCAGACATCAAATGATATCGCCGGCCTCGACAAAAACATTACAGAGGCAGAAGCAAAAATTAATGATACCCAGAGTAAAATCAGCGATACCGAGAACCAGATCAAAGACAAAGAAGACGATATCTCCAAGAAAAATGCAGAACTGGCAAAGCAGGAAGAAGACCAGCGGGAGACGGTGCGCACTCTCTACGAGAACGGAAATGTTGATGTGCTTTTTTTGATTATCGGCAGCAATACTTTGTCTGAAGTTATTGACCAAAGTCACTATTTGGAAACCCTTCAAGATAAAATCGAATCTATTATTAAGGAAGTCAATCGTCTTAAAAGCGAGCTTGAAAAACAAAAAAACGAACTTGAGGGAAAAAAGAAAGAACTTTCCAATCTCGAGGAGCAGCAAAAAGCCTATAAATATGGCCTCGATCAATCCAAAGCCCAGAAAAACCGGATTTTAGCCGATGCCCAAAGCGATAAGAAAACACTTGAAGCGCAAATTGCCGAATCCCAAAAAATGAATTCCCAAGTCCAATCTCAAATAAATTCCATTCTTGCTTCGATGAATAAGGGTGACGGACGATCGGTCGCTGCACGCGACCGCGGCACATCAGCCGTTGGTTTTATGTGGCCGATGGATTACAAATACATCAGTTGTTATTATGGCGAATCAACACCTTTTCAAAGCTTTCATAGCGGAATTGATTTGGTAAGTATCGCCGGCACTCCGGTTTACGCTGCCGGTGACGGGACGGTAACTGTGGTTGCCGACATGATGAGCGGGGGCAGTTATTATGGCTATGGAAAATATATTGTGATCGGCCATAATGCCCGATTTTCTTCTTTATATGGACATTTAATGGGTTTTGCGACAAATGTCGGTGCCGAGGTTAAAAAAGGTGATGTGATCGGCTACGAAGGGTCAACCGGCTGGTCAACCGGCCCGCACCTTCATTTTGAAATTTGGGATAACGGCGCCAGAGTCAATCCGATAAATTATTTACCGTAATTTTATAAATTTTATAACCGTTATAAATATTATAAACATTATAAAATAAAACCTCAGGTGTTATCCTGAAGGTTTTTTTAAATATGATTTTTATAACAGTTATAATAATTATAAAAATTATAAATATTATAAAATTATTATAGGGCTTGTCTTAAACCTGATTATATGGTATATTAAAACCAAACAAAAACCAAAAAAATCAAAGGGGAATTATGATTGAAGAAAGAATAATTAATTCAAGCGAAACAGATGGCCTCGAGAAGGAATTTGATCTCACGCTCAGGCCGAGAAATCTGAAAGAATACATCGGACAAAAGAAAGTGAAAGAGTCCCTCGATGTTTTTATCAGGGCTGCCCAGGAGAGAAAAGAATCGCTTGAGCATGTGCTTATCTATGGTCCTCCGGGACTCGGGAAAACAACGCTTGCTAATGTTATTGCCAGCGAGCTCGGAGTTAATTTTCGGGCTACCTCGGGGCCTGCCATTGAAAGAGCAGGGGATTTGGCATCGATTCTTACCAATTTATCTGATCATGATATCTTGTTTATCGATGAGATTCATCGTCTTAATCGCACTGTAGAGGAAGTCCTTTATCCTGCCATGGAAGATTATGCGCTTGATCTTATTATCGGAAAAGGCCCCTCGGCAAAAACGCTTCGAATTGATTTACCGCATTTTACGCTTATCGGCGCGACCACAAGAATCGGCATGATTTCTTCCCCGATGCGCGATCGTTTTGGAATGGTTCATCATCTTGATTTTTACTCTGAATCGGAAATTATCGAGATAATCAACCGTTCTGCAAGGATCTTGAAAATTAAAACTCACACGGGTGGTGCAAAAGAAATAGGAAAACGGGCAAGGGGAACTCCGCGTGTCGCCAACAGGCTCTTAAAGCGGGTGCGCGACTACGCACAAGTGAAAAAAAATAATGAAATAACCGATCAGATTGCAACGGAGGCGCTTGATATTTTGGAAATTGATCACATTGGACTTGACAGTGTTGATCGAAAACTTATTGCTACCATCATTAATAAATTTCAGGGAGGACCGGTTGGGCTCAACACCCTGGCCGCGGCAATATCCGAAGAAAAAGATACCATCGAAGAAGTTTATGAGCCGTTTTTGATTCAAATCGGGTTTTTAGCTCGAACCGCCAAAGGAAGGGTGGCGACGGATCTTAGTTACCGGCATCTTGGCATGAAAAATCCCAAAAATGGGGGATTGATATGATCGCCCTGATTGTAGTTTACATCATTTTTTTAATCGCCTATTCCATTTATTCTTATTTTGCCTTATATCATTTGCAGGAATTTGGACATATCGGCGATGCCAGTAAAATCGTAATATATTTATATATCATTGCTTCGGTTGTTGTAGTCGTTTCTACCTTATCATTAGTTATTGGCAGCATGGCTAGTAAATAGCGAGGTTAAAATGTTATCGAAAGGTCACTATTTCCAGGACCAAATGAGGGACGAACAGCTGGTGCTTTTCATCAGACGCCATTGGTTGTCTTTTTTGCCATGGATAATATTTATCGGTCTAATGATTATTATTCCAATTATAATGTTTACTTCCCTTAGGGATGTGATCGTACAATCATTTTCCGGTCCGGGAAAAATTTATTTAATTGTCGGTTTTAGTTCATATCTTTTAATTGCTTTTGCCGTATATTTGACTGCCTGGATAAGTTTTTATTTGAATGTAGTCATTATTACCCCAGAACATTTGGTTGACATTCGGCAATCTGGATTATTCAACAGACGGGTTTCCGAACAAAGTTTATTGAGAGTGCAAGATGTGTCAGCTCATATGTCGGGGCTTTTCCAGACTTTTTTTAACTATGGCTCTGTTAATGTGGAAACAGCCGGAGAAGCGCCGAATTTTGCCATGCCGAGTATTCCAAATCCAAGCAAGGTTGCCAATACCATTTTGAAACTGCATGAAGAGCTGGTGCAGAAATCAGGCTATGAAGATGCAGATTCGGCAGAGGGTGTGGGGCTGGAAGAAAAAAGTTCAAAAAATGACGAACGGGGACAGCATATTTTTGAAAAAGATTCGCAGGTGACTGAGGGTTCGCCCGATCAATATCGCTATCAAGCAAAAAGGGGAGCCGGCGAGATGATTCGTGGACTTCACCGGGAAATTGCAGCAAATACCATGACCGATGGAGACAGCTGGTTTGACGGCGTAAAAATAGAAAAAAAAGAAAAAATTAGCCCTACGATTGACACAACTACAAATGAAGAAATTGCGGATTTGCCTTCAAAAACCATTGATGATAAGAGCATGATTAGTGTCGAAGAGTGCAATAAAAAAGAAAAACCAATTGAAGAAATCAAAATTAAAAAAGAATTGGAAAACGTCAGTCAAAATAATATCAAAAAAACGAGTTCCGGGATTCTCCCTGTAGATGATAACAATATCAAGGAAGGTGAACTATCGGAGGGGATAACAGTTCAATTCTAGAAAATTGGAGGGGCGATAAATAAATATGAAATTGCAAAACACAATGCCGATTATGCCACTAAAGGTTATGGCAAAAACGTTCGTGAACTATATAAGAATATTGCCCTGGGGTTTTTTCAGGAAACAACCGTGTTCGATAAAGAATCAAAAGAAAATAGCGAGATAGGAATTTTCGGGGAAGATAGGGAATCGCTTTTAATCAATTTTTTAAATGAGCTCATCTATCTATCTGAGACAAAAAAAATCGTTTTTTACTGATATTATTTTAAAAAAATTAGGCGAGAATGACTTGGAGGCAATCGCCCACCACTCTCCCCTACTTCAGAAAAAAAATTGATGTCAAGGGAGCGACCTATCATGGATTAAAATTATCCGTAGATGAAATCGATTAACTGATACTGTAAAAATTATATTTAATCCCCTATTTTAAATAAATATAATAAATAATAGTTAAGAAGGTGAAAACGAGACAATAAAAAATATTAATCTTTTTAAGGAGACGCCAATTATTAAATATTAATTAAATAGTGGAAGTTATCCACAACCTCAATTTTGCCGCCAAAGTTGCTCGCCTTGTACCTCTCGGGGTAATCAAAGGCTAGTTTTTGACCTTGACTAAGTAGCAAAAATTATATATAATTAGTGTTACGTGAAAAAAGACATTATTAATTATTTTGGTCTTTTTTTGGTTGATTGATCTTTAAAAATTAGTTGGAAAAATTGGAGGGATTAGATTGAAAAAAATCAAAATTTTAGTTTTAACTGGTCTGGCGGATGGATTCGAGTGCATTTTCAAGCAAATATTTGAGGAAAATACGGATTTTAAAAAACATTTAGAATTGGATTGTCTTGACATGATCAATCTATTTATCAATTTGTACCACTTATATGAAAAGGAAAAAGATATGGAGGCAACAAAAATCAATTCGATTCCTCCTGGAAAAGGATTTTACTACTGCAATCAATTAAAGAAAAAAGAAGAGATTACCCCGCTTTATATTTATTCCGACGAGATCAGTCAAATTATTTTTGAGCACAAACCGAATTTAATATTGTTTGATCTGTTTATTGGTTCAATCCCGTTTATTAATTTGGATACATTAATTTTACTGAAGCATATTATCATTAAGTTTAATGAAAGATGCCGAAAAGAGAATCACAATATTATTAGTGAAATAATGCATTTTAAGTATTATTCACAGTTTTATAGCATTTTTAACTGTAATGACTATGTTGATAATGATTTTAAGTCTTTAGCAGATACCAACGGCATAATCAAAATTGATAACAGCCATGATGGTGGAATCAGTTATTATAAAGCATCAATCACACAATTTATTCACAAAAAAATTATAGAAAAATTTAATAACATAGAACTAATTCTAAAATAACATTGCCGAATATTGGGACCGGTTAACCAACCGGTCTTTTTTTTTATAGGAAAAAGATATATATAATATAAGTAAATGACAAAAATTCTTAAACTGTTGATTTTGTTTTTAGCGTTTTGCTATTTTTTAGGTTTTAGTCATGTGTTGGCTCATGATGCTAAATCAGTAATAATAAATGAATTATTTTGGAGCGGTTCTTTTGTTTCCACATCGGATGAATTTATTGAACTCAGAAATAATACAGCTGAAAATATTAATCTATCCGGCTGGCAGATGACCCGCTTTAATTCCAAAGGCGAGGAAGAATTGATGCTCATCATTCCCTCGGGAATAATCCCCTCCGGAGGGTATTTTTTAATCAGCAATTCTGAAAAAGATCATCAATATTCCGGCGGAGAATCTATTTTGAATGTTGATCCTGATTTAATTGATTCAGATCTGACACTTGGCAATGATCATCTTGAGATTAAATTATACGATGGTAATTGGCAGGACGAGAGAACTCCGATTGACATTGCCGGTGACGGAGGGATACCGCTTGCCGGCAGTAATGATACAAAGTCATCAATGGAAAGATTGAATTTAATTGGTGACGGTGCTTTGCCGGAAAATTGGCATGATGCAACTGGTCAATTTAATCTTGATTTTAATAGAGCAGAATTGGCAACGCCGATGAGTTCCGGGAAACCGATGATTGAAAATGCTTTTTCTGATCCGGAAACAATCTATCTTGGAAAAGATGACAAGCCGATAACCTTTCATGCCCAGGTTTTCGATCCCGACGGTTTAGCCGATATTGCCTGTGTTCAGATTGATTTGTCAACAATTGGCCAATGCACTTGCGATATGCATGATGATGGAGCAAGCGGTGACGAAACCGCCGGGGATGGAATATATACTTATCAATTCGACAAACTTACAGACACGAATGCCGGCGAAAAATCGTTTAATGTTGTCGTTAAAGATAAAAAGAATCTTATGGACCAGGAAAATATCAAGATAAAAATATACCAGTTGTCGGAAGACGTATCAATCAACGAGGTCTTGCCGCGGCCGTCGGATGACTATCAAAATGAATTTATTGAATTATATAATAAAAGCAGTTCTGACGTTGATCTTTACGGCTGGCAGATAGACGATATTGAAAACGGAGGCAGCAGTCCATATAAAATCATGGAAAACATCATCATTCCGCAAAACAGTTTTGCCGTTTTTAATAAAGCGAAAACTAAAATCGCCCTAAATGACACAGGCGATGTCGTGCGTCTGATTAATCCCGAAGGGAAGGAAATAAGTATCACTCCTTATTATGGTGAAGCGTTGAAAGGATGCTCATATAATAGATTTGGCAGCGAATGGCTTTGGAGCACCATTTCCACACCGGGTGTGGAAAATATCATCCTCAAGCCCCCGGAAGATTTGGCTGGATTTATTTTGAATTTAGATAGAATAATCGAGACAAGAAATGTTCCTGTTGGCACTGAGATTACGGTCGTAGGAGTAGTAATTAATCTTCCCGAAAATTTTGCCGCACAGTATTTTTATATCGAAGACGAAACAGCCGGAGTTCAAATCTATTGTTATAAAAAAGATTTTCCTTTTCTTAATATCGGGGATAAAGTTAAAGTTACCGGTGAACTTGTCCATAATTCCAGTGGCTATAGAATCAAAATCAGCAGCCGATACGATATCGAAATAATAGAAAAAAACCAGATTATCTTCCCGAAATATATAGAAACAGGCAGTGTTGGCGCGGAATATGAAGGAATGCTTGTCAGCACAAGAGGCAAAGTTGTCAAATCATCGGGCACGACTTTTTATATTGATGACGGATCAGGAATTGTAAAAGTTGTTGTCAAAAAATCCACCGGCATCAATCAACCAAAGATTAAAAAAGGGATGATTTTAAAAATTACCGGTATCGCCGTACCTTATAAAAATGAATATCAAATCGCCCCGCGATTTGACTCGGATATTAGAATTATCTCTTCCGGCAATGTTACGAAAAAATCACCGCTTATCAATAAAATAATTACAACTGCCCATGCTGCTTCTTCCGAGGATGATAATCCTGAGGCCGAAAAAGCCAAAAATATCGCTTCGGGGGAATTATTAAGCAAGGCGGCCTTGATAAATATCCTGGAAATTATTATAATAATATCTTCTGCATTATTTTTATTTATTATTGGAGAAAAATATGTCAATCAATTTCCCGAGCAGGCATCTAATTCTAAATAGTTCATCCGAAATGATCAAGTTTGCCAAAGAAATCAGCTCAAAATTGAAAGGCGGAGAAGTTTTGGCGCTGACCGGAGACCTCGGGAGCGGAAAAACGACATTTACTAAAGGGCTGGCAAAAGGATTGGACATCAAGGAAAATATTACCAGCCCGACTTTTGTGTTATTGAAACAGTATAAGGTAAGAGTGAAGAGCAAGAGTAAGAGAAATAAAACTCTTACTCAAGCGAGCGTGAGCGAGCGGCCGCTTACTCTTACCCACATCGATTGTTATCGAATGAAATCAGTCGAGGACGCTCTTTCAATTGGAATAACTGACTATATCGGTAAAAGTGAAAACATATGCGTTATCGAATGGTCGGAAATAATTGATAAATTACTACCCAAAGATACAATTCGAATTAAATTTGAACATGTTGATGAGAATAAAAGGAAAGTGTCAATTTGTAATATCTAATTAACCCAATTACTCTAATTGATCTAAATAATGTCTAATTTCTAATGGCAAAATGACTAAAAATTTAGACATTAGATATTGAGTCCTTGGACATTGATTAGAAATTAGGTCAATTAGAAATTAGAAATTTTTTAAGGAACTTTTATGATTTTAGCAATAAACACATCCAGTGAACAAAATTCAATAGCACTTTTCGAGAAAGATAAAATTTCAAGCACGAAATCTTGGCTGGGCTACAAAAACCAGTCGCGTGACTTGCTAATGGAAATCGATAAAATATTAAAGAAAAATAAAAAAGTAATTCAAGATATTGCAGCAATAGGTGTCTACCGCGGGCCGGGTAGCTATACGGGACTCCGAGTGGGGATCTCCGTTGCCAATGCCCTCGGGTGGAGCTTGGATATCCCTGTCATTGGAATAAAAGGAGCAAGTGAAGATTTAAGTGCTCTGGGAATTGCCGAAGCCACCGATCGAAAACTCAAGATGACTAAATCAAAAAAATTCCAAAAAATTGTCACTCCATTTTATCCCAAGCTGTTTTAAGTTAATTTTCAGGATGTTCTTTTTGCAGCTCTCCTTTGTTATCGAAAAAATTGTTTTTTTATGCTATAATATTATCAGCACGAAATAATCGTGTAATTTATAAATATTAAGATATGTAATATAAAATAATACTATCAAGTTTATTGTGGAAAACTTTCATTATGGATATCATAAAAAAAGAAAATCAGGCTTATCAAGGCAATTCTGTTGACGAAATCATCAAGCCGAAAAGAAAACCCCTGAAAACAATTCTCATACTCTTGGGACTTATTATTTTTGCCGTGGTTTCCTGGGTGGGAGTCGGAGCGTTTGCGGCGATATCAAAAGTTATCACCAAAAACGAAGGCGGAGCGGCACCATTTTTGGGATTTCTTAAAGACAACGAAGAGAACACCCAGAAACTTCAGGGGGAAGGAGATGGTCGGATTAATATACTGCTCTTGGGTATTGGCGGCGCCAATCATCCCGGCGGGCTCCTTACCGATACAATTATGGTGGCCAGCATTGACCCGATCAATAAAAAAGTGGCCTTCATGTCTATTCCCAGAGATTTATATGTCCCGATAGAGGGATATGGCTCGGCGAAAATCAATTATGCCCATGCTTACGGTGAAGCCAATCCGCAGAAAACCGGCGGCGGGCCCGAGTTGACAAAAAAAACCGTTTCTAAAATACTTGACCTGCCAATTCATTATTTTGTCCGTGTTGACTTTGAGGGTTTTATTAAATTTATCAACGAGCTTGGCGGGGTGACGGTTGATGTCAAGAAAAATTTAAGCGATCCTTATTACCCCGACGAAAAAATGGTTGGTTACAAACCTTTTTACATTAAGGCCGGCACACAGACAATGGATGGGGCGACGGCGCTGAAATTTGCCCGCTCGCGCGAAACCACCTCTGATTTTGATCGAGCCGCAAGACAGCAGCAGATACTAATTGCAGTCAAGGAAAAGGCATTAAGTTTGAATATCCTGGCAAATCCGAAAAAAATAACCGACATTCTGAAAATTCTCGGCGATCATGTCCGGACTGATATGCAGATGTGGGAAATGGAAAAATTGATGACTCTGGCAAAGGACTTTGACACCAGTAATGTTGTCATGAAAGTGCTTGACAATTCCGCTGACGGGCCGCTAACGAGCGGTTCAATCGAAGGGGGATACTATCTCGTGCCAAAAGCCGGGATTAAAAATTTCACCGAAATCCAGCGGATTGCCCACGAAATATTTTCCGACCCCTATCTTGCCAAGGAAAATGCGCGTCTCGAAGTGATTAATGCGACCGGTGAAGCGGGTGCAGCCAAAGAGGTTCAGGATACACTGAAAAGCTATGGCTACAACGTGGTGAAGATCGACAAGGGAACCGAAGTATTTACAAAAAATACCATCTATGATTATACTCAAGGTAAGGCCTCGGTAACGGTGGAATTCTTGAAAAAAAGATTCAATGCCGAAGTCAAAAATCAGCCAAAAAGCTCGGAAAATATTGACATAACGCTCATTCTCGGCAAGGATTATCTTAAAAACCAATGAAACCGATTAATTGGAAGAATATATTAAGTTGGCAAAATATAACTGCCGCTTTAGTGTTTGCCGGTTCACTTTACGGATTTTTGAATTTCGAATCCTCGTGGATTGTAAGAATAGCTGTTTTAATATTATCGTGTTTTGCAATCATCTATTTATTCTGGAAAAACTATTTTGAATTTCTGATTTTAGTGATTTATTTCCTTGCGCTCTTTGATTTTTATAATCTTTATTTCATGATTGGTTTGCCGCTGTGGGCTGTGATGATTTTCGTGTTTTTCGTATCGGCAGGAATAATCTATCTTTATTTTGCCTATAAAAAGAATAGCATTGAAAACAAAATTGCTTTATTCTATGTTGTTTTTTTTGCACTCATTGCCCTTGAAATATTCCTGAGTCTTATCCCCTGGCCGGCCGATCCGAAGAATAAAGCGATGATAATTCTCAGTGTGTTTTATATATTTTATAATTTGATATTATTAAAAGAGAAAAATGAATGGGAGTTGAAAAAAATATATCCTTACCTTATTATTATGGTGGTAATAATTGTTTTAGTGGTTACTACCATAAAATGGTATGGCTACTGAAAAAAAGTTCAAAGTTCAAATATCCCTGCCTTGCCGGTAGGCAGGAAAGTTCAAAATTATTTATTTTGCACTGCCTTGCACTAAATATTTATAGAGTAACGGCGTGCCTTGAAAGGAAAAAATGAAAAGCAAATTACATGATTCAAGAATTCATCACCACGAACACAAAGAAAAAAAACACATGTCTTTATGGCTTAAGATTGTGCTTATTGTCATCGGGGTTTATGTTGTTTTGGGGGTAGTGGTCGGTATTTTAACTTACAAAGCATGTCCAAGCGACATGAAGCAAAAATGTTTAAGGGAAAACAAATTTGTCAGTTTTACTGCAAAAATTTATCCCTTTCCGGCAGCGCGGGCCAATTGGAGCTTAATATGGGTGAAAAACTTTGACAAGCAGCTTGCTTATATCAAGCAATTTTCATCAAAATCCCAGCAGGAACTGCCGGACAGAAAAACTCTGACCGACCAGATTCTTGACCAGATGGCAGATACAATTATTCTCAAAAAGGAAGCTGCGAAAAATAGCATCAAAGTATCCGGCAAAGACATTGACGAGGCCTATAAAAAAGTCGTTGACCAAAACGGCGGCAAGGATGAAGTCAAGAAAGTACTCAAAGATCTATATGGTATGAACGAGAAAGAATTCCGTTCCCTAATAAAAGATCAGCTGTATCGCGAAAAAATTCAAAGCGATCTTTTTGTCCAGGTTAATGCCCAGCATATTTTGATCAAAGATGAAGGGCGGGCAAACGATGTTTTAAATAAAGTCAAAAATAACGAAAAAAACTTTGAAGATTTAGCCAAGGAATTTTCCGAAGACAGCGGCTCCAAGGATAACGGCGGCGATCTCGGCTGGTTTTCCCGCGGGATGATGGTTAAAGAATTTGAAGATGCCGCCTTTGCCACCGAGCCGGGACAAGTTGATCAAAATCTTGTCAAAACCGAATTTGGCTTTCATATCATCAAGGTAAAAGAGAAAAAAGGAAAAATAGATAAATCATTTAATGATTGGTTTACCGAGGTCAAGAGCAAATATACCATCAGAAAATATTTGAATGTAAAATAAAAATTTTAAGGTATTAGCCCTCCTACATGCTTACTGTCAAACGGACTACGTCCTGTTATGACATTGCGCACTACGGAAGGGCACAACGAATTATATAAACGCTAAAGTGTTGTGGAGGGAATAATGGAACCAAATAACGAAAATACTCAGAATGATGAAAAAAGTATTAATGATAATAATGAAACAATTGATGTTGAAGAAAAACAAGACGTTAATAAGCCGGAAGGCCCAAAATCATCATTCATAATAATTTTAATCCTATTTGTGCTCTTGATTTTTGGTCTGGCATATTATTATGGCACTAAGTCCAAGTCGACCGATAGCACCAGCACCAGTTCACCGACTCCAACAGCCACGGTTACGACTGCCGAGCCGACTGCCACTGCCACGCCGGAAGAAACAACCGGTGCCTGCAAGTCAACTTTGACTTCCAGCGACAAGGAA
>Ga0105099_10002143_pt1 | contig 11878 bp, 7 predicted proteins | sample PPLLak3cmMay2015_2_FD_79138 | JGI IMG/M metagenome (GOLD analysis project Ga0105099, IMG submission 79138) | Freshwater sediment microbial communities from Prairie Pothole Lake near Jamestown, North Dakota, USA - PPLs Lake P8 Core (1) Depth... | ecosystem: Environmental > Aquatic > Freshwater >...
TAATATTTTTAGTGAAGTAAAAGTGAGAAGAAAAGAGTAAGGGGTTATATGGGTGGGAGGGGGGGGGGGGGGCGGTGGAGGGTAAAATACCAGTGAATGAAAATTGTTCAGGATGATAAGCGTAGATTTATATGGCATAACGATGTCCTCATAACGTTTTACAAAAATTAATATATGTATATCACCGTGCATCGAGCAAGCGAAAAATTACTTTTGCGACATCGTCTGTTATTTATCATATCAATAATATTCATTAAAATTCTTACTTATGCCACAGAAAAATCGAATAGAAACTCAAAAAGTGTTTTCTGCGGGAAAACAGGCGTTCGTTTGTAGCGCTTCCATTAACCACAAAATCAATTTATGTTGTGTTATCTATCAATAGAATGCAGGTTTTGTCGTGTATATAAAAACATCGAAAAGAGTAATGGGCAAAAGTCGAGTTTGCATTGTCATTTACTTAAGAAATTTGTCTTTAATATATTTTTCATACAGTATTCCCGGTCCTTATTGTTGAATAACTTAATTGTGATTGGTTTCAATTTGTTATATATACCCATGTTATTAATCGTCTCAGAATAGAAGACAGTCTGCTTTCAGCCCCTTCCCTCGTAATCGGGGGAAGGATGGGATGGGGGGCATGAAAACAACATTGAGACAGTTAATAACTCTCTAATACTAAAAACGGCAGGTTATTATGAATCTTTTCGAACGTCTTTCGCGGCTCAATTATAATCAGGCCCTCAAGTTGTTGGGTGTCAATGGAAAACGACTTCTGACGGAGGGAGGCTTCTATCAAATCAATATCGCCGAACAGGTTACCCTCTCTTCAAATGTACTCCGGCTTTCCCTGCCGGACGCGCAGGTGTCTGTCGTGGAAGATGAGCGGTGCGTCGATAAGATGCGCCTTATCTGCTCCGAATGTACGACGGTATGCAAACATGTCGGCGCCGTTTTTTCGTTGATCCTTGATGATAAATCGTCTCTAGGTCTGGCAAAACCGCCGGCGGATGAAAACGAACGGCTGGATTTGACCGAGGACGAGCTTGTAGCCCGCGAATTGCTGCGCAGGAGCGATCGCGCGAAAACGGAACGGTTGAAACTGAAAATCGTCGACAAAAATACGGTCTGGTCCGATTATGTAGTCACCAGCGAAGAATCGGGCAAGTCATATCGGGTTGCATTGCGCGGATGGGAGCGAGGCGAATCGTTCTGTACCTGCCCCGATTTCCGTAAAAATACGCTGGGAACCTGCAAGCACATCCTGTTCACCATCAATAAGGTCCGTGAAAAAAATAGATCGTGGAAGTCGATACTCTCCTTTTCACCGAAATTCATATTCGCGCATTTGCTGTATGGCGCCGATGTCGAGCTGAGACTCCAGATGCCGCTGAACGCTTCCCCGTTTGCGAAAGCCAGGCTCTCTTCATTTCAAAACCGGCCTATCACGGATGTTTCCGGGTTTACCCGCGCGGTTTCCCAGTGTATTGCCGAAGGTATCGATATAGTCATGTATCCTGATGCGGAGCAGTATATCACCATGCGGCTTCATCAGGAGAAACTCTCAAGGCTTATCGGGGAAATCCGTAAGGCGCCTGATCGGCACCCGTTGCGCACAACGTTATTAAAGACGGAGCTTCTTCCGTATCAACTTGACGGCGTTGCATTTGCCGTAGGTACCGGCCGTGTTATTCTTGCGGACGACATGGGACTGGGAAAAACCATTCAGGGTATCGGTATGGCGGAGCTGCTGGCGCGCGAATGCTCTATTTCTCGTGTATTGATCGTGTGCCCGGCATCGGTGAAATCGCAGTGGAGAAACGAGATAAACAGATTCTGTGACAGAACAACGGCAATTGTCGCAGGCTCCGCAGAGGAGCGATTCCGGAATTATCACGATTCCACGTTTTTTACCATCTGCAACTACGAACAGGTGCTCCGCGACTACCAGGCAATCGAGACGGTGGCCTGGGACCTGATCATTCTTGATGAAGGCCAGCGAATAAAAAACTGGGAGGCGAAGACCAGCCGCACCATCAAGGCGCTGCGATCCCGCTATGCGATTGTTCTGTCGGGCACCCCGCTCGAAAACCGGCTCGAAGAGCTGTATTCGGTTATGGAATTTATCGACGACCGCCGCCTCGGCCCGGATTTCCGGTTCGAGCAGAAGTATCGTATCGCAAACGATCGCGGCAGGGTTCTTGGCTATAAAAACCTGGATGTTTTACGGCAGATGATGCATCCGGTGCTTTTGCGGCGAACCCGTGATGTTGTGATGAAGCAGTTGCCGCCCAGAACAACGGAGATCGTCCGGATCACGCCCACCGGCGAGCAGATGGACATCCATAACGCCAATCATAAAATAATCAGTCAGATCGTTCGAAAGGCTTTTCTGACCGAGATGGACCTGCTGCGCCTGCAGAAAGCGCTGCTGTTATGCCGGATGGCGGCGGACAGCACGGTTCTTGTCAACAAGCAGGAGCCGGGGTATTCGACCAAACTGGAACATCTTGCCACGCTGCTCCCGCAGCTTGCGGCGGAAAAGGGGCGAAAAGTGATTCTCTTTTCCGAGTGGACGACTATGCTTAGTCTTATAGAAAAGACGATACTCAAGCCGGGCGGCATCACGTATGTGCGCCTTGATGGCAGCGTTCCGCAAAAAAAGCGTCAGGCGCTTGTAAATCAGTTTCAGCATGACGACACGTGCACCTTTTTTATAACGACCAACGCCGGTGCGACCGGTTTGAACCTGCAGGCCGCCAATACCGTGGTGAACGTCGATCTTCCGTGGAATCCGGCAATACTGGAACAGAGAATCGGCCGCGCTCACCGCATGGGCCAGAAGCGGCCGGTACATGTGTACCTGCTTGTTTCCGAAGGTACCATCGAAGAGAACATGCTGAAAACGCTCGCCATGAAAAAGGATCTTTCGATGGCCGCGCTCGACATGGAATCGGATATAACCAGGGTGGATTTGAAATCGGGTATCGATGAGTTGAAACGGCGCCTGGAACTTTTGCTGGGGCAAAAGCCGGTCGCGCCCGTTGATGAAAGCATGCAGCGTCAACTGGAAAACGAAGCGAATCGTCTTGCCCGGCAGCAATCCGTGGAGGACGCCGGCGGGAAGCTCATCGGCGCGGCGTTCTCCTTTCTCAAGGCCTTTCTGCCTCAGCAGAACGAGCCGGAGCCGCAGCTTGTCGGGAGTTTTGTCAGCGGCCTGAAGGAGTGCGTGGAGACGGAAAAAGACGGCTCTATCACGATGAAACTGCGGTTTGCCGATCAGTCGGCGATTAAAGAGATGGCCAGGGTGATGGCGGCGTTTTCTTCTGCGGCGCAGGGAGGCGGCGTGCCTCGTAACTGATCCGCTGCCGTTGCTTCCGCAACATATATCCATGTTGCATCATCGGTGGATTACAGATATATTTTATAGGCGTTTTAATGTATTGTACCCAATAATAATACACGACGTTACTACATCAACCTTTTATGCGAAGAAACAGGAGATTCGATTATGGCAGACAAAAAAAACGAACAGCAGCAGACAATGAGTTTTCAGACCGAAGCACAGCAGATGCTTCATCTTGTTATTCATTCGCTGTATACGCACAAGGAGATTTTTCTGCGCGAGCTCATCTCAAACGCGTCGGACGCTCTGGATAAACTGCGCTTTGAAGCTTTGACAAAGCCCGATATCATCGACAAGGATGCGGAGCTTAAGATAAAAATCTCCCTGAATAAAAAAGCGAAAACAATAACGATTTCGGACAACGGCATCGGCATGACCAAGCAGGAGGTTGTTGATAATATCGGCACTATAGCACGGAGCGGGTCGCGCGCGTTTCTTGAAAAGCTGACCGGCGACCAGAAAGCCGATTCGAACCTTATCGGCCAGTTCGGCGTGGGTTTTTATTCCGTGTTCATGGTTGCCTCGAGCGTGAAACTTATAACAAAGCGGGCGGGCAGCGACGAGCCTGCAGTTCTCTGGGAGTCAAAAGGTGAGAAGGATTTTACCGTCGGTGCCGCCGATAAAAAGGAGCACGGCACCGATATCACCATCTATCTGAAGGAAGACGAAGCAGCCTATGCCGAGGAGTGGAAGATCCGCTCCCTGATAAAAAAATATTCCGATTTCATCGCATTCCCCATCTATGCGCCGGACGACAAGGGAAAGGATGAGGTGGTCAACGAGTCGAAGCCGATCTGGAAGCGCAAACCCGCCGAGATCAACAAGGAGCAGTATGACGTGTTCTACAAGCAGGCGCTGGGCGGGTTCGACGAGCCCCTGACCGTGATTCATCACCGGGCGGAAGGCGCAATGGAGTATAACGCGTTGCTCTACATCCCCTCGAAAATCTCTCCGTTCGAGATGTACAATATCGAGCGCAAGCACGGGGTTAAACTGTATGTCAAGCGCGTGTTCATCATGGACGACTGCAAGGATCTGCTGCCGGAATATTGCCGCTTCATCAAAGGCGTGGTCGACTCCGAAGACCTGCCGCTGAATGTTTCGCGCGAGACCCTGCAGGACAATCCGCTTATCCGCAAGATAAAAAAAGCGGTGACCGGCAAGGTGTTTTCGCAGCTCGAGGAGCTTGCGGCAAACGAACCGGAAAAATACAAGACCTTCTGGAAAGAGTTCGGGCCTATCCTCAAAGAGGGCTTGCATACCGATTCGGAATCTAAGGAAAAGCTGCTTGAGCTCGCCCGTTTTCAGTCGTCCACCGGCAGTTCCGCCGCCGACCTTACCTCGCTTAAGCAGTATGTAAGTCGCATGCGCGCAGACCAGAAGGACATCTACTATATTTCCGGCGAGAGCCGTGCTATTGTCGAAAAGAGCCCGCATCTTGAGATATTCAGGGACAAAGGCATCGAAGTCCTGTATATGATCGATCCGATCGACGAGTTCATTATTCCCGCGATCTATAATTTCGACGGCAAACTGCTGAAGTCCGTTGCAAAAGGCGACCTCGACCTTGGCGAACTCGGCAAAGAGGAGGCCAAAGAGGCGAAAAAAGTCGAATCTAAATTCAAGAAACTCTCCGAGCGCATAAAAAACATCCTTGTTGACGAGGTCAAGGATGTGCGCATAACCACGCGCCTGAAAGACAGCCCCTGCTGCCTGGTTGCCGACGAGCATGACATGGGCGCCAGCATGGAAAAAATGATGAAGGCCATGGGGCAGGAGGTTCCTGTTTCAAAACGGATACTGGAGATCAACGCAGGCCACCCGGTCTTTGTCAACCTCAACAGCGTGTATGAAAAGGAGCCGACGAGCAAAAAGCTGGAGGAGTGGGTCAAACTGTTGTACGATCAGGCGCTTATCGCCGAGGGACGGCCGGTTAAAGACGCGCCTGCGTATCTGAAGCGGGTGAACGAGCTGCTGGTTGCCGCGTCGGATGCGGTTGTCAAAGGAGCGTAATCTTTTCCGGGCGGTTGATTATTAGTGGGGGCGTTTCGCAAAACGCCCTTGCTTACATTCCCTTTGAAAACCCGATAACCATATATATGCTGCTGGACTCCCTATATAAAAACAAGGTTTAACCTGCCGGTTTCCCGCTTCTTAAAATCGGGATACATAAAAAAACAATTGAAAAGGCTGTAAAAAAGGGTTATATTTGTATTACAAGTATATCTTTGTATGACAGGAGAATACAATGACCACATTAATCTCATTACGATTACCAGAGAATCTTTTAAAACCATTGGACAAATTATCGGAAATTTCCGAGCGTCCACGTACTTATTTGATCAAAAAAGCATTAGAAAATTATCTGGAAGAGTATCAAGACTATCAAATTGCCATGGACAGGCTCCATGATAAAGAGGATGATATTATTTCACCCGCCGAATTAAGGAAAAAACTTGGTGTATAAATTATCCTATAAAAGCTCGGTTGCCAAAGATTTAAAACGTTTGCATAAAGATGAAATAAAACGAATTCTGCATGGAATTGAGGAAAAAATAGTATTAAATCCTTTCCAGGGCAAAGCTCTAAAGGGAGAATTCAGAGGATGCCATAGGTATCGTTTTGGCGATTACCGGGTAATATATACCATTAAAAATCAAGAAATTTTAGTTTTACGAATCGGTCATCGCAAAGAAATATACCGATAGAAACAGGAACCCGCGAATCCTGCTCAAAAGGGTTAGTTAAAAGCAGCTTTTTGTTCCCGATTTATTCCTGATGCCTCTTATTTCCCATATTCCGGGCAAGAAAATCCAGCACCCGCCGGTAATACTCGTTTATGCTTTTCTGACGCTGAAAACCGTGGCGTTCGTAGGCTTTGAAATAGGTTTCAACATGGGTGCCGGCAGCCCTTAACTTATCGGCAAGTTCTGTGGACTGTGATATCATCACATTATTGTCTTCGCTGCCGCCGGTTAATAGTACGGGCACCTTGATGTTCCGTGCTTTATGTATCGGCGAAATGGAATCCAGATAATCTTTATTCCCGCCGCCAAGATTTGTCTTGAAGAAATCGTAGGCATAATCGTTATATTTGAATTTTTTCGACCGAACATGCTTTTTCCAGTCAAACACGCCCACATTGCTTATGGCGCAGCAATAGAGATCCGGTTCGTAGGTTATACCGCAGATTGACAGGTAGCCTCCGAAGCTCGCACCCATAGCTGCAATTCTTTTTTCATCGGCAATTCCTTCTTTGATTAAATAGTGTGTTCCGTCAACGATGTCCATATACATTTTATGATAGGCGAATTTCTCTTTTTCCGAAATTATGGACCCGAATCCGGTGGATCCCCGGTAATTGATCTGAAAAACCGCATATCCCCTGCTGGCCAACACCTGCACTTCTGAATCAAATCCCCAGTAATCTCTGACATGCGGACCGCCGTGTGTAAGAATTACTGTGGGATAGGGCGGTTTTCCCGCTTTTGGCAGGGTCAGATAGCCATGTAGCGTCAGATTGTCCCTTGTTTGAAATGTAACCGGTTTTGTCCTGCTCATCAATTCGGGGTTAATCCACGGACAGCTTTTAAAAAGAAGCGTCATTTTTCTGTTTTTTATATCAAACAGGTAATATTCGCTTTCTTTACTATCGCTGTAACTTTTAAACAAAAAGCGGGTCAGGGAGGTGTCAGCATCATACATATAATTGACCGCTCCGGGGAGCATGCTGTCCAGTGTAAGCTGCAGAGCTGCCAGTTTTTTATCATACCAGACTGTCACCACCGTATCGTTATACTGGGTTATGCCTCTCAGGCTGGCTGCGGCAGGATTATAAGGATTGCTGAAAAAATGGAGCTCGCCCTTGAAATCGAAAACAGGATCGGCATAAATCGTCTGCACTGTTTTTTTCTCTTTAAGATCATACAAAAACAGGCCGCGTGTTTTTCCCACCCGTGTTTTTGTTTCATCCTTGCACACATAATCCTGCAGCTCTTCGTCGTAGGTGAGCTCTTCGCACTCGTCACTGTTTTTTGTCGTTTTGGCGGTACTTATATACAAACCGGCGCCGTCCGGTGTAAAACTGTAATAATCGACAGATTCGGCTGTTTCCATTGGCCTCCAGGGAGACGAGACGGATTCCCGGTATAAACAGTCGGGATCGCCGGTTTTATCGGCGTTTTTGTAGATGCGTATAAGCCGCAGCGCTCCGTAAAAATCGGTCATCTCCCATAAAAGTTCGCCGGTGAATTTCTCTTTTTTTCTCATCCATGCTTTGTGGATATTCATTTTACCGACAAGTATGTATTTGCTGCTGTATCGCTTCTGAAGCAGAATATGATCGGGATCATGCAACAATCCGTCCAGAATATCAGACCAGTAGTAAGGGCCCAGCAATATCTTTTTTGTTTTCGGATTCAGATTCCTGTCCGCCGAACTCAAATAACAGAGATACCGCCCATCCTGCTGACTCACATAATAGACCAGATGGTCGTTGCTGGCCCAGCAATATTTATAAACGTCCAGATCCGGATCCGGCTTGAATATGTGCTTTTCATTTTTTTCAATATTATACGTCAGCAACTGTTGTATGTCATTGGAATCGATATATAGTGCGGCTACGTATTTCCCGTCCATGGATAATGAAACATTGTCTATTTCGGGCTTTCTGACGAGGTTTTCTATGGGGATTTCGTTGCTGAAGGTGCTGAAATCCAAACACAGGATTGTGAAGATGATGGGTATGCCAGATTTCATAAAGTATAATTCTCCTTAAAAGTTCGGGGTATTTATCTCCTTTTCAAAACATCCTTCAAAACCACTTCCGGATGATGGTAGCGCTCATAACCCGGTGTTTTTTTACCGCATTGAATCGCCTTCTGCGGGCACCATTGCAGGCAGGCGAAGCACTGCTCGCATGTGTGGTTCCACACCGGTTTTCCGTCGACAATCGATATGTTTTTCGCCGGGCACACCTTTTCGCAGACTCCGCACTGATTGCATTTCTCGTCAACGGTAAATGAGCGGTCCATTTTCGGCACCTGCGAAAAGCTCATGGCATAGAACATGCTGAAAACAAGCCGCTGCCAGAGCGGGCCTTTTTCTGGGGTAAGAGTCTGTTTCGCTTTTATTGCGGGCGCTATTGTCGTCGCTATCTTGCTTTTTGCCGCATTGAAGCGTTCTTGCTGTTTTTCCACCGGGCCGGGGCCACCCCAGGGGATGTAGTTCGACGGCATGCGGATCTCGAAGCCGGACGAAAGAATCAGGTTGCGTTGCCAAAGCTCTTTTTTGAGCTGAATCAGGGTGTTGGCCACCTGGCCGCCATTTACCGCAACGGCAAATATATAGTCTGGTTTGGATCCTTCCAATGAAGCGATAAACCGCAACACCGGAGCTGGCGCGCCCCAGATATATACAGGAAAAACGAGCCCTATGGTATTATTGGTAATCAGCGACAGGTCGCCGTTAAACTCCGGCATGCATATCAGCTCCGAAGTGCCTGACTCTTTACCGATAGTGCGCGCAACCCAGAGCGAGTTGCCGGTTCCCGTATAGTAAAAAATGACCATGTTCATTACAGCCTCCTTGTCGTTTGTAATAATATACTATTTTCTTGGTATATAGCAATAGGCACTCTGTTAACCGATTTCGGCCAGGCTGGCTGGTTTGTCGGCACCATAAAAGGCGTTATCCCGGGCATAAACCCGCAAGCTTGGACGAACCTTCATACCGGTATTCCCGTATCTGTGTGCTGGAGCGCGGACGTATAAATTTCGCACAAAAGCGTTATACTGCCGAAAATACCATATATGGTATTTTTGATAATTGATAAATGAACAGCTCGCGATTTGCTAACGATTTTCTAACAAAAAACTAACCATATCTTTCAAACTAATAACATATTTTTAACACACAACTAACAATTGTATTGATTAGCTGTGCCTTTTCCAGTTCCGGGAAACCGGAAAACAGGGAATCTATACCTATATATGGGGAGGCTGAAAATGGTGACACATCTGGAAGAATCGATGCAGCGTGACATCGACCGCATCAGCGACAATGTGCTGCAGATGTCGCAGCTTGCGGAGAAGGCGCTGAAAGACTGCGTTCGGGCCTATGTTGAAAGCGACCGGAAGCTTGCGTATGCGGTCATTCTGCGCGACCAGTATATTGACGAAAAGGAGAAGGAGATCGACCGGCTCTGCCTCGAGTTCATCGTCCGGCAGCAGCCGATAGCGAAACAGCTCCGCTTCGCCTTCAGCACCATAAAAATCAATCAGGAGATAGAGCGCGTCGGCGACCACGCGGAGAGCATTGCGCGCAACGTGCTCAACCTGCGCGAAAACCCGGCGGAAGATTTTAAAAACGGCATCACGAGGATCGCGAACCTTTCGATCGGCATGTTTCATGATGCGGTGGACGCCTTTATCAAACAGGATGTGGAGCGTGCGAAAATGTGCATCGAGATAGAGGACTCCGTCGACGATTTGCGGACTGAACTGACCAACACCTTTATCGCCCAGTGTCAGGATCATAAGCAGCCATTTCTGTCGCTCTATCCGCAGATTATCATTATCCGCAGGCTGGAGCGCATAGGGGACCTGGCGCGCGATATCTGTAACGAGGTTTTGTATCTGTGCACCGGCGAATTCGCGAAACACCCCGGCGCCGAAGCGTTTCGAATCCTTTTTGTGGACGAGCATAACTCCTGCAGGAGCCAGATGGCGGAAGCGCTGGCCCTTTCGATGAACCTGCCGAAATTCATTTTCAGCAGCGCGGGCGTTGACCCGAAATCGATCGACGATAAAACCGTTGCTTTTATGCAAGAAAAGAAAATTGATTTGTCCCATACGACGCCAAAAGCCGTCCACCAGATTCCGAACCTGGACCATTATCAGGTAATCGTGATTCTTTCCAAAGAGGCGCGCCGCGCTCTCCCGGAACGCACGAGCAAAACCGTATATCTCGACTGGCTGGTGGACGACCCTTCCGCAAAAGCGGGAACTGCCGAGCAGATCCATAAAAGCTACGAAGATACCTTCCAGTATATAAATAGCCAGATATGCGATCTTGTTGAAGCGATTGTTGGAGCCGAGACCTGTTTTGTAAGGAAGGACGCGTAACAATGCCGTATATCGGCAGAAAAGCTCTTGTGGCGCTCCGGCCAATACTGCTTGCGGTTTGTGCCGCGTGTGCGCTTTTTATCCAGTGCGGCAGGAGCGGGAAAGAGAACGGTACGGGAAAAACGATCATCCAGGTGAAAGGCTCCGACACCATGGTCAACGTTGCCCAGGCCTGGGCGGAGGAGTATAAAAACGTCGAGCCGTCGGTTGAAATTGAGGTGTCCGGCGGAGGATCCGGGGTTGGTATCGCAGCCCTTACCAGGGGAGCTATTGACATAGCCACTGCAAGCCGCACCATGAAACCTGATGAGCGTGAACAGGCGAAAAAGAATACCGGCAAAGAGCCTACGGAGTATATCGTGGGCTACGACGCCCTGGCGGTGTATGTGCATAAGGACAATCCCCTGCAGGAGATTTCCCTGCAGCAGCTTTCAGACATATACGAAGAGACCGGCCCGGTCACGAAATGGTCGCAGCTCGGCGTGGTCATACCGGTTGGAAAGGATAAAATAATCCGGATCAGCCGCCAGTCAAGTTCGGGAACCTACGAGTTTTTCCGCGAGGCGGTGCTTAAGAAGAGGGATTTCAAGCTCGGCTCGCTCGACATGAACGGGTCCAAAGAAGTCGTCGAGCTGGTCGGCAATACAAAATCCTCAATCGGGTACAGCGGCATGGGCTATGCGAACAGCACGGTTAAAATGCTGAAAGTGGCTGTTGCTCCGGGATTGCCGGCGTCTCCTCCGACCGTTGAAAATACTCAAAGTAAAACGTATCCCCTGGCGCGCTCTTTACAAATCTATACTCTTGGCGAGCCTTCGGGTGCGGTAAAAAAATATATCGGCTGGATTATGTCGGATGCCGGCCAGAAAATTCTCCGGGAGTGCGGGTATGTGCCGACGCTAAGGGCGGACAGCACTCTGGTTATACAGTAAGTAACGGAAAGGCAGTATCGGTTATCATGAAACCGGCAGAGTCGGAAAAACGGCAGACGAGTGGACGGCGCCGCCAGAGACGTCCGCAATGGGCCATAGCCGGCGAAAAAGCTATCGAGGCGATCATACGTCTCTGCGGCATCAGCGCAATCGTCTTTGTGCTTGCAATATTTTTCTTCATATTCCGCGAAGCTGCGCCGGTCGTCGTATCCGGAAAGTTCCATTTTTTAGAGTTCCTTTTCAGCACCCAATGGTATCCGACGTCTGAAATCAACATCCGGTACGGCACGCTTGCCCTTACCGCCGGCAGCTTCGCGGTCACGGCTCTTGCCATGGCTCTTGCCGTGCCTTTCGGGCTGGGCGCGGCGATTTATATATCGGAGTTCTGCGGCAGTCGCCTGAAGGATACGTTGAAA
>Ga0105099_10002145_pt1 | contig 11876 bp, 9 predicted proteins | sample PPLLak3cmMay2015_2_FD_79138 | JGI IMG/M metagenome (GOLD analysis project Ga0105099, IMG submission 79138) | Freshwater sediment microbial communities from Prairie Pothole Lake near Jamestown, North Dakota, USA - PPLs Lake P8 Core (1) Depth... | ecosystem: Environmental > Aquatic > Freshwater >...
AACTCATAGATTACCTCCTTGTTTGAGTCTTGCTCTAACTTGGTGATAACCCTGCCCGACAATCAAATCAAGAATTGAAATGTCAAAGAACTCGGCAAAGCTTCTAGATGATTATCAGGCAAAATTTCTTTTTGGCAAAATTTCTTTTTCACCCTTATGTGGAATGTCTTCTTTGCATGACACCTGACAACTATTTCTTTGGAAAAACTATTGCTGCATTTATGAGGGAATCTGTCAAGATGAATCTCTTCAGGAGGTCTCAGTAGGATGAAAACCAACATACGGTTATGGGCACTGATGCTGGGCTACCTTGGAGTGGGGACCGGAATGGCCCAGGATAACTCATTGACCAATATTCTCAACGCTGTAGGTCAATACTGTGACAAACTGGATCAAACAACTTTTAACTTATTATGCCGCGAAAGGGTAAAGGAACGATACATCAACATAGAAGGGAAAAAGCACAAAGTCACTTTGCTTTACGATTATCGGATCATCAGCGATGGAGAACAAATCAAAGAGAACAGAACTCTCCTCAAGCGGGATTGGAAAAAAGAGGTAAGGGAGAATGCCCGACTAGAATCCATCTTCTATTCCCAATTTCCACTGACTCTCTCCATTCTTTTTTTTGCCAAACGATTTCAGCCAGAATTCACGTATACCATCCAAGGTGAAGAAATGATCAGTAACGAAAAGTGCTGGGTCCTTGAAATGCAACCAAGACAAGAGCAAAAGATCATAATGTTTGGGAAAGCATGGGTTTCCCAGCGAGACTATTCGGTCATACGAATTGACTTGCACCCCTATGCCATTGGCGGTTTTCCAGTATTCAATCTATACGCTCGCCTAATTGGAGCAGAGCTGATTTTGGTCAGCAGTCATTGGTTTGAAGAGAAAATAGGGGATCTGCGTTTTCCCAGTCGGACCCAAATGCAAGAGGGGTATATTTTTCGTTACGATTCTTCAGAGAAAGAGAAGGTTCTATCAGAAGGGGATAGAAAGATCGCCAAGCCACAACTGGACTGGGTCTGGTTGCGTCGCGATACCCAATTCGATTATTCCGGTTATCATTTTTTCACCATCAACACAAAAGTCACGATTCACTAATTGGGTGATATGGGATTTGGGTGACGGACTTTAGGTGCCAGGCAACATTTTTGTTTCCGCACCCTGACCGACATGGCTCTGGCCCAGGACGAGCAAAGTCAGATCCGTCTGTACAGTATGTCCGCTCAGATCATGTCTCGGCGGGAGGACTACTACGGTAATTTGCAGGAAACTCAGCGGGGAGACGGAGAAATCAGCCCCTGGTTGTTGTGGTTTCTTTCCTGTTTGCAGGATGCCATCCACCACTCCCAAAAACTGGTTCAGAAAAGCATCGACTCAGCAGAATTCTGGCAAAGGTTGGCGCCGATGGCCCTCAATGAAAGGCAGCGTAAGGTGATCCTGCGTCTCCTGGAAGCCGAACCTGAAGGGTTTTTGGGTGGGTTAAGCAATGAGAAATACCGCAAAATCGCCCAGACCAGCCGGGAAACGGCCAAGAGGGACCTCGCCGACCTGGTGAAAAAAGGGATTCTTAAAAAGAATGAGGGCCAGGGCCGCAGCACCCGCTACGCCTTGGTGCTGGGAGATAGGTGCCTTAAATGAAAAGAACTTTGAAAAATAACAAGACGTTAAAAAAGTACAATGCGGTTACTGATCAGATAGAAGAGTCTTTAGCCACGAACAAAAGAGCAAAAGCTCTGCTTTTGCCGGTAGGATTTTTTTTTATCCCTGATCCCTGATCCCAGAACCGGGGTTGTGGGCGTTGCTCACGTTATATTTATAGGAAGTGGGGCAGAGCCCCACCGTCCCTATTTTCTGACTAAGTTATTTATACAGTCCGAAACCCGGCAGCCAGGGGGAACCGGCCGCCTTGGCTTTGGCCATGAGTTTTGGAAAATCAAGCTCCACGACCTGCTGCAGCCTTGAGCGAAAATCCTTAAGCTCATTGCTGACCCGTTTCAACAGCTCTGTCTGAGTGGTCGTGACGGCGCACCAGTCAACTCCACCCCGGCTGACCACCAACGAGACCCGTTCCATCAAACCACCATGACGGGGTTCAGCCCAGGCCGCTTTCAGCACATCTCCCTGTAAACACTCACTCAAATCCAAGACCAGGTTGCGCACTCTGATAAACTCTTTGAGCAAATCCGCATCCTGCCCGGGTGTTCTGGGCAGAGATCGCTGAAGGGCTTCCAGATCATCCTTCATCCGAGAGATGATTTCGCTAAAGGCAGTGCTTTCACGGCTTAAAGCATACACTCGCCTGCGGTATTCTTTCAGTTGCGTTAGTTCCTCTCCCTGCAGTGGGATCTCGCCGTTGAATCGGCAATTGAATTTTACCCGTTCACTCAGGGCAATCCGCTCGACCCCTGTGATTTTAAATGCCGACACAAAATAGTGCCCCGGCAACACCAATGGGCCCCGCCCCTCCCCATATGAACCGTAGGTGAACGGGTTTTGCGCTGGTGGATTAAGGCGAACCGGTCTTTGAGATGACATCCTCATGTCCCAGGTCAGACGCATTACTCCCACCTTGGGATCACTCTGCAAACGACGGATCACAGCACCATCCTCATCTTCAATGACCCATTCCAGCATGGGTGCCATCTCACGCTGCTCGATCCGCAGTTGATCCCATCCTGGAAATTTTACATCCTGCCCTGCTTTCTCCAGCTTTTTCTCGGTCTCTCTCCGTAGTGTCTTCAACTCTTTGTCAGACTGTTTGAGGAAATAAGTAAACGTTACTCCAAACGGTGCATTTTGGGCTGCATAAAACGTATGCCCCTCACCCCCGCCCAGAGGAGTCATGGCATTGTAAAGAAGACCATCGCGGATCGGAAAGAGATGAAATGCTTTATCGGTCTGACTGACCGACAACTCACGCAGACAGCTATAATCATCCAGAATATAGATCCCTCTGCCGAAGGTGGCACACACCAGATCATTTTCTCTTGCCTGTATCTTAAGATCCCGTACAGCAATGGTGGGCATTCCCCCTGTCAGTTTCTGCCACTTTCCCCCTCCGTTCTCAGTGAAGAAGACACCAAATTCAGACCCCAGAAAGAGCAGGTCAGCCTTGACATGATCCTGTTCAATGGACCAAAGAATATGCCGCTGCGGTAAGGAGCCAGACAGGGATTGCCAGCTTTCCCCCCTGTCGGCACTTTTCAGCAAATAGGGTTTGAAGTCACCCCGCTGATGATTGTTGAACAGGGCATAGACTACGTCCCGTTCATGTTTTGAGGCCATCAGTTCAACCACAAAAGTGCCCTCCGGGATACCGGGGAATCGCTCATGGCGGGTCCAGGTTTCACCACCATTCTCCGTCACCTGAATCAAACCGTCATCGCTGCCACAATAGATCAGGCCCTCTTGAAGTGGTGACTCGGAAATCGTCACCACATTACCGTAATAGGACATGGCATCGTTATCCCAAACGGCATTGACACTCCAGCTGCGACCCATAAATTTCTCTGCCAATCTGTTGATGCCCCTGGACAGGTCAGGGCTGATGGCCCGCCAGTTGTCACCACGGTCATCACTGCGATAAAGTCGCTGCGAGGCAAAATAGAGCCTCTGATGATCAAAGGGACTGACAATCAAGGGACTATCCCAATTCCAGCGGGGAATCTCCTCATCCGGACCAACAAAGGGCTTAATCATCACGGCCTCACCATTCTTGCGGTTGTACCGGACCATTTCGCCCACTTGGGCCTCGCAATAAATGGTATCGGGGTCTTTGGGGTCAATCTGACATGTGTAGCCATCCCCCCCCATGGTAACCACCCAATCGGTATTAAAAACCCCCTCCCTGCGTAACGATTGAGAAGGACCATATTGGGTGCAGTTGTCCTGTGTGCCACCCACAATATTGTAGAAAGGAGTGTCATTATCCAGGGCGATGCGGTAGAACTGGGTAAGCGGAAGATTAGACATATACCGCCAGGTTTTTCCGGCATCATGTGTTTCGTACAATCCACCGTCACTGCCACAAAGTAAATAATCCGGATCCAAAGGAACAAATGCCAACGCATGATTGTCGCCATGTTTGGCCTCTTCGGGAATCTTGCCCCAGTTCCTGCCCCCGTCGTTACTCACCAGAATATTGATCTCCATCGAATAGAGTCGGTCAAACTGATGGGGGCAGGCGTACAGTTCCTGGTAATAGTGAGGCCCTGTACCCGGGGTGACATACGAAGCCCCTTTCTGCCAATTGCTGCCGCCATCTTCGGAGCGGTAAAAGGTAATGGTCCGGATGGAAGTCTCAACGCTGGCATAGATAACCTGAGGCCTTTGAGGAGATACTGCCAGGGCAATTTGCCCCATATCTTCATCGGGCAACCCTTTTTTCAACTGAGTCCAGGTCTTCCCGGCATCAATGCTCTTGTAAATACCCGAACCCGGTCCGCCGTTAATCAGTGCCGACACGTGCCGCCGCCGTTGATGCGTGGCTGCATACAGCACCCTAGAATCCTCCGGGTGCATCACCAGATCTGTGGCCCCGGTATCGGCATTGATGACCAGACTGGGCAACCAGGTTTTGCCTCCGTCGCTGCTCTTGTATACTCCCCGTTCCCCTCCCGAAGCCCAAAGGGGCCCTTCAGCCGCCACATAAACCGTATTGGCATCCTTGGGATCCACCAGAATCTTATCGATATGCTGAGAATTTTTTAGCCCCATGTTCTGCCAGCTGACACCCCCATCAACTGAGCGATAGACCCCGTCACCATAGCCAACATGGCGACCGCTGACATTTTCACCACTACCGACCCAGATCGTCTGAGAATCAGATGGATCAATGGTGATGCAGGCAATGGAATATGAGCTCTGCTTATCAAAAATCGGAGTAAAGGTGGTACCGCCATTGACGGTCTTCCAGACGCCCCCCGAACCCACGGCAATATACCAAATCTTCCGATTCTGTGGATCGATGGCTATATCTGAAATTCGCCCGGACATAAACGCTGGTCCGATAGAGCGAAACTGCAAACCGGCAAGCTGATCTTCTGCACTGGGACTGTCCGGTAACATCTTTGTTCCATCCACCCCTGCTAGGATAGCTGCACAAAAAAAGGGTAACAGGATAGCGATCAGGGTTTTAGACATAAGTCCTCCTCATTCAAAAAAATAATACCGGATTTTTTAGTTATTCTCTACCACGACGCAGAAATTTATTGACCCAAAAGGATGAATTGCTCAATACACCTTGCCAAGTGATAAATGATACCCATCGAAGCCTTATTCCTGAGGGACATATTCATTGTTCTGCTTGCAGTGATAATATGGCGGCCCAGCCTCCTTTTTTTCGGCTGGGTCCCTCCACATGATAGCCGATGTTCTGAGCCGTCTTGAGCATCAGGCAAAACGTTTCTTCTTTGACATGAAAAATCGGTTCAACGATGAGCAGCCGTCCCGTTTTTTTCATTAACGAATAGAGTTCACTAAGCTGACTTTCCGGGTTCGGGGCTTCATGAATCACATAATAGAGCAAAGCAAAATCAAACGGTTTTGTTGAAGATGGAATATTTAAAGTATCGGCTTTACATACATGGGTCTCAATTCTTGACATCAACCCCAACTTCTTGCCTTTCCGTTCAACAATACTCAACATTTCCGGCTGCAGATCTACCGACAGAACCTTACCCGCCGGCCCCACCATTCTGGCCATAGCCAAGGTGAAATAACCAGGGCCACACCCCAAATCAAGCACACGATCACCCGACTTTACAAATTCACCAACAATTTTATCGGGATTTTGAAACAACTTGCGAATGGGGTTGTCCAGCAGCCAGGCATTGCTTACCGGGCAAACCCGGTTTTTTTTGTCTTCCATTTTATTCTCCTTTCTGTTTAGCACCTAAACACTAAGTATAAATTTTTTTAATAATTCAAGCGGATCATTTCCTGCAGAATCTGATTGAAACGATCGAAGGATCGATGAAGAAATTGTCCTTCTTCCTCACTGAATTCTGACATCAAATCCAGTAATCCTCCATCCAACCGTTTTTTATGCCATTCTTTATGTTCCTGGTAGAGCATCTGACCCAAAGCACTGAGACTCAGTTTAATCCTGGACAAATTATCTGGATCAGTTTCGCGAACGATCAGTTTTTTGTTATCCAATCGTTTCAGGGTCTGCGAAATGGCCCCTTTGCTGATGCCAAACCAGCCTGCCAATGCGGTAACACTGGCTCCGGGCTGATCCCCAATGACCTCCAGCAAGTGCACCTCACCAGAAGACAGCTCCATCCCCCCGCAAAAGCGTCTGGGTTTGCGTTCGAGTTCCATATAGCGTTCAGCCATGGTCTTAATTTTATTGTCAAGCCGATGAAAAGTTTCTGGTTTCACAAGCCTAGTGTATAGTACCTTAACTCTTTTGTCAATAAAAACTGCGATCTCTATAAAATAAACTTTTCTGAATTTTGCACGGGTTCGATGGTATAATAGACAAGGATTCCGGAAGCAGACAAAGGATCGCTCCGCACTCTTTGGGTGCGGGGAGGAAAGTCCGGGCACCACAGGGAAGGGTGGTTCCTAACAGGAACTGTTCCTCGCCAGGCGGGGAATAAGGATAGTGCCTCAGAGACTAGACAGCCCCGGCGACTGGTTCGTCGGTGGTGATGGTGAAACGGTGAGGTAAGAGCTCACCTCTCCTCCCGGTGACGGGAGGGGGTAACGGTAAACCCCACCCGGTGCAAGGCCATACAGAGGGCGTTACGGCTGTCCCGGCCAAGGTCCTCGGGTGAGCCGCTTGAGGTCATCAGCGATGATGATCCCAGATAAATGATCCTTCACGACAGAACCCGGCTTATCGTCTGCTTCCGGTCCATTGCTCCACATTTGTCAACATACGTTGACAAGGTCAACTCCCGTCGCAGCTCTGAAAAAGTCTGACAAAACAATAAAATGTTGAAAAGACCTTGTTTATAGGTATTATTAAACTATTCAGGTGTTGTGGCAACACTCCTGCTGACTAAAACGTGAAGGAGGACACGTGGAACGCAGAGAATTTACCAGAATCAGTGACACCCTGTTATTGGAGCTGGACAACGGATACGGCATGGTGGTGGATATGTCCATTCAGGGCATGCGCATTACACCAGATCAGCTCCCCCCACATCGCCACATCACCCTACGCCTGAAGATCAACGGCCAAGCCATCATTCTTCATGGTGAAATCTGCTGGCACAAAGACCGGGCATTACCCAGCGGACAGCCGGAAATCGGCATACGCCTAACGCAAATACCCGACAGCTATCACGATTACATCACCAGCTTGATGGCCAAACCCGAACACTTCGATGAGGAGCATAAGCTCGATCGCATTTTTGAAAACCGTTGCAGCGTAACCATCAGCCCTGACTCTATTTCTGAAGGTATTTTTGAGCTAGAGCTTCCCGAGCGTCAATTGCCCGTGCGGTCATCTGCACCCCTTGAAGATGATGGAGCACTTGCCGACATCTTCGCTTCATAGGTACAGGGAAGTCGGCACAGCATACCCTTATAGAAAATATGATCAAAGAGGAGGATTATTCAAGAGGGGAAGCAATAACAACAATTAGGACAAAACAGGTCTGAAAAATTGGAAAACAATTTGCTCTGATAGCTGGCTGATCAACGGCTTTTCAAAGGAGTAAGACAAATGAAGTTTATTTTCTCTTTCATGTTGATATGCACAGCACTCGCTACGGCCCAAACCTTGCCAAAACAAAGCGAAGAAGAACCCATCAAAGAATATGTATCCGTCACCAATGTCGAATTGTTACTCAGAGTGATCAATGAGAAAAAAACCATCGGTGGATTCCAAAAGGAGGATTTCATCCTATTGGAAGATGGAAAAGAACGCCCTATTAATGGGTTTTTTGAACTGAAAAAACAAATGAGGTCCCATGCAGACAAAGGGCTTCAAGCCCGTCCACTCAATGGGCGCCTTTTTCTTTTGTTTTTCTGGGCGACTCAATCTCAGACCGTTATCAGACCACACCTGGATGCCTTTTTTGAACAGGTTTACCTCCCCCAGGATCGGGTGATTCTGTTAAGTAATGAAAGTCAGTTTGAAATAAAAAGTCCGGCTGATATCCCATCAGTCAGGGAACAGTTTGAACACAGTTTACAAACGGAAATTGAAAAAAAGAGAACACACTGGAACGCCATCCATCGGGACATCTCATTTGAAATTGAATCAATGATCAATCTGATCAGACTGAATCGGAATCTTAACGAAGTCATAAAATGCCTGAACGAGTTCGTCACCAAATATGCTCAATTTGTTAAAGAAATCGAAATCATGTCCAAAGACGTGGATTTCAAAAAAATGAATCCCATGACCGACAGCCTGAAGCATATTATTGCCTCAAAATGGGCACTGATTTTTTTCGAACCCCCCCAGGTTCCCGTGGTGGATATTTTCAGCCTGAAAAGCCAGATTGAAAATGTCATCGTCGGCGACGATATGGGCACTATTGTCAGTACCTGGTTCAAAAAAATGGCCGATATAGAGATGCAGTTGGCTCAGCTCGGTAACCAAAGTGGCCTTTACGAAAAAACAAAGAGTCAATTCATCAATGCAGATACAGTCTTTCATTTCATCAACATGGTCTCCCCGTCCTATAACACCATCAATAAAGCGGATGAAGACCCCTTTATCGCTTTCAAGCCCATCTCATCCAGATGGGAAAACGTCCTGAAATCCATCAGCCGGGCAACAGGAGGTCAAATCGGAAAAATAGAATCCGACCCCACCGTGTTAAACAACTTCTTCGACTCTGAAGACATCTCCTATTTGATTACCTATGTGCCCTTGAACAGCAAAAAGCAGAACCGTAAAATCACCATAAAATTCAGAAATCCGAATTCTCCCCAAAGCACAGGAAATCTGATCTTCGGCAGACAAATTGAGTTGGATAAAACTCCAGCTGTACAAATCGACCGGATTGTTCATTATCAGGACATCCTGACCCTGACCTGTTCACAGTTTTATCCGATTCAGACCGAAAAGGGCCCCCAGGGGCACCTACAGGTTCAAATCGTCGCCCAATTGAAAGACTCTGAACCATTGACATTGTTCTCCGGACAAGTTGAATATTCCGAACCCCTAAAAATACCCTTGGCCTTGCCACAACCCGGTGAATGGGAATTAATGGTTTTGGTCACCGATTCCATGACCACACTCAGTACTTCCCAAAAACATCATCTCAGCCAATTTGCTGTTCGAAAGAAAACGGATGATTCACTGCCAACTGATGGTGCAGACCCACAACTGGTCTCGGCACTGGAAAAAGCGGCAAACTACAGTGAGAAGTTGAAAAAAACTGCCCTTCGCTTTTTCTGCAACGAAGAAATTACCCAAAAAGCATCCAATGGAAAAGAATCCCCCCATTTCAAGCGTTGGCAATACGACTATCAGATCATCTTACAAGATGGGAGGTTGGATGAGACCCGCAATCCCAAGGGCAAGAAAAAGAAAAAAGACAATCAGGCATCCGTGGAACTGAAAACACTCTATAAGAGCCATTACTCATTCTTTCTGCCAGCCACATTCCTGTCCAGGGAGAAACAGACCTTTTACCAGTACTCTGTATTGGACAAACAGTCTGTTCATGATCGCCCCACACTGCACATTGCCGCCATTCCGCAAAACCCGCAGTCCGGGCTGCCTGAAGGCGAATTGTGGATAGACGAAGACGATGGATCAGTCTGGCAGATTAAATTGAATCCCGCTTCTGTAAAAGGATTCCAAAATCGCTACCAAACAGCAGAAGACAATCAGAGAAGAATCACCATCGTGGACATCCATGAATATTTTGTGCGCTTCAACGGCCTGCATTTTCCCAGCTCAACCTTCATCTCTGAGTATCAGGAACTGAAAGAAAACGCAAAACTGCCACCCAAAAGTTTTGTGAGTACAGATTTTACTGATCGGACCAGTTCAACATTCTATTCGGTCCACTATCAGTACAACACATACCGCTTTTTCGACATCGAAACCAATGAAAAAATTACCGGCTGGGTTGAAGAATGAATTCACCCTCATCTTCCCGCAGAAAATGTGCGCCACGGCTGACCTTGTTCCGGAGGGCCGCATTAACCACCAGCAGGGCGGTCATGACTGAGTCGCGCAGATCGATAATGGCATTGTTGAGTTCGGTTTTCTGATAGAATCGGTCAATGCGGTGGCGCAGGTATTCGAGATCAGAACGGGCCCGTTCCAGTCGCTTGGCGGTGCGAATAATACCGCTGTAGTTCCACATGATATATTTGATTGTCACCCGATCCTGCCAGATCAGTGCCGGATCTATGGGATCCTGGGGAAATGGAAACATCCAGGGCGGAACCTCTGCGACCAGATAGTCACATTCGATAATGGAATGGTTGTCAATAATATGCCGGGCCGAGCGAGCACCCCATACCAGACATTCAAGCAGAGAGACACTGGCCAGACGATTGGCGCCATGAATACCCGTATTGGACACTTCTCCAATGGCATAGAGATTTTTAAGACTGGTTAAACCATTCAGATCTGACAGCACACCGCCGCAGCTGTAATGGGCCGCCGGCACTACCGGAATCGGTCGCTTTGCAATATCAATACCATAACTCAGGCATTTTTCGTAAATTGTCGGGAACCGTTCAGCCACATTGATCTTAGCAAATGAAGCCAGATCCAGAAGCACAAAGTCATCACCATTTTCAATCATCTCAGCGTAAATCGCCCGGGAGACAATATCTCTTGGGGCCAGGTCCTTGAGGGGTGAATAACGATCCATGAAATACTCCCCTTTCCGGTTCATAAGTCTTGCCCCTTCTCCTCTGACCGCCTCAGAAATCAAAAAACTCCCGGCCTCTTTATGATAGAGGGCTGTGGGGTGAAACTGAATGTATTCCATGTTGGCAATACGGGCCCCGGCCCGATGTGCCATGGCGATGCCATTTCCCACTGAAAATTCGGGATTGGTGGAGTGGAGAAAAATACTGCTGAGACCACCACTGGCCAGAATGATTTTCCGGGCAAACACTCTGAAAACCTTGTTTTTTTGACTGTCAAACACATAGGCACCGATGACCCGGGGTTCTTCATATATCCTTTGCGGATTTTGGGAATGGTGCGGGGTAGTCAGCAAATCAATGGCTGTGTGCTGGTACAATACCTGAACCGATGGCAGAGTGCAAATGTATGCCCCCATGGCCTGCTGAATGGCCCGACCCGTCATATCCTTGACATTGAGAATGCGCCGGGAGGAATGAGCCCCTTCCCTGGCCAACTGAAAACCACCATCCTCCTTGAGGCTGAAGGGAACTTTTGCTTTTTCTATCAGAAGCTTTTCAACAAGCAGTCTGGATTCTTCAACCAACATCTCCACAGCTGGCCGATAATTAATGTAATCACCACTTCTTAAAATGTCTTCCACAAAAACTTCAGACGGCTCATCCTCGGCCAAAGCCGCTATCCCTCCCTGAGCCAGTTGAGTGTTGGTGTCACTTTGCCGTTGCCCCTTGGCAATCACCATTGTTTTCAAGCCAGCCTCTCCCAGTAGAATAGCCGCGCTCATACCGGCTATGCCGGCACCGATAATCAAAACATCAGTTTCTATAACATCTGACATTATTTTTACCCCCTGTTTATCAGCAGAGACATGTCCAGCACAGGAGCCGAATGAGTCAATGCCCCGATGGAGACACAATCGACACCATGGAGCACTCGATCCAGTGCATTCTCCAGAGAAATATTCCCTGAAACCTCATACATGGTTCCTGCTGGTTTCATGGCCACGGCTTGTCGGGTCATTTCAGGACTGAAATTATCCAGCATGATCACTTGCACTTTCAAAGCG
>Ga0105099_10002147_pt1 | contig 11874 bp, 13 predicted proteins | sample PPLLak3cmMay2015_2_FD_79138 | JGI IMG/M metagenome (GOLD analysis project Ga0105099, IMG submission 79138) | Freshwater sediment microbial communities from Prairie Pothole Lake near Jamestown, North Dakota, USA - PPLs Lake P8 Core (1) Depth... | ecosystem: Environmental > Aquatic > Freshwater >...
AAGTGACTGGTGACTGGTGACTGGTGACGGAAGAAGTGACGGGTGACGGGTGACTCGCGACGGCCTTGCCGCCGCTGGTGACGGGTGAAGAGCCGGAAGGAGAGGAGGAATTGGTGACCCCACCACTCTCTTGCAAAAGCAGAGCTTTTGCTCCTGTTGTTCGTGTTTGTTCGTGTCTAAAATTCTTCTCTCCATCAGTCGGGCGCAGACAAGCCACGCCCCTACCCTCGGTTCGTGTTTGTTCGCGGCTAATTATTTCTTCGCTATCCGTGATCCGTGATTCGTTATCCGACTTAACCTTCTCTCCCTCCTGCAAAAGCAGAGGGCGCAGACCTGTAGGGGTTTGATTCATCAAACCCTCTCCTCCTGTTGTTCGTGTTTGATCATCTCTTCGTAACCCATGATCCGTGATCCGCTGTTTATCTTACCCTCTTTAATACCCTCACAAAGGGGTATTACCCTTTCTCTGCCAACGGGCGGCCGGCCCCCGTCCCCGTGAGACTATCTTCCCTTCATTACTCAGTTTTTTCAGGACATGACGGATCAAATCACGACTCACCGATGGACACTTCTGCATCAGTTGTGTCACTGTGAATTCGCCATTAAAGCCTTCAATCTGCGAGATGATCAGACGACTCTTTTCGCCTTTTGGGACAAGTGCATGATCAACCCGTACGAACAATTCAGCATAGGCCTTTTTTATGATGTAAAGTAGAAACTGTATATAGGGCCAGGGGTCATGACGTCCTTCATGCCATCTCTGCGAAGACTGCTCAAGTGTCTCGTAATAGCGCTCCTTGAACTCTTCTATCAAGCGCTCGATACTGATGTAACGTCCGACCAGGAAATCGTTATGGTAAAGCTGCATCAAAATGAGCAATCGAGATACCCGACCATTGCCGTCTCGAAAGGGATGAATGCAGAGGAAATCGAGACTGAACGCAGCCATGGCGATCAAAGGGTGAATGACGGCATCCCGCTTGATTCGACCATAGAGTTCAAAGAGCTCGTTCATGGAGGGTCCAGTCAGGGCCGCGGAGACGGGAGTGAAACGTATTCGAACCTCCCCGTTTGGCAGACGCTCGATAATGTTCCCATTCTTTTCTTTGTACTGGCCGGCATCCCAGATATCACCCCTGCTCATCTGGTGCAAGCGCAGAACTGCGGCCTGGTCAAGGTCGACTGAGGCAGAGGCTCCATGTATCCACTGCAGGGCATCCCGATATCCTTGAATCTCTTCTTCGTTTCGGTCTTTGAGCAGCGGACGACCGAAAACCACCGTTCCCGTACGTTTGCTTTCGATTTCGACACCTTCAATGCGGTTGGATGAGACAGCGCTTTCGATGAGGGCGTGTTCCCGTAGAAGTTTGAGTGTCTGAGGTGACTGATGCATAAAAAGATCCTGTTTCCCCTTGGCTTCAGAGATGTCGGACAGGAGCCAGGTGACCGTAGCCGGGACGGTTTGCAGGCTGCTAAGGAATATTTTCAGTGTCTGCATCTCTGATCTCGAGTCAGATCATCGTTCGTGCTTGTTTGTGACTAATCATCTCTTCGTTATCCGTAACCCGTGAAGAGGAAGAAGTGACTGGTGATGGAAGATGTGAATCGTGAATTGTGATTCGTGAATTGTGTAATGGTAAAGACATCTCAACGCCTAAACAACTCAACGCCTCAACTCTCCTCAACATCTCAACGCCTAAACGCCTCAACAGCTGAACCTTCTTTTATATACTGCCCAGATAAGCAATCCGATGGCCACTCCAACGGCATTGCACAGCACATCGGTCGAATTGAAGTTGCGTCCTGGCACCAGACGTTGCAGCAGTTCAAGGACTAAAGAAAAGGATATGATCGAACCGGTCACCAGGGATATGACCCAGACTCGATGCCATCGCTTGGGCAACGTCCCATAAAGAGCTAATGAGAAAAGCAGAAAAGCGAATACATGGAGCAGATAATCATAGCGGATGGTCAAGTGCTGAATTTTAATCCCGACAGGCAGTTTGTATGCGGCAAAGTTACCGATTAAGAGAGCCAGGGTAATCGCTATCAGAGCAATCAGGTGATGTCTTTGTCTGAGTTCCATTTTAGTAATCAATTTGGGTTAACCGCAGATGACGCCGATGAAAGCCAAGCGACCGCTTGGCTGAGGGTTGAAAACAAAACACCACCTTCTCTGCAAAGCCGGTGGCTTTGCTCCTTTGTTCGTGTTTGTTCGTTGCCAACTACTCTTCTCTCCGTCTATCGGGCGCAGACAAGCGGCGCCCCTACCCTATTTGTAATAGGCTTTGTACCATTCTATAAATCGGGCCACACCGGTGGCGACTGAAGTGGTGGGACGATAGCCCACGGCATCTTCAAGACTCTTGGTGTCCGCCGCCGTCTTGACCACATCCCCAGGCTGCATGGGCAGGAATTCTTTCTTAGCGACTATACCCAGATTCTTTTCAATCTCCTCGATGAAGCTCATCAGGTTGACAGAATGACTGGAACCAATGTTGTAGAGCCGATAAGGCGCCGGAGAGGAGGATGGATCGGGTTCAAATGCATTCCAGTCTGCATTGGCAACAGCCGGCTTATAGAATAGACGCACGACACCCTCGACGATGTCATCGATATAGGTGAAGCTGCGGGCCATCTGGCCGTTGTTGAACACCTTAATGGGTTTGCCCTCCAAAATGGCCTTGGTGAACAAGAACAGAGCCATGTCCGGTCTGCCCCAGGGGCCGTAAACAGTGAAGAAACGCAAACCGGAGCTGGGGATGCCAAAGAGATAACTGTAGGTATGTGCCATCAGTTCGTTGCTCTTCTTACTGGCGGCGTAAAGGCTCACCGGGTGGTCAACGGTGTCATCAACCGAGAAGGGATAGTTGCTGTTGAGACCATAGACCGAGGAGCTGGATGCGTAGACCAGGTGCCTGACCGGATGGTGTCGGCAGCCCTCAAGGATGTTGAGAAACCCAATGATGTTGCTCTGCATGTAGGCCATCGGATTGTCGAGAGAGTAGCGTACCCCCGCCTGAGCGGCCAAGTGAATCACCCCGTCAAATCGTTCCCGGGCAAAGAGACTGGCCATTTGAGGGTTGTCTTCCAGAGCCTGTTTGATGAAGCGGAAGTTGGGGAAGATCCGGCTGGTGATGGCCTGGCCATATTGGATCTCATCTGCCTGGATGCCCAACTGAGACAGGCGATCAAGCTTCAACTGTGGATCATAGTAGTCGTTAATGATATCCAGCCCCAGAACGTTGTCCCCTCTTTTGAGAAGGGCCTGAGCGGTGTGATAGCCGATGAAGCCGGCAGCGCCGGTTAGGAGTATATTCAATTGAACGACCTCCTTTTTAGTGACTGGTGACTAGTGACTGGTGACTGGTTAGGAGGAGGGAGAAGTGACTGGTGACTAGTGACTGGGATAGATTCCATTTTTACTTGATCCTTTATTATTTGCTTACTGCTTACTTTTTTCTTGGTTTTTTGACTTTATTGATTTAATAAGGCCCTGAACCATTTTTGAAATTTTGTTAACCTTGTCTGATATCTTTTGGAATAGCTCTTCTGTAATGTAGCCAAGATTTTTGGAAATAATCACCTGGGTTTCTAACTCTACTGCTGATCCCATGGATATATTCAAGAATTGAATAAATTCTTTTCTGGATGATCTTGCTGAACCCTCGGCAATATTTGATGGTATTGATACTGCTGCTCTTCTGATTTGTGAGATTAATCCATATTGTTCATCTTTTGGAAAAGAACGGGTCATTTTATAAATATCGGTTACCAATTCGATTGCCTCATTCCATACATTCAAGTCTTTATGAGTCACGACTATCCCCCCCTTAGCCACAATAGTTCGTCAATATAAGCAAACCAGTCACTAGTCACCAACAACCAGTTACTGTCTCTGGGCTACCGCCCACCCGACCCTTATATGGTCTCGTTACCAAGCAGACAAATAATGAATTCCACAACTTTCATCCCGCAGTTTTCTGCGTATACTAGCTGAATTTTTAACATAAGGGAGGGATTTCGTCAAGGGTTAACGATTTTAAAAAACAGCCGTTAATCTGCGACATCTGCGGATAATTCTTCTATGCTTTTACTGATCAATTGTTTTAAACGCAGATGACGCCGATGGGAGCCTGACTACCGCCAGGCTGGGGGGCACAGAGCCCCACCCCCAAAAAATGAGAGATCGTTTCTTGTGCCCCCCTTTCCTTGTAGGAAAGGGAGGAAATGGGGGGAAAGGCCAGTTCTTCAAAGTCTTGACTAATTGATATAAGCCTGATATATTTTTCCTAATTATGTTGTGAAATAAGATAAAGCCGTACGGGCACGGCGAGTGGAGGATGAGGACGATGATGAATACCTTGTTCGGTGCCCCGGAAGATGATTTAAGCGGACCTGTCAAGCGGCTCAAGTGGGCTCTTTCAGTCAATGAAAAGAGCAAGAAACCGATTCAATTTAATGGAGAATTCGAGACCCAGCTCATCAGGGGGCAGTTACCGGAAATTAACAACTTGGTATCCTGCTGCAAAGCACTCAACATCAATTTGGACTGGCTCTTCTTCAACCGTGGACAACCCTTCCGTAGTGAACGCCAGGATGACGATCTGCGGGAAATGATCAACTTCGCCACCGAGCGTAAGGAATTCCGTCATTCATTACTGGCCAAATTTTATGAATTAAAAGCCTTGTACAGGCTGTAAATATTGGCTGTGAGCTTTATTTTGTTCAGAATAAAAAAGTTTGGCCATTTGACAGATCCCTTTCATTGTGATAAATAACAAAAATTGTTGTATATAGATGTTGTAGGCAGGAGAAAAAATGATCGCAGGTGAACGGTCTATAAACTACCAGATAAATCCCGATGTGGTTTTGCGTGAAGAAGACGCCGATGGGGCCTTACTGTTTAATCCCGACACCAATGACGTCAAAGTTCTCAACAATACCGGCCTTTATATCTGGAAATGCTGCCAACAGAAACAAAATCAGGAAAAGATTATTCTGAGCCTGAAACAGGAATTCGAGCAAGTCCCAAAAGATCAGGTGGAACAGGAAGTAGGCAGTTTTTTGCAGGGTTTGGAGCTTGCTGGTTTTCTCGTCAAATCTGAATAATGAAAAGCAGTCAAGGCTATTCTTTTAAAAACACACCCAAATCGGTGAGTATCTCCATCACCGGAGCCTGCAATCTCCGCTGCAAGTACTGTTTCTACAACAATGAAATGGAGCAGCTGCGGGATCTCAAGACAGACCAGTGGCTGGTCTTCTTTAAGACACTGGCAGAATTATCGGTGATGGATGTCAGCCTGACCGGTGGCGAAGTCTTCACTCGCAAGGATCTCTTCGAGCTCATCGACGGCGTCATCGCCAACCGCATGCGCTACAATCTGCTCTCCAACGGCACACTGGTTGATGCGCAGGTCATCGAAAGGCTCTCCCAGGGTAAGCGCCGACAGCGCCTCGACTACATCCAGATATCTATCGACGGTGCCTCGGCTGCCGTTCATAACCTCAGCCGCCCCGATAGTTTCGATGGAGCATTGCGGGGCCTTAAGCTCTTGCTCAAGCATCACTTCCCCGTCGCCGTGCGGGTGACCATCAACAAACACAATCTCCAGGACCTCGACAAGATCGCAGCCATGCTCCTCGACGAGCTGGCTCTTCCCGCCTTCGGCTGTAATGAAGCCATGCCCATTGGCTCCGGCTGCCGCAGCGATCAGGAAGTCAGCCTGAGTCAACAGGAAAAGCTGGAAGCCATGCGCATCATGAAGCGCCTCGCACAGCGATACCCTGGCCGCATCACTGCATCTGCTGGTCCCCTGGCCAAGGTCAAGATGTACGATGAGATGGAACGTGCCAGGGCTGGCGAAGAGATACAGCTTGGCTGGCAAATGGGCTATTTGAGCGCCTGCGGCTGTATCTACCAGAAGATCGACATCCTCCAAGACGGCAGCATCGTCCCCTGCTGCATGCTACCGGAATTGAAACTGGGCAATATCCTCAGCGACTCTTTGCTCGATATCTGGCAGAATCATCCCACCCTGGATGCCCTGCGCAATAGAAGATCCGTTCCCATGGCTGAAGTAAAAGGCTGTCAGACCTGCGAATGGAATGAAGTATGCAACGGCAGCTGCCCGGGTATGGCCCACCAGCTGACCGGAGACTTCAACCGGGCCAATCCGGAGGATTGTATTCGGCTTTTTTTAAAGGAAAATGGAATTGAACGAATTCAAGACGCCATCTGAGACCAAAACTGAACCACCAGCCGCACCGCCACTGAACAGTCTCTACCTCTATCTTTCGAGCGGCTGCAACCTGGCCTGCCGCCACTGCTGGATCTCCCCCGAATACCTGCTCAACCCCGACAAAGGTCAATACCTCAAATACGAATACATCGAATCCGCCATCATCCAGGCCAAGCCCCTGGGCCTTTCATCGGTAAAACTCACCGGGGGAGAACCCCTGCTGCATCCCCAATTCAAAAAAATCGTCAGCCTTATCAGAAACCACAAAATACAGATTGGCATTGAAACAAATGGATTATTGATCGACGAATCCCTGGCCCTATTTCTTGCCGAAGGGGAACAAAAACCCTTCATCTCCGTAAGCCTCGACGGGGCGAAGCCCGGGACCCATGATCACCTACGCGGTGTTCCGGGGGCCTTCCGCCGCACCCTGGCAGCCATCGAAGAATTGGTTAAGGCTGGTTTTCATCCCCAGATCATCTGTACCCTGCATCAGGACAACTCGCAGGAGATCGCCGAACTGACCCAGATGGCCCAGGACATGGGTTGCAATTCGGTGAAATTCAACTTCATCCAACAAATTGGACGCGGCGTAGACTTCCAGGCGAAAAATGGCTTTTCCGTGGAGGAAATCCTGGAAATCGACCGCTATATAGAACAGGATTTGTCATCCAAGTACAAGATTCAGCTTCTGCCCGACATCCCCCACGCTTTTCATTCTATTCGCCGTATACTCAAAGGCAATTTAGGACGCTGCACTGTACTCAACATACTGGGCATCATCGCCGACGGTTCTCTTTCACTTTGCGGTATCGGCACCAATGTACCGGCATTGATTTTTGGTCATATGAAAACCGATAATGTGGCTAAGATATGGCATGATAGTTCCGGTTTGATTGAATTACGGAAACTGATTCCTGATCACTTTGAAGGCATATGTGCTGACTGTATTCACAATCACTTTTGCTTGGGTTCTTGTATTGCAAATACTTATTATAGAACAGGCAAATTGAACTCTTCTTACTATTTTTGTGAATTAGCAACAAAATATGGGCTTTTCCCAAATAGCAGAACCAAGTTTTTCAGCAAGGAGAAAATAAATGGTTAAAAAAAGACATTATCAGCCACCTTTGGCAATCAATTTAAACGGTGCCATCGCTCTTGGCCAACAAGTTTCCACCAGAGGCTCTTGTGAATCTGGTTTATATCCTTACACAAATTGCGTATCAGGAGACTCTTTTGAAGCCTCTTGTAATACTGGTGCTGCTCCAGACTCATCATCTTGTGGTGGTGGATATTACCATGCTAAGCCAACCTGCAGGTCTGGAAAAGATGCCGCAACTATATGTGGATCGGGTGGTTATCAACAATAAGTTTATTTATTAAAAATTTGGTAAGAAAATTCACTTTTCGATTTGCTGAAATTTTTGTATGCTTGTTTACTGATATAGATGTGCCCTCAATTCAAACTCTACAATACAAGCACTTTCTTGTGGACAATGAATATTCTGATTTTTCCATAAATTTTGGTATCTTAAAAAAACCTGCGGTGCGAGCTAAAAAAGTTCCGAAATCAGAATTATCAGAACAACTCATCTCTTCTGTCGGTTTCTCCCCACAATGGCTTGACAATGAATACTCAAGGCATCCTCATATCATTCAAATATTGAATACTTGCGCTGAGCATGCTGATCACTGCCAAATTGAATTTTTATTTGACCGGATCGTCATTAGGGATTTCTTATTAAAAAGAATCAATTATTTCTATTCTTTTCCAAGATCAGCTTGTTTTTCAGACGAATCATTTCATGCAATCTTTCGTAATGCTTTTTCCTCATTTATGCCGTTATTTTCAACTTTCTTGCTACATGGAAGTGCTGTTACTTTTCCAGATGGACGAGCATCAGTCTTCTTTGCACCAGACAGCGGTGGTAAAACAACTCTTGTCAGTCAATTCAACCATGATCAAATTTTAAGTGATGATCAGATTTTTGTAAAAAGATCTGACAATCAGATTTTTGTTTACTCAACACCTTTTGGTAGATATGGTCATCACAAAGCACAAAAAGGTATTCTTTCTGGCCTGTTTCTATTAAAAAAAACCGACACTTTTTCCATCATCCCAATCAAGCCTTTCGAAATAGTTGAATTCCTCATGCAAGAACATCGATTGCTTTGGTATTCTATTCCAACCATATATAGAAAAACTGTCTTTAATCTATTGACGGATATCTGTTACTCAGTACCAACATTTTTGCTCACCTTCCCTAAAGTTGGTATTGATTGGGAAGCGATTAAACGAGTTTTAAAACACTAAATACTCATATTTCCCAGATTCAACAAGCGTTTTGAGATAATCCTTTTTATAGTAAGCGCAGATAAAATCTTTTTTTTCTCCTTTCCATCTTATTGCGGCGAGTGAAAATAAGGAAAGAAATCTTTCTTCTTTCTCCAATCCTTTTAATGGATAATAAAAAGTACTCATCCTTTTCAGGTACAAATCGGGTCTTTTGTCTAATCTAGGTATTAACAAATGGGGCGGAGATTTATAAAAGATGACATTATTAAAGGCGGCATGATTTTTTAACCCATCTCTTTCACCAGGTGTGTGCGCCATATCGTGATGATTAAGTCCCAACAGGTCAAATACCGGTCCATTATAGCCGTATTTTATTCCTCCTGCGCAATAAACGCCGACCATTGGTTGGATATCAACAAATAATTCTTTCAATCTTTTTCCTATTGCACGTCCATCTCTTGCCAATTCAATTTGAGTAACCGGTTGACTCCTAAAAATTCTGTTCCATTTCAATTCCATAGAAAGACCAAAAGACAAAAAAATTATCAATAATACCAGGTATTTTGCACTGCCATGATATCGTCTGCCAGTTTTTCCCCCATGTAAAAGCAATACACGGCTAACGATTTGAATGGCAGTTAATAAAAATATCGGCCAGATTGGCTGATAGAACCTGTATAGCCCAAAGCAATCTCCACCTGTAAATACAGGAATCATTACTCCCAAAAGTATCAAGAAAGAAAAGGTTAAAATTCGTCTTTTATACATTACATCTAAAAAGAAAACGTCTTTGTTTGTTTTTGTTTTTTTTAACATCAAAAAAATCAGAACTACACAGGACATAAATAAAGGTGCAACCAGAAAATTATCTCTTAAAAATCCCTCAAAATATTTTGCCCCGGCTCTAATGTTATAAAGGATATTTGGTGACACTTTTGCGTAATAAGTATTAGGTAAAGGCTCACCAAAGTACAACAACCTGAATATTAATAGACCTGTCGCTGTTGTTAGGATAGTAAAAAAAGACAACCAAGCATCTCTTTTTTCATTAGTCAGCAGTGGATATCGGTTAAAAACATATACAAAACAGAAAAAAAGAGCCCAAGCAAGCCCTTCTGGTCTAGTCAAAATCAATGAAAACAATAAAATGCGAAAACGATTATTTTTAATCTTTCTATCGACTCTATCTGATCCAATTCCTGGAAAAACCTCACAAACGCTGAGTAATAGTAATAGAGTCCATAAGCCGCTTTCCATCAAAGACAAAGTCGTCCAAAAGAAAAAGCCAGGAGAGCTTAACAAGCCGGCAACAAAGAAAAGGGATTGCCATGACAGACCCTTTTTGACGCTTTGCTCCACTGGAAGAATTTCGTTTTCTATAAATTTTATGCCGCAATGAATCAAAAAAATGAAAAAAACAATATTAATGGCAAGAAAAATAATTTCTGGATTATCGGTAAAAAAATAACCGACCGTATTGACCAACACCCACAACAAAGAAGAGAAGCCTTCGACCCGTTCACCACCTTCATTGTAGACTAGTCCGTTTCCATTGGCTAAATTTCGTGCATAAACAAAAAAAATGTTTGCATCGTCCGTTCCGACCACAGACGTATCTAAATGTGAATAGAAGACAAATGATATTACGATGGAAGCTAATAAAACCAGGACACCGAGACATCTTTCCTTATTCATGATTAAACCGACCTTAATCTATCTGATCAGGCACCATTTTGACAAACAACAAACATTAATTCAACAGTAAATATTAATGACTTTACATCTACTTTTTTCTTTATACTCAAAGGTTGAAAATACAGTTTTTGTTGGGAGTGTTTTTTATCCAGTAACAAATAAGTCAGTAAGACGTATTGATCTATTTCTTACCTGAACCCAATTCTCCAGTACTAATCCCAAAGCCCAGGATCTGAAGTAGCCCGGTGGCTGAGCGGAGCTGAAAGCCCAGATAAAGATCGTTATTCATCATCACAAAATCATCTCTCTCCAAGCTTTCGAACGATCTCTTCTCCCTTCATCATCCCCTCCTCCGCCGCCTCGTCCATATTGAGGTAGCGGTACCCCCCCAGACGGCCGGCGAACAGGACCTCGGCATCTTCATTGGCCAGAGCCTGATAGCGTGCCACCAGTTCACGATTTTTAAGCCCCGGTATGGGGTAAAAAGGTTCCCCTTCGGAGAAAACCAGGGGACAGGCAAGAAATCTTTTCACTTCGACACCGCTCAGTGAACGAGAGCTTTTAGGTATAAATGGTAAACAGAATTGTATTTCCCTCTAAATGAAGCCCCAGGTAAAAGGAAGAAGAATTTCCACAAACAAACACGCTTACACACATTCTCATCCCCTCTCAATCGGCAGCAGACGAATACGCAATTTCAGGTTTTCCAGAGATATCAGCGCCCCTGAATCGAGCTCTCCAGACATCTGCTTAAGACACTGGACAACAGAAGCACCAATTGATTCAATACTCAGATCTTGTGAACGAATCTGGATAACACTGGGCTTCTGTCCTTTTGTCGCCGCCAATATTGAACTGAAATCCAGATCATGTGTCAGTATCACAGCATTGTGAGTTCTTGCGTATTCCATTATTTGATGGTCAGGCGCATTTCCTGGTCCAACATCAATCCAATGAATGGCGCAAAAACCGGATTGTTCCAGAAACGCCCTCCAACTTGGAGACAGATTCATATCGATCAGAACAGTCATGCATGCGCCAGAATGACTTCCTGCTCTTCAGCCAGCCAGGATGCATATCTCAGGGCCTGAATAATGTCTTCCCTTTCCAGATAAGGATAAAGGCTTAGAATATCGTCCATACTGTGCCCTGCTGCAATCTGACCAACGATCATTCCCACAGTTACCCGCAAGCCACGGATACAAGCCTTCCCACCCATCACTTGGGCATCTCGGGTAATGCGGTCAAGATGATTCATGGATGTCCTCCTTTATTCTTCTATCTTACACATATTACAGCATCAACAGTGATTTTTCAAAAGTCAGGAGGAGAAACCAGAAACCAGGGGACAGGCTGGAAATCTTTTCACTTCGACTACGCTCAGTGAATGCGAGCACTTGGTGATCTACCTTCGACTACACTCAGTAAATCCGCAACATGAAAGCCCCATTGATAGATCCTCAAAAGCTCGATAGTAACCGCTGGCTGAGCGGAGTCGAAGCCCAAGATATCTCCAGTAACCGCTGGCTGAGCGAAGCCGAAAGCCCAGATAAAGATCGTTATTCATCATCACAAAATCATCTCTCTCCAAGCTTTCGAACGATCTCTTCTCCCTTCATCATCCCCTCCTCCGCCGCC
>Ga0105099_10002148_pt1 | contig 11872 bp, 7 predicted proteins | sample PPLLak3cmMay2015_2_FD_79138 | JGI IMG/M metagenome (GOLD analysis project Ga0105099, IMG submission 79138) | Freshwater sediment microbial communities from Prairie Pothole Lake near Jamestown, North Dakota, USA - PPLs Lake P8 Core (1) Depth... | ecosystem: Environmental > Aquatic > Freshwater >...
CATGTCTGGTTGAAGCTGGATTATTGGAGAGGCAAGGTGACGAACAAGACTCGTCACCCGCAATCACAGTTCCAACAGGAGCTCTGGTTTCTGTCATCATCGTCTGCCACAACAGCCTGGACTGGTTGAAAATTTGTCTGCCTTCACTCAAAGCCCAGAAGTATTCACCGATCGAAACCATCATCGTGGATAATGAATCTCAGGAAAAAACGCTTGAATGGCTCCAGGATAATCACCCCGACGTCAAGCTCTACCGTCTCGATCGACTTGAATCACTCGCCTCAGCCATCAACTTCGGAATCACGAAAGCCTCAGGCGATTTTTTTCTCCTGCTGAATCCAGATACTCAACTGGAACCGGATTCGATATCGGAGCTGTTGGGCGAAGCCCTAAAAGACCCACAATGCGCAGCAGTAGCTGCTAAACTGAAATTCCTGTGGGCTCCGTCGTTCTTGAATGGCCTGGGGAACTATGTTGGTGGAATTTCTTGGGGCACGGACAGTGCTTTAGGGCATCTGGACCTGGGACAATTTGACCACTGGAAGGATTTACCATCTGCCTGCTTCGCGGCCGCGCTCATTCCAGCATCTGCCTGGAAAGATATCGGAGGATTGGATGAAGGTTTTCCAATGTATTATGAAGACAGCGAGTGGTGTTACCGCGCCCGGTTGATGGGTTATAAAATCCTCGCTGCCCCGCGCGCTGTGATTCTGCATGCATTCAGTGGGCAAAAAACCTCCAGCGATGCAAGCACCATCGAACCATGGAAGTTACGCCGGGTCGCTTATGGGCGATTACGGTTCGCTAGTCTGCTTCTCGCGAATCCTGCCCTGATTCGGTTTTCGCTGGTATATTGTCTCGAAGATTTTGTTCGTATTTTTTTTGCCCTCTTTTCTGGCCACTGGCAGCACGCATCGGCACATATCAAGGCCTGGAATGACTTTCGCCTGACACTTTCAGAGATCAGAATGAAGCGAAAAGCGATCCAGACACGCCGAAAGATCGATGACCGGGATTTGCTCAACCCCCAGCGTCAGGTTCCTGTACCATTAGTCCGGCGCGGATATCCTCTGCTCACCAGCGATGTAATTGAAAACGAATATCTGCCGCTCATCTTGTCTGGGAAAACCAAAACCCTGCCAGAAGTTATGCCCATTACTCCTGATAACCTGGAGTTCACAAAAGAAATCGCCCGTAATTCCTGGGTGAAGCGCTTGAAGTTAATTTTGCAGGTTGAGGGCTTTTCAGCTATGCTTCACCGGTTCGGCAGGTTGGTCGAATGGCACCTCATGCGATACTAACAGGGAAAAATCAATGCGTATTGGATTAGATGCCACTCCCTTGCCCCTCGAACCCACTGGCGCGGGTACATATATCCTCCAGCTTATCCACGCATTGGCTGAATTAGATTCGGAAAACGACTTGTTTGTGTTTCTACATCGTTCCAGGCTGCCGCTGTTTGATGAGATTCCCGTTGGTCGGATAGAGTTCATCCCGATTTCGGATAACACTCCTGCCTGGCGTCTCATCTGGGAGCAGGTCGGATTACCCTCATTAGTCCGTCAATATGAGCTTGATTTGTTGCACTCATTGCATTACACCAGTCCATTCAAATTACCGTGTCTCTCAGTGGTTACATTTCATGATATGACATTCTTCATGTATCCACATTTACATACTGTTTTAAAACGACTTTTATTTCCATTCTATATCCGTTCCAGCGCTCGCCGTGCGAATGCCCTGATTGCTGTATCCGAAACCACGCGCCAGGACGCAATTCGTATCCTCTCCATACCTGAACAAAAAATCGTCACGGTACCCAATGGAGTCTCTTCGGATTTTCGAACTATCGCAGACCAGAACCTTCTGCAGGAATGCCGCCTGAAATATCAACTCCCTGATAAGTTTATTCTTTTTGTAGGGACGCTGGAACCGCGTAAAAACATTTCGCTCCTGCTCAGGGCTTTTCACCGGCTGTTGAGAGAAGACACAAGTCATCATTTAGTCCTGGCAGGAAATCAAGGGTGGATGACTGGGGAGGTTTGGCAGACACTCAAAGATTTACAGCTGGAGGAATTCGTTCACTTGACCGGCTACATACCTTTGAGTGATCTACCAATGATTTATAATCTGGCACGGATCTTTATTTACCCATCGCTGTACGAAGGATTCGGCCTGCCGCCAGTTGAAGCCATGGCATGTGGCACTCCGGTTATTGCTTCTGCCATCCCGGTCAACCAGGAGCATGTCGGTGAGGCAGGATTATTATTTCTTCCAGGTGATGAAATGTCACTGTTCGAGAATCTCAGGCGGTTAATAAACGACCGTCAAATGCAGGCAGAATTATCTGCTAAGGGACGCGAACGAAGCATGGCTTTTACCTGGCGAAGTTGTGCGCTGTCAACTCTGGGTGTTTACCAGCGCTTAGCAACCACTTGAAAACCACTCCCGATCTATCAATTTGTATCGTGACTTACCAGGCATGTCAGCTTCTGCAAGAGTGTCTGGAATCCCTGTTCGAAAATACCGATATAGATTTCGAAATCATCGTGGTAGATAATGGCTCGACGGACGGGGTGGAGAAGATGTTGTCCGTTGAGTATCCCACGGTGAAGCTAATAAGGAATGAAAAGAATCTTGGCTTTACAAGACCGATGAACCAGGCGCTGAGTCAGGCGATTGGTAATTTTCTGCTTGTGTTGAATCCCGACACCATTATTCTTCCAAGAGCAATGGAAAATATGCTCGATTTCATGAAAAATAATTCAAATGTGGGGATTTGCGGGCCAAAAGTCCTCAATATGGATGGCACTCTGCAAAAATCTTGTCGGCGTGGGGATTCGCGACCGTGGGCTGTGATCTCTTACTTCACCGGCCTTTCGGCGATTTTCCCCAGTTCAAAATTTTTCAGCCAGTACCACATGAATTATCTGGATCCTGATCAAAATCACCCGGTGGATGGAGTATCCGGTTCGTGTATGATGGTACACCGCCAGTTGCTTGATCAGATCGGGTATCTCGATGAGCAGTTCTTCGCATACCAGGAAGATGCGGACTACTGTTTACGAGCCAGGGCTGCGGGTTGGCAGGTATATTACGTTCCAGAGGCTCAAATCAAGCACTATGGTGGTCTGGGTGGATCCCTGGTGAAACCATGGCGGTCGATCATAGAGTGGCATAAAGCATATTTCATGCTATACCGGAAACACTTTGCTAAAGACTATTTTTTTTTATTGAACTGGTTGTATTATCTTGCGATGGTCTTCAAGCTTTTACTGGCATTGTTAGCCAACCTGGTTCGAACAGGAAAATTCAGCAAACGAACAGTATCAGCTCCTCCAGTCCGGGAGGAAATCTGATGTCGGAAGGGCTAACGCCGCGCGAATATATAGTTTATGCAACCCAACGTTGGCCGATATTTGTCTTTTTTTGCCTGGTGGGAAGCTTGTTAGGCTGGGGAATCTCGTTTCTATATCCATCTGCGGTTCGAGCTACTACAGAGTTATATGTAGGTCTGAATCTCGAAAAAAACCAGTCCAATAATAATTCAGTATCCTTTGCTGGACCCCGCTTCACAAACGCCGACGACTATAAGAACTGGCAAATGGCAAACCTGAACGCACTGGTTTACATGGATGAGATTCTTGATGAAACACTGTCGGAGTTAAGAGCTGTCGATCCATACTGGTATGATATCGACCGCAGGCAGCTGCGAAAATCACTACATGTTTACTGGAGAAACGCCGGAAAATGGCGCCTGGTAGCCAAAGGAGATGACCGACTGCGAGTTGCTCAGGCGGTAACGATCTGGCAGGACATCATTGTCGATCGTGTTAATCAGGCAGTATCAGCAGCTGAAGGTTTAATGTCTCTCGAGAAAGAAATCGATGGATTGTCTCTTTCTCTTGCTCAAATTGCTGCCCGCAACGTCGAGCTGGATTATCTGAACCAGACACTACTGGCGCGCAGAGAATCTCTCCTGCAAAATGCATCGTCCAAGCCTTTGAATGAAAATGATCGCTGGTCGATCTGGCAGCCTGTAGCCCAGGCGGACCTGGGAACAGTTTGGAGCACACTTTCGGAATCATTCCCCGCTTCAGATGCCCCACTGCAGGATTATCTAACGTGGATTGACCGAGCAAGCAGTGCTTTAGCACAGGAGATTCAATCGATCGAAGCCCAGGAGGAGAACTTAGAAAAAGAAAAATTAGAGTTAGCCAATATCTATGCCCAGATTTCCGACACAAGCCTGGGTTTATCGGAAAACCTGGAAGTCGAAAAAATAACCACCGATGTGCCTCAATTCAGTTCCATCCGACCCACCAGCACATTGATATTAATTGGCATGTTGTTGGGATTAATGTCCTGGATAGGCTATTGGCTGGTGGTTTTTTCGCTACCAGCCCAGAAAAAAAATTGACTGAATTCAAGCGACGCCAAATCATCCGTTTTTTCTGGGCTTTGTTCCTGGTTACACTACCAGTTACCAGCTTTCCTTATTTCCCGCCTGCAATCGGCGGTGAAGCCCTCGTAAGACCCCTTGCCATCTATCCTTTATTTTTTTTGGTGCCTCTGGTGTTGATTCCCGGTTTGTTTAGGAAGCCGGTTCCCAGAGCAACTCTTGCCCTATTCCCTATTCTTCTGGTTGCGGGAGCCAGTTCTTTACTTTCTTTGCTGCGCGGCATCGAGCCAGCCCTGGGGATATCAGTGGATGCCCGGGTTTTGCGAGGCATGTTCACTTTGATTATTGGCTGTGTCGTTTACCTCACGGTGTCCATCCTGCCAGAAGATCCTGGTGATTTACGTTTCTCCATGCGCTGGATTTATGCAGGTTGCGGAATTGCGTTAGCCTGGAGCTCACTACAGGTGTTGTATATTGTACGCTTCAATTCTACCTGGTTTGAATTCTTGTCCGGAATCCAGCAACATATTTCCACCCGGCGCCTGCTTCCCGATCGGATTTCGGGGTTAACTTACGAGCCACATTGGTTTGCCGAACAAATGGTATTATTACTGCTTCCAGGCTTGATCGCATCATCAATCTCAGGCTATTCTCTCTTCAAGTGGCGCTGGCGTTGGTTGAGTGTGGAAAGACTTGGCTTATGTTGGGTTATTCTTGTCCTACCTTTCACGTTTTCAAGGGCGGGACTGCTTAACTTATTGATCCTTCTGGTAGTTGGTACGATTCTGTTCAGCAGCCTAAAAAAACCTCTTAATGACCAGGCGCTTTTCAAGAAAAACAAACGTCTGGGCAGGCAGCTTGCGGGTATTTTTATTACTCTGGTGGTTGTTATGTTGCCGATAATCCTGGCAGGAGCGAAGAACTCCTTCTTCTCACGCATCTGGCTTTATTGGACCAGGGAAAATACATCATTAGCGGGTTACATCACCTCCCTCGGCTTCGATGCCCGTTTGGCTTACAGCCAGGCTGCGTATAATACCTACAAAGAGCACCCATTCCTTGGTGTGGGTCTTGGAAATTACGCTTTCTACCTGGAAGAAATGCTGCCGTACCGGCCTCTTGCCTACATCCCTGAAGTTTTGCGTGTAATAACACCAGAATATGGACGTGAACGGTTGGTCACATCGAAGAATTTCTACTTGCGCATACTAGCAGAAACCGGGATTGTTGGATTAATTGTATTCCTGGCTTTCATCGTTGCACATACAGGGATTGCTTTATGGTTGTGGCTTTCACCTAACAATGAACAGAAATTTTGGGGAGCTGTGAGTCTCCTTGGTTTAACTGCGTTCATTCTTTCAGCATTCACATTTGATTCTTTTGTTATCCCTAATATGTGGGTGGTTTTTGGGTTGATTACAGCTGCTTATACCGTGTATAAATTCCCGAAAGTTTATGGAGAAGAAGTGAAAATGGGCAGCACAAGCCAGGCTGATAACCTGGGTTTTTACAATTTGAATCCAGCGGATGGCAGCGTAGTGAATGAATAATAAATGGTCCCTTTCAGAAGAGATCTACCGGGCTTTTCACCGCTGGCCGACTCTGGCTGGCGTGATCCTGCTTGGATGTCTTGCTGGCTGGTTGGTTTCATTCCTGATGCCCCCTTACTACAGGGCAATCACATACATATATGTTGCGCTTAATCCATACCGCACTTACTCGGATACGAATTTCCTGGCCCTGGCTAGGCCGAAATATTCAAACATCGATGATTATAAAGACTGGCAGATGACCCAGCTCGAATCGGTTATTTACCTTGACGAATTCATCCTCGAAACTTTGGACAGGCTGCGTGAAACGAATCCTGATTGGCAGGATTTTACGGCAGCCGAGCTGCGTGAAATCCTGGAGGCTGACTGGCGCTCAGCCGGTACCTGGAGCTTGATAGCCAATTCCCCCGATTCTGATCTCGCTGAGCAGGCATCATCTACCTGGAGCGCTGTCGTCGTAGAACGGGTGAGGGTGGCGATCGAGTCCGCCCGGCAGACTTTCGTAATTGACCAGGATTTGCAGGCGATTTCGGAGCAAATCCACTTGAATTCCTTACGTGTTGATGAACTGGAAAGAGCGCAGAACCAGATGGAATCGTGGGTGGCAGAAATTGAGCAGCTCGATCAAGACCTGCCTCTTGAACCATATTTACGCCTTCAAATTATCAGTCACATCACCCGCCTTGCAGAGTTTGCTCCAACCTGGATGGACCTGCTGGAAAATCAGCCCGCAGATGATGAAATTCCAACTGCTTACTTTTCATGGATCAATCAGGCAAATGTGATGATTGACCAGGAAATCGAAGCAAGAAAACAACAAAACCTCGACCAGGAGCAACACAAAACCGAACTTTTTGAACTCTATCGAGAAAAAGCTGATTCCAGCCTGGGAATATCACCTAACCTTGAGATCGAATCGATCGAAAAAGGTCTCGCCGAGAGAATCCGACCAACAACGACATTCATCATTATTGGTGGTACTACAGCATTCTTAATATGGGTATTTGTCCAATTGGTATTTATTACTCGAAAATTGGTGTATGAATGAAAAGTTGGCTTTCGACACTTTCACTGGATAAATTCATCATGATCGTTTGGGGGTTGTTTTTTTTCACCTTGCCAGTAACCAGTTTCCCGTATTTCCCTTCTGGCATCGGAGGTAAGACCCTTGTCAGACCCCTGGCTTTATATCCATTGATAATCATATTTTTAATCGTCATCCTTCCCCGTTTATTCAAACGACAGCTACCGGCAACTTTTCTCCCTCTGCTCGCATTCACCGTGGCGGCATTAATCAGCTCAATTATCGCTTTCTCTTTTGAGCTAGAATCCCTGCGCGGCGTCACCCTTAGCTCACGATTTATCCGTAATATCGCTACCCTGGGCATTGGAATCGCCTTTTACCTGACTTCCGTTTTGTTGCATAATAATTGGCAGCAATTGAAATTTTCACTGCGCTGGATATATCTAGGTTTCAGCCTGGCCTTGTTGTGGGGGAGTTTACAGGCAGCTTACGTAGCATTCTATACACCCTCATATTTCAAGTTGATTAATCACCTGCAGACATTCGTTTCCACCCGCAAACTTTTCCCCACCCGCATTTCTGGTTTGACTTACGAACCTAAATGGTTTGCAGAGCAAATTTGCATCCTTCTACTTCCCTGGCTGATGAGCTCAATCCTGACCGGACGCAGCGTCTTTACATGGCGGCGAAAATGGCTGACTGTAGAATGGCTGCTTCTGATCTGGTCGATTATCATTTTGGTTTTCACATTCTCACGCACCGGGTTGGCAATACTCGGAGTGCTTCTGGTTGTGGGTTATATCATCATTCGCTCTCGAAGAAAAGACACACAAAAATCGGTTCGTAAAGGAAGTAAATTCTGGCTGTTTCTCGAGCTCTCACTGCTGGTTGGCGGGATTCTGGCGGTATTTTTTATCGTTGGGTCACAAAATCCGTATTTTTCGCGCTTCTGGCGGTATTTCACCGAAGCCAGGCAGCGCAACCGGACATATTTCGAATATATTGCATTTCAACAGCGCTTCGTTTATCTGGAAACAGCCATCAACATTTTTGCGGCTTATCCAGCTTTTGGAGTGGGTTTGGGTAACTACGCTTTCTTCTTTGATGAAATGCTCCCGGTGCGGATATACTCCCAACCGGAAGTAATCCGCCAATCCACACCAACAGAAGAGAGGGACAGCCTGATTACCCCGAAGAACTTGCTTGCGCGGCTGCTGGCAGAAACTGGTCTACTCGGGACAATCACATTCCTGGGATTCGTTACTGCAGTCGCTGGATGTGCTGCTGCACTCTGGTTCAATATGGGTCCAGAAGAGCAATTCTGGGGGATAGGTGGAGTGCTGGCGTTAATTGTGTTCTCCATTTTAATTTTTACCTTCGATTCATTTGCTATTCCCAACATGTGGATCGTGTTTGGATTAATCACATCTGCCGCGCACCTAATCAATCTCCCATTTGATAAAGTAAATAACCCGTCCTTTACCCCTCCTGGATAATCGTATGGTTGAGAATCCAGCTGGAGATTCGTTAGCAGCAAATTCATCCCTCATCAAATCTGCGCTGAAGGGCATATGCTTGCTGACTTCCTTAGGGGGATTCGCGACCCTGGCGTTCCTGGTGAATATTCCATCAGAGGCATTCGAGACAAACTTCTTTAAAATATCAGGATTAAGATTAGCAACCATCCTAGGCATCCTGCTAATCAGTCTTAGCGCTTCAACATTCTTGATTTACTCGCACAAAAGACAGGCTCAGTTTACTCAGATTGTTGATCACTTCATCCATACCTTTACCCGCCAAAGGCATTGGACTATTTCGACAGCTTTGTGTTTACTTTTATTTCTTGCAGGCTGCTTCTTCGTCACCCTGACACCGGAAATCCAGGAGCCTTTCACACGCGCCTATTTTGACCGATTGTTGCCTGCTGTCATCTGGCTGACTTTTATAATCGCACAGGCATTAATTCTCTTACTCCTGGTTCGTTTTGGGACCAAGCCTTTCGCTTGGCTCCCAAGAAGCAAATCTTTTTATATTTCGTTAGGTCTCTTTATTTCCTTCTACCTGGGTTGGATTTTCATCGCGCGCGCTCAACTGCCAACAGAAACTAGAATCACCGGTTGGAATATCGCCTCCGCGCCTATCCTGGACACCCAATTATTTATTGCATGGATTGCAGGGATTATCTTTATAATCACCGGGCATGTGCTGCTGGATAAGTACCCAGACATCTCCAGCAAACGTCTATCCCCTATCAAGCGAATTGATTTACTTATTTTTCTGTTGATTTGGATTTCTTCGGTGATCATCTGGTTAAGAGTCCCGATCCAAACGAATTGGTTTGTATCGGAACCCACTCAACCGAACCTGGAGTTTTACCCGACTTCAGATGCACGTGTGTACGACATCACCGCTCAGACCGCCCTGGTCGGTGAAGGCTACCAGTTCTTCGAAACCCCCTTTATCCGCAGGCCACTTCATGCAGCATACCTGACAGTACTGCATGTGGTTGCCGGGCAGGACTATGAATCTCTGGTATCACTGCAGGTATTGATCCTGGCCCTTTTACCTCCTTTCATATACTTGCTCACCAGCTCTCTTCACGACCGTACTGCTGGCATTATCGCTGCTGTGCTCGTGATGCTGCGTGAAGCCAATTCGATCGCCATCAGTGGCAGGATCACCACTTCCCATGCCAAAGAACTTCTGGTGGACCTACCAACGACCCTGGGAATCGTGATTTTTACCTATGTTGTAGTTCGGTGGTTCAAGGAGTTCAATCATCGACGTGAATACGCATTAATTGCCGGCGGTACCCTGGGAGCTGTCTTGCTGATCCGTTTCGAGATGATCCTGGCTTTCATGGTTATCGCAGTGGTCGCCTATCTTGTTGCCAAACCTGCAGGCGGCTTCCGAAGTTGGATTAAGGCAATGCTCCTTTTTATCTTCGGGCTTTCGATCGTGATACTGCCTTGGATATACCGTAATTGGGCACTCTCAGGGATGTTTTTCCTGGATTCGCCTCTTTGGCGGGCTGATTTAATTCAGCAGCGTTTTCAGACTCTCCCCGAATTATCTTTGAGCAACGTAACACCAGGCGCAGTTGAAACCTCCACTTCGACAGGCGCATTGGTCACACCAATGCCTACCAGTTCAACACCGATAACAACGCCTGCACAGCCCGGTTTGCTGTCGACCCCCATCCCAACAATAACTACATTCGAAGGCGAAAGCAGGCGAGCGCTGCAGTTCATCATCTCCCATCCCGTGCAAATGGCAGGATATATCGTCACACATTACCTGAACAGCCAGATGCAGGCATTCCTGATTTTACCTTCTACACTTCGGATTTTTGATAGCACGGCAGCTTTTTTGGGACACCGTTCTCTTGAGAGGTTTTGGTATGGCTGCTGTTCGGCGGTTGAATATATCCGGCGCTTGCCTTACTGGCGGCAGTGGGATGGGGGCATTCCAACTCAAGCGATAATTCCCCTCACAATCAATTTGCTTCTGATTGCCTCAGGAATCAGCGCTACCTGGAACAAGCACCGCTGGATCGGCCTCACTCCGGCAATGATTGTAATATCCCACTTTCTACTGAATGCTTTCTTCCGCAACTCTGGAGGTCGTTATATCCTGCCTGTTGATTGGGTTGGGATTGTATATTTTAGTATTGGCTTATCATCCCTCACTACCCGTTTCTTTGGGAAATTCCTTGACACAACAGGCAAGGAGAACTGGAACAAGGTTCAGGATCTACTCTCCCAAAATGGATCTAGCAGCTCAGACCCGAAGCGCAATTCGGTTCTGTTTTTTTATACAGGCATCTTCTTAATCATCGGACTGTCGATACCGGTAATTGAAATCGCCTTCAAACCAGTTTATTCAGACCCCAATCAGCAAGAGATGGTAAACACGATTTATCAATCAGCTGCATTATCTACGGAAGAAAAGGATCTTGTTAAGCAATTTGTTGAGCAAGGAGGGGAGTTTGTCACGGGTCGCGCGCTATATCCCGAATACCTGCCTGCACACACAACGGATGTCGCCAAATACAAATATTTACCTGCTCATTACCCGCGCTTAAGTTTCTACTTAGTTGGATCGAATAGTATGGTCATTCTGATGCCCATAAAAAATCGCCCGAAATACTTTCCAAATGCATCTGAAGTTGTGGTGCTGGGTTGTCCTGTTGTTTATTCCCTTCAAGGCAGCCGCCGAGTGGATGCATTGATGGTCGGCGTGTTGGGACCATCTGGTACTCTGGAGACAATTATCAACCGCTTCCCTTCGTCCTCCACCCCCCTGTGCCCGCTGCCAGTTCCTGGATCTCCAGTTCAAGGGAACGGTGAATGAAATCCGGACTCCTGTCACTTTCAATATTGAGTCTGTTCGGCTTGGTGCTCTGTTTATGTGGGATATTCGCTTTCGGAGCGGCAGCCTGGATTGTGTTGCAAAAACCCGTCACTTCTGAAGCTCTCATTTCACTGACATTAAATCCAACTCTTGTCGGCGTAGATCCTACACCAAGTGCTTCACCAACTCTTCCGAATGAGACTGAATTCCCAGAAAATCCAGTAATCCCATCCCCGACGCTTCCTCCGATTGAGGGCTTGGCACAGACCGCCATATCCCAGGACACTCTCTCGACCTTCAACAATACGATCGTTCCGATGAATGATCCGATTGGACTGGTGAAGAGATTAAACGGCGGAGTAGAAATCCCCACTCAGCTCGAATTCCAGGTTCATCCATATGCTCTGGAAGACAGGGAATTATTTTGGGTTTTAGACTCTGATGGCAACCAGAGTAAGCAGGTACAGGCCACGCTTCGTTATATTACCGACCATACTTATTTCTGGGTTGAGGACGACGTACGCTATAACCCGGATTCCATGA